>Ga0065711_1036306_pt1 | contig 21156 bp, 13 predicted proteins | sample Hoacrofraction12_FD_59098 | JGI IMG/M metagenome (GOLD analysis project Ga0065711, IMG submission 59098) | Hoatzin crop microbial communities from Cojedes, Venezuela - Epithelial fraction 12 v2 (version 2) | ecosystem: Host-associated > Birds > Digestive system > Esophagus > Crop | place...
CGCCTGGACCAGGTCCTGTGCAGCCTGCTGTAGGTGACCCTGCTTCGGCAGGAGGGTTGGACTAGATGACCCACAGAGGTCCCTTCCAACCCCTACCATTCTGTGATTCTGTGATTTTTGTTAAAGATGGCAATTGACTATGGCATTTTTGGGCTCTGTTGAACGTCTACTATGTGAGAAGGATGTTATGAGGATATGATACAGCTTTTGTTCCTCTGTATTGTTGCTGAGCTCTAGAAAGGATTTTCCAGCACCACTTCTTTCAGATTCCTCCAGAAAATTCACTTCTGTCCTAAACCTCCAAGTCAAATGGACTAAACTGGAACTTAATAACTCATCCTTTGAGGACAGTCTATACATCCATACTTCCACAGTGTGCAGATTGTTCAAACTATGTGGGCGATTGAACATGACAGAAATCCCATGAAATTGATAACAATTACATTTCACACAACTGTTAATGCCAATTAATTTCTTCACAATGGATAATTACTATAATTTATATTGAAACATCTGTGGGAAAATAGAAGGCAAAGTGAAGCACTGTAGAACAACTTTGTAGAGCTGTAAAATAAATAAGTAGATAAATAGCTCCAGTCCCAGGTTCTTCAGTATGGAGCAATGCACAGGGAGTCTGCAGCATCAAAAGCTGCTTCTTCGTGGTTTCTGGGTAGCGGATGTGTTGATTATCAGCCTTGCTGCACAGTTCTCAGGAGCAAGTTTGATGAGTAGAATTGCTCTGGTGGATTTGACCACATGGTTTTGGCTCCCGTATTGTTGCTTGTGCACTTTTTATGTCAAGACAAATGTCTTCACGTGTCGGTGCTGCCTACTGCACAGCCTTTTGGGTACCCGTTGATGAAATATCCTCTGTCACCCGAGACCAGCTTGGCATTGCTGCAGCCCCTAGGAATCAGAGTTGCTGGAGGGCTGCTGAGATGGGCTCAGTGCTGCTGCTAAGAGCTGCTCTCCCCGCTCATCCTTGCACAGGTCTGTGTCAGGCATTTTGCAGCCAGGCTTTTGATGCCAGGTCCCTCAGCTGAGTATGCCTGGGCCACACAAGGCCTTGGTGTTTCTTCCTGCCCTTTTGAAGCGTTCAGAGTCACCTCTTGGCCAAACCCAGGAATAACAACTGTGTCTTTTATTTCCCCTCGAATAGTCTGGGAAGGAGCTTGCACATCTGCAATATCTCCAGCTGTTTTCTGCAGCACTTGTGCAAAGGCTGTTTGCAGGCAGCACAATGAATTCGGTGGGAGGTCTGACATCGAGCCTCATCTCCCTTCCAGTTCATTCGCCCTATTGGACCTACCAGGGTGTGGTGGTACCCCTACCCAGATAATGCTCAATTCCCATTACAACCGAGCTTCAGTCTTCCCCATTTCTTTGATGGTTCAAACTTCTGCCAGCCGATTCCACCAAGTTCTCCATCACACTGCAAGAAGGAGGGACATGTGCACAGTGTTAAAAAGCTTTTGCCAGCTTGTGGGGAAGTGCTGTGGATATGCAGTGACTCACGTGAGCCGAGAATCTGATGTCTCTTTGTTATATTTGCAGGCCCACATATTGTCCAGACATCGGTGCTTTATCATAGCTTTGTTCTCTACTGTCAGAAGTATTCTACTACAAATCTTCCAGTTTACCTAGCATGCATGACTGTAAATCTACACCTGTGTGGCTGCAAATTTAGTCAGCATCTCTGAAATTGCTCAGTAGCTCGTCTGGAAGATGATGCAAGAAATGTCAGCAGGTTTGAGTGGGAATTGAACTTAGTGGTAAATAGACAGAGACTGAGAAATATTTGGCAATGTAGATTTTGCTGCAGGTAGACAAGATGGGCCTGCTATCCAGCAGCTGAACACATTTGCCATTACTCTTAGCTTACAAACCAGCTGGAACATCTGTTTGGACATTTAGTCTGATGAAATGCCCTCCCAAGAGATAGGACAACTGAGAAATGGATCAGACTTTCTGCTAGTTCGAACAGTCCAGGAAACCTGTGGTGGCCTCCCTAGTGCTTACTAGCTCATTTCCTCATCAAAATGCAACAACCTCCTCATCCTCCCAGGATGACGCACAAGCTGGCAGTGCTCTTTCCTGCTGCCCTGCTGCCTGCACAGCTCTCCTTCTCGCCGCCCCCAAGCTGCGCTCCCTGCAGCCAAGCTGCTTCTCTTCATCGTCCTCCTCCTACACAAGATGCTTGCTGGCATCACCCTGGCCCTGAACCCTTCGGTGGTGAACCGTGAGGAACTGGTCCCCAAACATTTCAGAATTAACACAGCCTGGAGAAGAGCCTGTGGCTCTTGCAGCTGGTGCTTGTTCCCTGATGTGATGTGGGGGGTCCCTGTCCTCCCCAGTGCAAGACAAGGATGGTTTCCAGCCCTCTGTGGTCTTCATGTGGTCACAGTTTGCTCTGTCTCTCTTCTGATAATGCAGACATTGCCTGAGACTTGTGCTTAAATGGATGGGATATCAAATCAAAGTTATCTTTGCCTGAAAATTATTGTGGTTATAAAGCAATATAAGGAGAAGAATTAAAGTTGATCTGACTTACCAGACCTTTTCAACACTCAAAGTTTGCATGAAACCACTTTCATGTGCAAAATACCCTCTGTCTTCTGATGACAAGGGGAACGTAGAACGAGTGCAGACGGATGATCATTAAGCTGGGGGCATACAAACCACGGTTTGTTGGCTTTACCTGGGCTCTGTGACTGAGAACTCTGATTTAAAAAGAAAAATAGTATTAATATTGTTGTGTGCAGCAGCAATCACATTGAAGTTATCTGTAGCTTTTGTAAACTACCCAAAGGGATGCTGAAAGCCTGCAGTCTCCTGATCCAGTCTGCAAGTTAATCTGGCATCACGTCCATGCTGCAGGGGTGGAAGGGTCTCAGCCTCTGTGGTTGGAACCATTCAGGTGCTTGATCACCCTTTTACGTGTCTCAACAATGAATCTTAACTATCACTCTCTTGCTTTTGTTTCTGAGGAATACTGGAATATTGCAGATGTAGTAGAAGAGACGGAGAGTAGAGTGATTTAACTCAGAGTTTCCCATTTCTGAGGAGAAGGGCTTACTATACAGTGTTAAGATGCAGGCTGCATTAATTCCTCCTGCAGGGATGGTTTTGCTCTGTGTCCTGCCTTTCAACAGGCAGCGCTGCAGGGAAGTGAGCCACCCGAGCCAGCTGTTTTGTGAGCTGAGGGCTAGGCTCCTTTTCCAGAGGAAACTCTCTGGTGTATTGATTGCTCCAAGGGTGATGCTAGCAGCAGTGCAGGTATGTAAAAAAGAATTATATCCTCAGATTTCCAGCAGAGAGATGGTAGCATTTATAACAAGGGCTTATTCTGACTGTGTCTGGGATCATGTGTGCAGCTCTGCCTTCAGACTCGAAAAAGTCTGCAGAGGGATTATTGTGGGGAACAGGAGAAGGAAGAGTATGTCATATCTGAAAACACAGAAGGAGCTTTCCTTGTTTAGCTTAACCAAATGGAGGCTGGAAGGGACAACAGCTGTCTGTAAAAATGCTGATGGAATGAATGGGGATGTTCTGAAAACAGCAAAAATAGTACAAGAACTGAAGGTATATAAATGGGCCAGGAGCAAATTCAGGCTAGAAGTTAAAAGGTGGCATCCCATCATTACAGCAGTGGAGTCCTGGAAGAGCCTTCCAATGAAAATACTGTGATTGCTTCCAAAAATGGCACTTGGTATGGCTATGAAACGGCTTTGTACAGTGTGGTGCCAGTGGCAGAACTCTGTCGTCAGAAAGCCTGTTCCTCCTGTATGTCTGTTTGTTAAAATTGCTTTTAAGTGCCAGTTATCTTCCTCTCCAAAGAAAGGTAGTGTCCTGTCGACCCTACTACTGGTCTACCCAGGAGTTAATTTTCTTCCCCGTAGCTGCTGTGTTTTGGATTTACTAGGAGAATAGTGTTGATAATACACTGATGTTTTTTGGTGTTGCTAAGAAATCAAGGACTTTTTTCAGTTTCCCAGTTCAGCTAATGAGCCGGTGTGCAGGAGCTGGGAGGGAGCACAGCCAGGCAGCTCGCCCAAGCTGGCCAACGGAAGTATTCCATACCATAGATGTCATGCTCAGTTTATGAATGCGGGTTTGCCGGGGAGCAGGAACTCTCTTTTCTGGAATTTTGACTCTTTTTAATCAAAGTTCAAACTTTCCCGTGAGTTTGACCTTTTCCATGAGTTCAAACTTTTACGTGAGTTTGGTGGGTTCTGTGAAATTCGTGAGTTCAGTGAAATCTCTGAAATCCATGAGCTGCGGGAACTCTACGGGTTCCACAATCGCTGCTCAGGGACTGGCTATGCAATCGGTCATCAGGCAGTGAGAAACATTTTATTGTGTATAGCTTGTTTTGCATATTCTTTATTATTATAACTGTTGTTATTATTGTTATTGTTACAATTATTATTCCTTTCTTTGTTGTCTTATTGAACTGTCTTTATCTCAACCCACGAGTTTTACTCTTTCCCATTCTCCTCTCCATCTCAGTGTGGCTGGGGAGCAACTGCGTGGTGCTAGTTGCCATCTGCCGGATTAAACCACCACAGATAGCCACCATAAAGAAAAAATGGCACGCACACAGAGCATACATCAGCGAAGTGGCAAGGGGTCCATTAGCCTTTTTGTAACTGTGTTCAGTGGCTCGCTGAGGTCTCTGCTGAGCTGGCCACTTCATGGTAATATGTACACATATTGCAGGCAAAATTAAAATTACAGGTAAACAAAAATAAGTTAGCAAGCAACAAAGAGAAAATCAGTGCATTAAATTCTAGTAGTTTGTGCTCTGGGACTGGTGCTGCCATAGTCTCCAGCGTTGTGTGTTGTGATTTGTCTTGGGAAGTGCAGCAGCGAAATGGCATTCTGTGAATCATGTCATACTGTGAAATATGGCTTTAGATTTCACAGAACAGAATCATAGAATCATAGAATCATAGAATCATAGAATCATAGGTTGGAAAAGACTTCTAAGGTCATCAAATCCAACCGTCAACCCAACACCACCATGACTGCTAAACCATGCCCTGAAGTGCCACATCTACACGTTTTTTGAACACCTCCAGGAAGGGTGACTCCACCACTTCCCTGTTCCAATGTCTGACCACTCTTTCAGTAAAGAAATTTTTCCTAATATCCAATCTAAACCTCCCCTGATGCAACTTAGAGGCCATTGCCTCTCATCCTATTGCTAGTTACCTGGGAGAAGAGACCAACACCTGCCTCATTACAACCTCCTTTCAGGTAGTTGTAGAGAGCAAGAAGGTCTCCCCTCAGCCTCCTCTTCTCCAGACTAACATAGAGAGAATTTTATTTCACATCTTATTGCTTTTTTTAAAAAGAATTTGATTGTCACTCAGACCTCAAGGATTCTCCAGAGGGTAAATTCAGCTGGACTTGTGGGTGATGGTCAACTCTAATGAAGACAACCTTTCCTATTACCACCACCTCTAACATCATTTTATCCCCTATTATTTCTTCTGCTCTTAAACTACAAAAGAGGCCTATCTGCCACGTTCATCCTCTTTCTGAGACTATTTTCAGAATTCCTGCTCTGTTTTTTAAGCTAGCAAGGCATCCTCAGCATTGTTTTAACTGTGGTACCTTATTTATGCTGATGGTACCGTAGGTGAAAAGGAAATTTCTTCTCCTTTCAGGTTAATGTTGGAACAATGAAGACTGTTCCTGTTGTTTATTTTCCTCTTCTTTTTTTGTTTTTGTTTGTGACCATCTTGGGCTTGAAGGTGCCAAAAACCTTCAGATATTCTGCTTTTTTATTCTGATAAATGCACTTTAAAAAATATTTATACATAGGAGAATACACCCCAAAACTCAAAGCTAATAGAGCCCTGCACAGTTCTCTTTCAGTTCTCTTTGCAGAGCTTTTTCTGTAGCACTTCTCTTCCCCAGCAGATCCATGTGTTTTGAGCCAGAAAAACAAGAACATTTTCTTATGCCTGAGGCCTGACTGAAGTCAATGAAAGGTTGTAAATTGACTGCAGTGGGTACTGGATCTAGGTGCCTCTTTCAGTTCTAAGGCAGGTTAGGGAAGCTTAGCTGACTAGAAAGTATTTTTCTCAGTGGTGCATTTTATTCTGACTAATATTTTATTGTATGCCTTTTAGATTAAAAGGGCACTAGAAAATGGTCTGAAGGTAGAAGATTAGGTGAAGGCAGCTTATTGTTAAGGCTGAAGGTAGATGTGGTTTGTCCTCTTGTAATATCCCTACTAAAATGAAATCAGCATGCATTGTTAGTAACAAGTCAATGAAATAGTTTGTGCATCACAGGAGGTTAAGTGCGTGTAATTCCAGCAAACCAAACCAGGGCCTGAAGTGTTAACTTACAGTAACTGGGCCTATTCTGTAAAAGTGATAACTCCTCCTTGTAGCTGCCAGATTCCTGATCCCATCTTTCAGGCTTTTTCTTTACGTACCCTGCTGTAATTGTCAAAATTAGGTGTAACAAATTATGATGTTCTATAATTAGATGGGCAATCATCTTTAATTTTTCAGTGGACACTGATCTGTATCAAGCCTACTTCTGCAACAAAGCATAGTTATTTATTTCTCAAATTTTTGTCCTGTCGTAATCAAGCGTATGAATGGTGTCCTTTAACAAAATTGTAGGACCTCTGCGTCCTCTGGCAGCCACAGTGTCCACTTGCCCCTTTTCCTGTTGCTGGGGTAAGCTGGGTGCAGCAGCACCCTCTCGCATGCACGAGGCTGCTGGAGTCTGGAGTGTCCTGTGGGGGGGGACACGAGCAATATAACAGAGTAGGCTGTTGAGCAAACTGCACTCGTAGAGGATTCAGAGTCAGGAGGGTGGAGTCAAAGGGCATTTTGTTTGTGTAGCACCTTCTAGCTGTTTGATCTCACTGTTCTGTACACTTCCATAGCCTTCCTCAACAAGGGGCAAATTTCATCTTGTGAGTAGGAACATTCAGGTAGCTCCAATAAAAGGAAGACCAGATCTAAACTGCTTCTTGGCTGCACCTGTTGAGTTTTTTTGCTGTTGCTTAGCAAAGGATCTGGCATCTTACTGCCTCTCAGAAGGTCAAGGAGAGAAGTGATTGTTGTCTTTCTGGGGCAGCTCGTGCAATAATGTTTGGTGATGCTCAGCTATCCTCAGCAATCCCTGTGGGTTATCTCAGTCTTTCTTTGTACCAGCCCCTTTCAGTGTACACAGTGGCCCATCTCAGAGGTTAACATAGCAATGGCCATGCTGCCTTAGAACAAAGTCCATCTTGCCCAGGATGCTATCTCCACCAAGAGCTAACAGTGCATGCTTGGATGAAGGAGGTAAGAGTGATCATTTCCATAGAGTAATACCTATGATCCCAGCACTCAGTGATTTAGGGACTTTCTGGATAAGAGATCCCATCCATACTTCTGTGTTTGATGGCCACAAATGGCAGATCTTCCCAGAATTTGTCTAAGTCCTCCTCAGACCTGCTTAATGCTTCAGTCTCCACAATGTCCTGTGGCAGTGAGTTCCACAGTGCCATCATGAACATTGCAGAAAAAGCATTTGATTGTATCTGTTAAGCTAGTGAGATGAGGTGGGTTATGATTCGTAGCTTATACTTCAGCATGATGAGGAGCTTACTAGCACTGTGCACAGCTGTGTTTGGGGAGCCATTCTGAAGCAGTCTCCTTTCACGCCTCTCCAGTGACCACAGTCTGTCATCGTAGCAACTCACCCAGCATGAGCACCTCTTCCCACCAAACTGGGTGCAGATATATCCCTTACTTCTCTCTTTCTTGAGTAAGGGGTGGAACAGCAAGCCAGGCTTCTCTGTGGCATTAACAGGGAAAGAGTGAGCAGGCCGATACTCAGCCTGAATGAAGTGAAATTGGAATGGCTTGTGGGCAAAAATAGAAAAGAAATTTTGTAAGTGAGGGGGCAACTGAGAGTCAGTTTCTCTTTTGAACCCAAATTCACTAAATGGGAGGCAAGTTGAGCCCTTGATGTGGAACAGACAGGCCTCACCTATTTTTCTACCTGTCCTTAGCGAGGAAATTGTGACCTTTTTAGATGCAAGCATTGCTGCAGTGATCTAGGCTGTTCCCTATGAGAGTCAACCTCTGCAATGTGCTCCACCTGGGGAAGGATGCAGCTGCTTCCCAACTCAGCTGTGGTTTCCTCAGGACACTTGATAACATTTTATGCTCTTGAGTTTTCCTGGCTTTCAGTTTGGTTCTGGATGCAGTTCAAGGTGTTGATTTTAAATGTAAAATACTTTGCCTTCTAGTGGTGAACCTGCTTCTCACTGTCTGATGCTGTAGGAGCTACAGTAACTGCCTTTAGGAGTAGATGGAAAAGGGCTGGTACTTCTGATGAGGATCTCTTGACCAATATTTTCACTTTTTTTTGTCTTACCCTGAGTGGCTTCTATTATGTTTATTTTTGAATCTCATCTATTTTTCTGTGGCTTTTTCAGAGAGACCTTGGGGTTACGTCTGTGTTAGGAAATTAAACATGCCCGGGACTGTTGCTGACAGAGTGTGGTCCATGTTCATGGCATTGAATTCTTATCCCTGCAGCACAGAGTGGCCAGTTGCTGACTGTACTCCTTGGCCTTGCTATCTCCTGTGTCTTGCTGGGGTATATCTGGGAGGCTTCTAGATGACCTGGAGTAAAATGGTGGCAGGAAACACAGTAACAATTTAACAGTCCAAGTGATTCAGTTCCAGTGATTGGGAACGTTGCCTGGCACTGCTTAATTTATGAATAGAAATGTAATAGGGATGACTGCTTGCCTATGATTAGGGTAAAGATTGCAGAAGAACTACCTAATGACTTTGAGTTCTTGGTAAGATTTTGCTGAAAATGCTGTTATTTCTGATTGTTGACTTGGAGATAGAGACACTTGGGGAGATCTTTTGCACAAATAGTTTTGGGTAAGAGCAGTATGATTCTGCAGAGCAAGAACAGTGGTTCTTGGGCATTTGCTCTGGGTGATGACAGAAGAGGTAGAAGCGGATGATTTCAGGACGCTGATAATTCTGTGATACCCCACTGGTTGCTTGGCCACACTGCATGGGGTCTGGCAAAGAATGCTGTAGCACCATGAGCAATGGCTGGTTCAGAAGGGCTTGCGAGTCCCTGAAGCAAGAAGGGTTCAAGTGATCCAGAGGAATTGTTTCTGAAAAGGCAGTGAGGTGGAACCAGACTGTGTCTCTGTGGCGTATGGCTAGTGCTGCTTCTGAGAGCTTAAATCACGTAATCTAATACCTAGGCTGCCTGATCAGGACTGGATTTAACTCTCTAGGATTGAAAGTTCAGGACCAACATGACATATATAAAAAATTAGAGGTTAGGACAGATGCTGTTTCAGTTTATTTCAGGCATCTGTATCAGTTTTTGTTGTGGTTGTTGTTGTTTTTCTTTCATAAATCTTACCTGGGATTTTGTGCCCCATTCAGGGAATATTTCCAGCTCCATTCAGATTTAGAAGGGCAAGGCTGAGGGAGCTCTGGCTGTTGAGGGAATGGGGGAATATGATATAAAAGTGGTTGTTTGGATGTGCAGCTGTTTGGCAAAAGAGAGCATTAAAGATTAAATTCTACTGGGAAATAAATAAGCAGCCAGCACAACTCAATGCCTCGTGCTCCTGACAGTGATCTCTGTATCCAGCAGCAGATTCCCAGTAGCTTCGCATGCAGCAAGTTGTTATATGGTAATAATTCTAAAATTTCTTTGAGAAGGAAACTTTTTTAATGCCTTAAGGGCAAGAACTGAATTGTCTTGTAGATTTGATTAGTAGCTAATATGTTTTGGTTCTACCACAACATAAAGTAAATCCTGAAAATTTAGGTTAAAGCCTGGCATTTATTAATCCAGATGTTACATAAAATATTGACTACCAAATGTCTTTCTTTTCCCTAGCCTTGTGGCACACCAGGGTGTGTTCTGTGTTTTAGGAAAGCCAGGAAGTCTCTCCAGATATCATTAATTTGAGGTTTCCTTCATAAAAAACTATGAAACTATCTTGCGATCTTTAACACTGTCATACTGAGCTTTCCTGAACACCACTGCATTGTGCATTTTGAACACTTATCTGTGTTACATTTCTAAAAAGCGCTACAGATTCATAAATTGGGAAAAACAAAATTAAGCTAAGCATGATCTTACTTTCGCTGTCTATAGGTCAGAAGAAAAAAGTTATTAGGAAGAGCTAAAAAGGGTCATTCGTCTTCTGTATATTGTAGCAACTCAATATTGTAGCAGGATAAAAACTACTTGAAAATCTCTAGACACAGCTTTGGGAGTTCCAGAGCATATTGGCAATTGAGATAATAATAATGATATTCTGTGATAGATGGCAGGTTAGGGAGAATCTTGATTGAGAATTGATGGGCCCCCATTAGTTTCTGTTCTTCGTTGTGCTGCATCTGGGCCAGCCTCTGGGATTTGATTTGGCAGCTGGTTTGTGAGCCAGGAGAGTCAGATGCAGCCTTAGAGCTTCAGCTCCCTGGAAGTGACATGTGGTTGAACATGATCTGATTGATCTCTTTTTTTTTTTTTTTTGGTAGGGATTATAGACTTCTTGATCACAGTGTCCTGAAAATGTTTTTCATGTGGAAAATGTGGAAATGATTTCTTTTTCCTTTTTTTTTTTTCCTCTCCTTGGTCAGAGAGGTTGGCTGGCCTGGTAAGAAATTCAGGAGAAGGTCATCTAAGGCCTGAGGAAACAGAAACTCCTTATATTCAGGCATGTTCAAGTATGTTTTTAGGCCTGGCAATGTTCTTCATTCAAATATGTACTTATTGTAGGTGGTACGGATCATGCATTCCTTGATGTTTCAGATTTACAAATCACATGTTGGACATACACTTGTAACACTTCATATTTTTTATTCTGCAGAAGATGCCAAAGTGTTTTTCAAAGATATGGAGACAGCAGTGACACACAGCCAATTCTTGAATTAGGAACTGGGGTTGTACAAAAACACACAGCATGGTTTACGAAGCTCCAAAGGGAAAACTTCATTAGGCAGAATTCACATACTCCATTTGGAGTCTGAGCAGTGCAACTACCACAGAGTGATACAATATCTTTAAGAAAGAGAAGAGTTTCATTAGAACCTCAGCTTTATCTCTCTTTTTGGAAAGAGGCACAGCTCATCTGACAATATTAAAACTGTTGTACTTTTTAAAGAAACTGTGTTTTAATTGCAGGTCTCAACCTGAATACACCCAGTGCTACTTAGCTTATCACATTCAGCAAGAATACAGCCAGTGGGACTAGAGCTGCAGGACTTGCATTGATTTCAAAGCTTCTCTGCACTAGACTTAAAACTCTGTAGACACTGGGCAGTTGACTATCAAAATTCATGATCAACATTTCTTCTCTGAGCAGCACAAATAGAATTCAAGGGGTGAGAGGGTTGTAACAGATTGCTTTGTGATGGGTTCTTGCCTGCTTGGTCTTTTCTATGCTTTTTTTGTGCAGAACGTTTTATAAAGGAACAAGAAATTAGATAAACGTCACATGGCACTTCAGATCTGCATGTGGAGATTTGTATTCAAACTGTAGAAGCAGTAGGTCAGAGACTGCTGTTTACAGCAGTGCTTGATTAGAGGGAAAGATATTTTTCAGAAATCATCCGACAAAATGGAGCTCTGTGGTACTGTCATCCCTTGAAGTGAGGACTCGGCCCTAATCCTTTCAGACTAAACTGACAGCAATTTACAAAATGCAGCCTTGTTAGAGTGATGCTTGCAAAGTTTTCTTCCTTTCATCTGTTCGGTAAGCTTCAGATTTTCATTTTTGTGTAACTGGCACTGATTCTGGGGCTTCGGCTTGCATCAGACATGGCCTTTCAAGCACTGTGTCTTTAGTCCTCTGTTGATGACTTGTAGCTATTGCATATCACTTGAAAATGTGGAACCACATGAGATAAATGAGGCAGTGTTAATTAGCTATGGTCCATACTCTGCAGCACTCTGTGAATGCTGCCTTTCCTCATACGCACAGAAGTGGCAGAATACAGCCTTGCCTTGAGGGCAGTTTTCGAAGCCCGGTATGGAGTTTTAACCACACAGCTGCAGTTCAAACCAGTGACAATTGTGCCCCTAAGCTTTCAAACCCTGCTCATGGCTCTGAAAAAAAAAAAATCTAGAAACATCTGACTCTGCAGTGAATAACAACAGAAGTGTTTGGCACTTCTGAAGCAGTTAACATCTGCTCATATATTAGTTAATTAACAGACCAATATTAATCTTTGAAGAAACCTTATCTTTTGTCAGTTGTGAAAAATAAAAGGAGATAGCACTGCTGACACAAGGATTGCCCAGGCTGCATATTGATCATGTAATTTTAAACTAAGAATTTGTCCAGAAAAAGAGCTGCATTTTGAAGCATTGACTTAGTTCTATCTTGGCTAAGGGCCCAAGTGTGACTTGTCCACATTAGTCACACCCTGTCTGGTTTTATATAAGATTGAGTTTTCCTTGACCCCTCCTAAACGACATCTTGGAAGTAGGATTACAAACTGCTCCACATCACACAAATACATACATATGTTGGCTTTGCATATGTGTATTTGACAAGTTGTCCCCCCAAATTGTTTAGAATTAGTTAGAAATGATGGGACTTCATCAGCTATTAGTCATTGTAAGGTAAATGTCATTAATTCCTTTAGCAGTAGTATCTATACAACTCTTCCAACACTAGACATTTTTCTCTAACAACGCTTTTGTCAACAAGGAACAGTGTATTGTTATCATCTTACTGACACGGTACTAAGATACATGAGGTGAATTTCAGCTCCAGATTAAAACAAATTCATTTAGACTTTGGCACGTCTGCAAGATACCTAAATTCCTGTTATAGTTAGATAGATATCTAGAGGCTCCTCATTGAATCACAGAATGGTTGAGGTTGAAGGGACCTCTAAAGTTCATCTGGTCCAAGCCCACCTGGTCAAGCAGGGCCACCTAGAGCCAGTTGCCCAGGACCATGTCAGATATCTTTGAGGATGGAGACCTCACAACCTCCCTGAGCAACCTGTGCCAGTGCTTGACCACCCTCACAGTAAAAATGTGAATTACTTGTGAATAAGGACCTGCGTGAATCTGGGACTGACTCAGAGAAAGTGTGACAGGTCACACAGGGCACTTCAGCCAGCATCTTCAGCTGCTCAGCACAGCACAATGCAGCAACAATGATCTGCGAGTAGAGCACCATCGTTGTTCTGGGCCAACGCTGGAGGTTTGCTTAAGGAATTAGCTTCATCAAGGACCAGTAAATCAAGGACCTCTGCATCGCAAACTGTTGGGCAGGGCTGATAAAGCCACAGAATGCTTTTGGCAGAGCCAAGAAATGAACTCACTTCTCCAAAAGGCCACTTTTCTTACTGCTTTAGCCAGTGCACCATTCCTCCTCCCTATTCAGCTGGAAATGAAATGCAAAAATTGTAACAAAAATATCACTGTGTGTGTTCATAGTGTAATCCAAAGGTTATGTTACTTGGTGGGAGATGGAGAATAAAACAGAGGCCTAACTTGTGCAATTGGTATCAAATTGTGAAGTAAAGCACATGCACATAGAGCAGACTGCAAATATCCCTGTATTGACATAACACACCCACTGGGCCCAGCAATTGAAATGGCAGCCAAGGTATGGAGAGCACACCGGCCCAGAATTTGGAGAGAAAAATGAAAAGAGAATCAACGGTGAGCAGCCAGTACTGAAAAAAGATGAATGTTACAGAGGCTATTTAGATCAGAGGTAAGGGAAAAGTGTCTCCTTTCCTGAAAGGGAGATGAATTTATTAAGTTAGATCTGGAAGGGCACTTTATGATCATTAAGAAGTCTCTTGTTTTCATATGAGAGAGGAAAAATAGAAATAACCAATAGATCTCTGTTACAGAGATTAAGGTAGTTTTAAACAAAATAAACCCACCACTCCAGAATTCTGAAATCAAGCTGGACCTGGAAACAGATGAGAAAAATACACAGATGTGTATCTTCCTCAGTGGTTTTCATTTTCACGTCTAGGCACAAACAGAATTTGATGTGCTAAAATACAGAGGGAAAACATACCATCAAATTATTTCTGTCTCAGCTGGACTCAAGTGATGCTGAAAAGCCAGCTGGCAAACTTTTTCTCCATTTTGTGTCCTCTTGTTGAGACAGTGCTGAAAAGCACCTGGCCATTTATCTAAATGAAAAAATGAAGGTTTAACCATTTTTCTGCTGTTGCATAATACAGTCACTGTGCTTGAACCTAAATTGTGTTGCTACCTGAATCTAGCTAAGAAGCTGGAATTTCTGTGCCAGGTTCCAGTTATAAGCAAATCACTTACTGTAAACAGTCTTCTGTGCCGTGTGTTGAAGGCTTTGCAAACAGATTTTTATCTTTTTTTTTGCTGTGCTGGGGCAGTATGAGTGAAAGAGCTCAGCAGAACATTGCTCAGTTGTTTTTACTCTGTGATGTTTCTCTGGAGCAGGAATTTACAGGCGTAGGGAGCTGAGGCTCTTGCACGGGTATATTGGCTGTTTATTTACTGATGACAACATTTAGCTAATTTTGTTCTGTGCAATATTGGACCCTATAACTGTGATGATCCGGAGGGTGGCTTGTACACAGCCCATGGTTCTTCTTCTGGGTTATGGTACTTTATGGTGTCTTGGTCTCTGAACAGTGCAGGAAGTAGTGGAAATGCTACGTAAGGTCTTCTACTGATATGGAGCCATCTCTACTTTTTCTGTACAGCTGGGCTGCTGAAATTAGTGCTAAGGTAAGTGACTACAGATGCTTTAGGCCATCACAGGGTCCCTTTGGTTTAAGTCATTGGGAAGCCGAGTGAACCTTTGGCCCATAACAGCAATATCTGTCTAGCAAGAGGAAGATACTTGACATTGTACTGCATGTGCTGGTCAGTGCATGACGCCATACCTATTCCAGCTCTCTCCTTTTGTCCTGTGGAACCAGAAAATTCTTCCTCAGCTTATCTCAGAGTTGCAGCCTCATGTGTAACAACCCGTGATTACCCCAATAGGTCAAACACATTCAAATATGCAATTATTTTCCATCAAGGGCAGCAATAGTAGTAATGTGACCAAATAGAATCATAGAATAGTTTGGGTTGGAAGGGACCTTTAGAGGTCATCTAGCCCAACTCCCCCATATGAGCAGGGACATATTCAACTAGATCAGGTTGCTCAGAGCACCATCCAGTCTGGCCTTTAATGTTGCCAGGGATGGGGCATCCACCACCTACCACCTGTCTGGGCAACCTGTGCTACTGTTTCACTGCCCTCATTGTAGAAAATTTCTTCCTTAAATCTAGTCTAAATCTACCCTCTTTTAGATTAAAACCATTACCCCTTTTCCTATTGCAATAGGCCCTGCTAAAAAGTTTGTCCCCATCTTTCTTATAAGCCCCCTTTAAATACTGAAAGGCTGATACAAGGTCTCCCTGCAGCCTTCTCTTCTCCAGGCTGAACAACCCCAACTCTCTCAGCCTTTCCTCAGAGGAGAGGTGCCCCAGCCCTTGGATCTCTTTTTGTGGCCCTCCTCTGGACCCACTCCAACAGCTCCATTGCTTTCTTGTGCTGAAGACTCCAGAGCTGGATGCAGGACTCCAGGTGGGCTCTCACCTGAGCAGAGCAGAGGGGCAGAATCCCCTCCCTTGACCTGCTGGCCACACTGCTTTTGATGCAGCCCAGGATATGATTGGCCTGCTGGGCTGCAAGCACACATTGTAGGCTCGTGTCCAGCCTTTCATCCACCAGTACCCTCAAGTACTTCTCCGCATGGCTGCTCTCAATCCCTTCATTGACTAGCCTGTAGTGATAGCGGGGGTTGCCCCGACCCAGATGCAGGACCCTGCACTTGGCCTTGTTGAACCTCATGAGTTTCATGTTGGCCCATGTCTCAAGCTTCTCCAGGTCCCTCTGGATGGCATCCCATCCCTCAGACATGTTGACCGCACTACTCAGCTTGGTGTCATCTGCAAACTTGCTGAGGGTGCACTTGATCTCGCTGCCTATGTCATTGATGAAGGTACTAAACAGCACTGGTCCCAGTATGGATCCCTGAGAGACACCACTTGTGACCGATCTGCATCCGGACATTGAGCCATTGACCACCACCCTCTGGATGCAACCATCCAACCAATTCCTTATCCACCGAACAGTCCACCCATCAAATCCATATCTCTTCAATTTAGAGAGAAGGATGTTGTGGGGAACCGTGTCAAAGGCCTTACAGAAATCCAGACAGTTGACATCTGTAGCTCTTCCCTTGTCCACTGACATAGTTATGCCATCATAGAAGGCCACTGGTTTGGTCAGGCAAGACTTGCCCTTGGTGAAGCCATGCTGGCTGTCTTGAATCACCTTCCTGTCCTCCATGTGCCTTAGCATAGCTTCTAGGAGGATCTGCTTAATGATCTTCCCAGGCACAGAGTTGAGGCTGGAAGGTCGTTAGTTCCTGGGGTCCTCCTTTCTACCCTTTTTAAAAAGGGGTGTGATGTGATGTTTCCCTTTTTCCAGTCACCAGGGACTTCACCTGACTGCCATGACTTTTCAAATATTATGGAGAATGGCTTGGCAATGACATCAGCCAATTCCCTGTGGACTCTGGGATACATCTCATCTGGTCCTGTAGACTTATGTACATTTAGGTTCCTCGGGGGGTCATGAACCTGATCTTCTCTTACCATGGGAGGGACTTTGCTCCCCCTATCCCCGTCTTGCGGTCCATCCACTTGAGAGGTGTGGGAAGAGAGGCTGTCAGTGCAGACCGAGAAAAAAGTTGTTGAGTACCTCAGCCTTCTCCTTGTCCATTGTTACCAGTTTGCCAGTCTTATTCATCGGGGGGCTACGCTTTCTTTGACCTTCCTTTTCTGGCTGACATACCTGTAGAAGCCCCTCTTATTATTCCTTGCATCCCTTGCCAAATTCAGCTCCATCTTCACCTTGGCCTTCCTGACCCCATCCCTGCACAACCCTGCAGAGTCCTTATACTCTTCCCTGGATACCTGTCCCTGCTTTCACTGCCTGTACATATCCTTCTTGCCCTTCAGTTTGGCCAGCCTGTCTCAACTCAGCCATGCTGGTCTCTTGCCTTCCGTTCCTGGTTTCTTAACACTTGGGGACTGAGAGCTCTTGTGCATCCTTAAAGATCTGTCAGCTCTGTTCTGCTCCCTTGTCCCTGAGAGTAATTTTTCAGGGGGTCCTATTGACTAACTCCTTCAAGAGCTGGAAGTTTGCCTTCCTAAAACTTATGGTCCTGACTTTACTCTTCGCCTGACCCATATCTCTCAGGACTGCGAACTCCTCCAGTGCGTGCTCACTGCAGCCCCGGCTGCCTCCAGTCTTGATGTCACTGATTAGCTCACAACAGGTCCAGTATCGCATCCCCTTTGATTATCTGGCTAAAGAATTTATCCTCAATGCATTCTAGGATTCTCCTGGATTGCCTACACCTCACTTTTCCAGCAGATGTTGGGGTGGCTGAAGTTCCCCAGTAGGATGAGAGCCTGCAAGCACAAAGCCTCCTGGAGCTGAAGGAAGAAGGCTTCATCAGCAGGCTCCTCTTGATCAGGTGGCCTGTAATAGACACCAACCACAAAGTTCCCTTTGTTGTCTCAGTCTCTGATTCTTACCCATAAGCTTTCTACCTGCTCATGGCCATCCTTCAGAGGCAGCTCTTCACAATCTATCCATTTCTTGATATAGAGGGCAACATCTTCACCCCTCCTTCCTCGCCTGTCCCTTCTGAACAGCCTGTAGCCATTGATAGCCACACTCTAGTCATGGGATTTGTCACACCAAGTTTCAGTAATGACAACGAGGTCCTAGCTTTCTAGTGGCACGGTGGCTTCCAACTCTTGTTTGTTGCTCATGCTGCATGTACTGGTGTAGAGGCACTTCAGGTGGGTTATCGGCCATGTCACCTTCTTAGAGGAACACCCTTAATTCCTTTGAGGTATTTCACTGGTGTTTCCCTGTTGGCCTCTGTTACCTCAGGAGCCCCTGGCTCATCTCCGTAAGACTTCAGGTGTGCTGCAGTGTAGCCAGCATGTCCCAGAGCAACAGGCTGAGGGCCCTTGCTAGCAACCCATCCCTCTAACCTTGCTGTATCACCCCACAGCTGGTCATGGGCAAGCCTGATGTTATCCCCCTCCCCCTTCAAGACTAGTTTAAGGCTCTGTCAATGAGCCTCACTAGCCTGTGAGCAAAGACCCTCTTCCCACTTTGAGAGAGGTGAATCCCATCTGATGCCAGCAAGCCTGGTGCTCTGTAGGCCATCCAGTTACCAAAAAACCCAACCCTGTGGCGGCGACACCAGCCACAGAGTCACGTATTAATAGACTGGGCCCATCTGTCTCTGCCCATGTCACTGCCCGTGACTGGAGGGAGAGAGGAAAAAATAACCTGTACTCCAGATTCCCTTATGAACCAGCCCAAGGCCCTGAAGTCTCTTTTGATTGCCCTTGGACTATGCGTTGAGGCCTCATCACCACCCACATGGAAGAGCATGTCTGTCTGTCTCCCCAAGACAGCTGCTAGCTTTTGAACTTCTGTTTTCTTTTGATGTCCAGTTCCTGTCGGGGCCAGAATGAAGGATGGAGATCTATGGGGAAGGACAGAAAAGTCTGGTCTGGCCAAATCTCAGCCATTCAAAGTAGCTTTGCTATTTTAAAGCAAAGATTTTAAACTGTATTTAGATTGTATATTAACAGAATATATTCATGTATTAACTGAACATATTGATGACAACATAACATGTTATTTTTGTGACACCAGAGAGCAGGGCCACAGGAATCTCTTCCTCTCCAAACTCGATGTGCTTCTTTCCCTCTTTCTCCCCAGGCAGGCTTTCAGTCCCTGAGCATGAACTACCCCTGGTGCCACCTCCACTTCTCCTGCCCCAGCAGGGCTGGGGAGGTGCTGCTGGAAGGGGTAATTCACCTGCCACCTCGGTGGGGCAGCAGGGAGGTGCCACATACAGCAAAGGAAAGCCTTTGGTGCTGAAATGAGATGGACTGAGGAGTCCTTTAGCTGACTCTTGTGAAGTTAAATAGAGAACATCGCTGGGTGACAGACACTTAGAGAGTATGTGAAGGTGCCTGAATGCTTCCAGTTTTGCCTGAAATGAAGGCTTCTACCATATGTTCCATAATGCTGCATTGGCTCTTGATTAAGTTTGTCTGCCATTAGGTTTCCAGTTGTTTTTTTTTCCCCTTTTCATTTTGTCATTTGCGGCATGTACTTGTTTTTTTTATGACCATATTGCACATGTGCTCAACTGTTCTGACCTGTGCAGAGACTTTTTCTGCAATTGCTTATTCTGTGATTTTTCTTCACAGAGCTGCAAGCTCACATTAACCTCAGTGAGTATACTGACATAATTGCATTTTGTGATTTAAACGTGAATGAACACATCCTTTTACTGATGTGCTCAGAGGCAGTGATGAAGGGTGTGATATAGCAACATGGATGATCCAGATTTGTTATGACGTTCTTCCTAAATTATTGAATCCATCTTGTTCTATGCTAATTAGATCCCTCTGTTTGGTGATAAAACCAGATCTGGCAGAAAATGGGAACTTAATTAACTTCCATGAAGCATTTAGACAATAATAGACCTGTGAACAATTGGTAACCTGGATTTACAATGCATAAGTCTTATAATCTCGTTTATTTTTAAGCAGTTGTAAAATTAGTGAATAATGCGCAATAAATGCAATATATTTGGATTTAAATAATTTCATGCAGTATGTTCTGGATTTTTGCAGTTTAAAAACTAGTTTGCATTATCTTTATTATGAAAATTATGGAATAATATGAAATAAAAATGTGTGCCCTAACGAATCAAAATGGATTAAGTTATTGAGAAGCTTGTATGGGATGTTATTTAATCCAACGTCATTGAATATTTTCCTTAATGATGTTGAAAAGAGAGGGAGCTGCATGATAATGAAAGTAGCAGTGCTATTGAGACCAGAGAATAAATGCAGATAATAAATGCTACAAAGGGATCTAGACCTACTGGAAATTCGAGCAGAGAATAACGAATTGAAATAAAACTTAGGAGATGCCAAGTAGTAAATACAAAGGCCAGAGATCTACAAGAGCAGAAACTCTGTATAAATTGAAGAGACTTCAGAAAAGAAGTGGAAAAATTGCTTTATTGCTGTAGAGATGGGCGCCAAGAAAAGATTCAAAGGGCAATTCACCTGCCCTGCTTTGTGGTGGGAAGAGCTGGGGTCGAGGCTGTTATATTCTGATGTGTTGGTTCATGTGAAATCAGTGTCAGAGTTCAGAAAGGAGCTTTACTGGGATAATGTGAGAACTGTGCATCTTGCCAGCTGACACATTTCTGCAAACTGGTTCTGCTCAAATGTGCCAGAGGAACTGCACTTCAGTACAAGCCTTGCATATGAGGTGTCTTGGGAGGGAAAGCAGGCATTTGTGAAGTTTTGGAAGGCATGAGCTGAAAGGATCAAATGCAACACCAGCAAGACCAAATTCCAGCCTGTCAGAATCAGCTCAGTTGTTTTAAGGGCAACGTAAGGAGCAAATGAAGAGGTCCAAACCAAATTCTCAAATCCAAATGCTCCACAACTGTTTGGATTCACATACAGACTTTGTGCTCACTTTCATTGTAAAGAAAGAAAGTACACACTGAAAAGAGTCTGGCCCCATCCTCCTGACACCCACCCCTGAGATATTTATAGCATTTATAAGGTCCCCTCTCAGCCTTCTCTTCTTCAGGCTGAACAAGCCCAGCTCTCTCAGCCTTTCCTCATAGGAGAGATGCTCCAGTCCCCTCATCATCCTCGTAGCCCTCCGCTGGATTCTCTCCAGTAGCTCCTCATCTTTCCTGAACTGGGGAGCCCAGAACTGGACACAGTACTCCAGATGAGGCCTCACTAGGGCAGAGTAGAGGGGAAGGAGAACCTCCCTCGACCTGCTGGCCACACTCCTCTTAATGCACCCCAGGAACCCATTGGCCTTCTTGGCAGCCAGGGCACACTGCTGGCTCATGGGCAACCTGTTGTCCACCAGGACACCCAGGTCCCTCTCCACAGAGCTGCTCTCCAGCAGGTCCACCCCAAGCCTGTACTGGTGCATGGGGTTGTTCCTCCCCAGGTGCAGGACCCTGCACTTGCCCT
>Ga0065711_1007544_pt1 | contig 21154 bp, 13 predicted proteins | sample Hoacrofraction12_FD_59098 | JGI IMG/M metagenome (GOLD analysis project Ga0065711, IMG submission 59098) | Hoatzin crop microbial communities from Cojedes, Venezuela - Epithelial fraction 12 v2 (version 2) | ecosystem: Host-associated > Birds > Digestive system > Esophagus > Crop | place...
TTCTGTTCCCTGCCTTTTCTCTTTGGAAAAGCAGCTGCGTTAACATAGCAGCTCCTGCTTAGAGGTGGTCAGGGACTGTCTGACCAGATTCATTTGGAGTGAAGACTGGGCAGCCCAGAGGGAGATGCTTTATGCAGACGTATGAATTCTAGTCATGTCCGGCCAGAGCCTGGACAATCTGCCACCTGAGGCAGTGAGGTTTTCACCCCAGCTGCCTAGAGGTTTAGAGGAGCCCGGACTTAGGCTCCACGTCTGTAACTACGAGGTAACCCTGCCATGCTGTGGCTACGTGGCTCGGGGGTGTCTTTGACTTCCCTCTTTCTAGCAGTCTTGATGCCCTGCTGTCCCCCACCAGGACTGAGCTGTCAGAGTTCAGCTTTCCCAAATACCCTGCGTAGGACCAGGGGCATCGGCGGAGCACAGGGCAGCCCTCTGCTAGTTTTTATTTTTGAGGAAATTGAACTGAAAAGATTTTAATTCCTCCTTTTCCTCCCCAGCAAAAAACATTCCAGACTGAATTGAATGTAGAGAATTAATTGAGTAAATATGCATATATTTTTGTCTGAAAAAGACTTTTTCAGCTATTTTAGAAATTCTGAATTTCAACCAGCTCTGTTTCTGCTTTTTTATAGTACCTAACAGTACTGTAAATGGTGAAATCAGATATAGCAAAAATGAGCATGCACTTTTATAGCACAAGCCAGAAAGTATTGTTTGATACGGAAGCAGACCTTTTCAGTGCTATATTTATTATGTATACGTGTGTAGACTTGGAATCTGTCTGCCTATTTTTGTTAAGCATCCTCCTCAAATGTTTTTAAGTGCTTGGCCTGGAGCTTTCAAATTCCAGTACGGATTCAGATACCTGACTCCCTCATGTTGCTTTGAAAGTCCCCCAAATAGCAGTTCCCTGCGTAGAAACAGCGTGCCCTTGAACTGTTCAGCATCTGCTTATGCTGGGCATTTCTTGCTTCATCTGCCAGAAGCATGGACTTGAAAAATATTAGTAAATGCCTTGACTTTGTTTTACAAAAAAGAAAAAGGAAAAAAAAAATAGAAGAAAAAAATCCTTGCTTTATATGATAAAGTGCAAGTTCTGTGACTTACAGCTTTTTACACAGCTTTTGACTGCCAGTTCAGACCTCTGATGCCAGTGTTTTCTTGAAGACCATCTGGTGGGGGGGGAAAAAAGAATAATCAATGGATCAGGAAAGACAGGCTCTGCCTTCCCTCGTATCTCCAGTGCTCAGACAGACACCATACAGACAGCTCTTCTTAATGGCTCGCTGTTGAAGTCTGAGGTTTCCTTCAAACCACTGTATTCAAATCAATTGTGGGGCAGACAGTGTTCTGCTGTTCCGTCCCTGGCTCTTCAGAGACTTCCACCGAGAAAGTCGTCTTCACTAACTGAAAATAATTTACTATTAATGAGCTTCAGTAGGAGTCCCATTATTCTTCTCTGGTGGGAGGCTGGTGGCTAACACACAGGCTTGTGGGAGGATTGGTATTCAAGAAAGGAAAAAGATGAAGTAACCACAGGTTCCCACTGGGGCGGGGGGAAACGCAGCCCCGAAGTGTGATGTATCACCAGTGATGTTCCATAGGGAATGTAATCACCCTTCATGGGTAATGAGAAGAGAGGAAAACTTAAGTTTGTGAGCCACACAGAAGACAAATGTCAACTCCCTTATGTATTCAGGCAGATGCAGAGGGTAGCCTTGCTCTATAGAAAAGGGATAGCTGGAGTCACAATGAATCTTTCTAAGAGGCTGCTCAGCTGAAGAGCTTAACCTTTCTTCATCATGTCAACCTGGAGTCAGCCATTCACCACCAATTCTCAGATGCAGCTTAGAAATCTGTGCCACAATTCCCAAAGCACTTCACAGGAGGCGTCACAGCAATTAGCGCAGTGATTTATTGACAAGCAGCGGCCTGGTGAAAAATGGCTAAAGGAGTCCGCTGCCACAGGATGCACGGGAGGGTAGCAGCGGGCTTGTGAGTGCTTCTGAGTTCAGAGAAGTCCTAGTGAATCGTTGTCCAGGTAGACCAGATGTTGAGCCTGCTTCTCTGCAGAGCTGTTTTTCATAGGACGTAGTTGTGAGCGTGTTACAGTTTGAGAAGCATTGCGATGGCTGCGAATACGTCAGCGAGAGAGTGAAAGCTTTTGTGATCACGTTCATTGGATGGTAAATACTGTGTTCTCTGAAGAGCTTGAAATCAGTTTAATCTTGCAGTGCTTTTTGAAAGTGCTTTACTCAGCAGATAGGATGGGGGAAGAATTCACGACATGTAAGAGGCAGAGAGTCCTCCTTTCACCTGCTGCTATGTCCTTCTCTTTCTGCTTCATATTGGAGGGATTTTCTCTGCCTGTGCCATTGCTCTGCCTCTGCCTGCCGCTGCCTGGGGTGCTCATCGCTCTGCTCTGCTCCCTGCCTGCGCGTGGGACGCAGAACCCCTCCCCTCGTTTCTTGGTCTCTCCCCCTGCCCCGTCGTTCAACCACAGTAACACCGCAGGGGCCATCCGAGCCCCGCAGGGTGGGAAGTCAAGGTGGACCAGTCCTGTCGAGGCCACCGGTGATGGATGCCTGTGCTGCAGGCTGGGGATCTCTGCAAGAGAATGTGGGCGAGGGAAGGAGAGGGGTTTGGTTAGGTCTCAGATCCGTGCCTGAAACTAGTTTTTCTTTAGAACAATAGACATGTCCTTCATATAACTCTTGTCCCACTCCTACTTAATCAGCTTTTAAATGAACTTTAGTGGGAAAGTATGGTATGTTTGTTTTCTGTAGTGCCCTAGCCTGTGAAGAAGCAACACGTCTGTAACTGACCCTGGGTTTCTCTCAGGTTCTCTGGAGTTCTGGAATGGAGCTCTGCATGGGAAGGTAGAGACGGCACTGTTTGCTTGTCTCTGACAATGTTTCTAGCCACAGAAAGCGGTCACGGTAGTGAGACGGCCACACCAAGCATTTCTTAGGATGACAAAGGACATCACTGTCCTNTGCGTGTTGAGAACTGGACGTGTGTGGTACCTGCACACGTCTGCACTCAGCTCTTGGCAAGGCCTTCACAGAACTGCGCTGAGGCTGGTAATACGGTGGCCAGGCCCTGCTTCTCAGGCTGGATTCAGCCAAACATACGTCCTGTAAAGCTGTCCAGGTGGGAGAGGAGAGGAGAAAGTCTTTATACGCCCCTCCTCACTTCCTAATATTACTGCACGGAAGAGACATGATTTAGCACTAAATAATTAATCCTGCTCTTTATATTTTATGGATCCAGAACACATATTTGTAGGGAAGAAAAACCCTATAGCTAGGAAGGATTTCCTAAAGCTGGGTCAAAGCATTAAGCAGCTCAAAGGTTATTTATCTCCATGCTGGAAAATGTCAACATTTAGGCTGAGGAAATGAGGTTTTCTCTGATTTCAGAACAAACAAATATCAGCATTCCTGAAACAGATCACAGTATCTTCCCATTGTTTGTTTTGTGCTTGATGGGGATTTTATTTTAACCCACCAGTTAACTTTAAATAATTCATTTAAGAAGATTGTTGCCAAATTCTATCACGTGCTAAGTGTCTTCGTCTCTGGGTAAACTGAATAGCAATTCATGGGACTGTGTACCCCGTAAGAGATGGACCTGAGCTGCAAAATCTGCATCTGGATGGTGACTGCTGCTGCTCCAAATTCCTCCAGAATTCAGATTTCGGTCCTGCTTCTCTCAGATGCTGTCTGGTAACATTAATATTAACACTACCACCATGCAATTGATCTAGTATTTATCAGGCATCACACAGAAATGCAAGGGTAGGGTGCCTTTTACAAATTATTCTGAGGATGAAGAAAATCTTTGTATTTAGTATTTTCATGCCTATTAGTACACTTGTGAGACAGATGAATAGTAAGGAAATGAATGATGTTCATGCTAGTAATATTTGAATAGTTTGTGTTCATACTTTGTGAATGAACGCCAGAAAGAAGATAGGTGAAGACTGATTTAATGTAGTTCTCGTGGGGCTTTTTATCACCTTTGTATATGAAGGTTTCATGGTTCTTAGCGGAGATATTGCCGCCCTCATCCCGTGGACCAGCGAAACAGAGCACGTCTGACAAGCCATGGTGGAAACTCCATGGTTTCTGTCAGAACGCTGCCTTCAGTTGTGCTGGGTGGATGGGATGTGTGTTCAGCTAGGATGGTGCAGCAGATTCAAGCTTTTCCTTGAAGTAAATGGCGAGGCTCAGTCACGCAAAGCCAGGAGGTTCGCTGTGGGCTGTGTCACTTAGGCAGAGATTTTTCTTAGTGTCTGCTAATGGAGATATTCCTGGGTTTGGCATTATATAATGAGTCCTTATTTTTAGAGCTTCTGAGTGTTATCAACTCCCACTGAAATCGCTGGGCACTGTGGGAACTCCAAACCTTTCAAAACCACAACCTTGCTGTCATTCGTAGAGCGTCCAGAAAACAAAAATGCCCACAATGTAATGGGACACTATGAAAGATCAATCTTCACGACTTTTGGGGGTGTTTTAGTTATTTTTGATTATAATGCTTATTCTCTTGTTCAAAGTGTTTTAAGAGGTGAAGATATGCGAGTATTTCAGTACGCAGCTTTTGGAGGAAGATGATACTCTGATGTGTGGAGAAGGTCATTGAACGTGATGTAATTTCATTTGAATAAAGGGAAGAGAATACATGAGGTGTTTAAAAAAATTAAAGTTGATGAAATAAACCAGTAGGACTGTCTTTCTCCATTGTATTTGTACAAGAAGAAACAAGTGAAAAGCTAACTAAAATGTGCAGCATCGTGTGTAGTAAGTCTGCAGTACTGGATATCTTTCAAGCAAATAAACCTCTATGGTTACACAGAAATTGCAAAGGCTGTCAATTTTTGTGCTTCAGAACAGAAGTGACATCTGCCTGGGGTCATGATGAAAGCCCAATAAGAATTATGGACCTGCAGTATTTATAAAATCACTGTTGTATTTCATACAGTTCTAAAACATCTGTTACTAGACAATTCTGTCTGCAGGATACTAGATTAAATAGTGTCTTCTTATACCTTAGTACAGCAATATCTATTTCCTGTATGTTTAAGTATATGTAGAATATCTGTATGATCTCAAACTTCCCTTTTTATACAGTAGTTTCCTCAGTGGACCTCAGTGGGTCCTTTTGGGCTGTTTACAGTCCATTTTCTAAACTGGAATTACAGTTATATACAGTTGTGAAACGCGATATTGGCCTAGTAGATCATGATAATAGCCATTATGGGCCACCAAGTTGGATGCGTGTTTATGCAGTTCTAAAGTGGTAGAAGTTTAACACTACAGATTCAAGGTCTTCTGTTCACCTGATTACTGACCCAGTTCCTTGTGTTGACTTTGGAGTAAATCCACTTTCAGCTCAGTGGAGAATATTTTAGGGATAAGTTTCTAAGCTGATTTGGTACAAATATATTAATGTGTTTCGCTAGTGTCTAATTGTGCTAGTTTTATATATGCTGTGAATCTACTGGATTTGAAATCTGCTTGGAACCCGTGGTTATCTTCTCTTTAATCTTCCCTCTGTCACATGAGGTCTGTTTCATCATACACAATGGATTTTCTCTCTGGAGAAAAGAACATTTCTGTGTACTAGAGGGAAAACTATCAACCTAGGCAAATACAAAATGGAAAATCGATAGATAACATGGATTCAATTCCTGCTTTAAAGTTATCTTCCAAGTAATTAATATTTCTTCCCTCACTGACTTTTTTTTTTCCTACGTTCAGTTTCAATATCTGTTCTCTTTCTGTGGTTTTCCTCATCTGCAATCCTTGTAGCAACACACAGAAATCAGGCCAATGGTTGATTTCTAGCTGAAGCAACAGTGTCCATATGTGGAAGAAGTTAAAGCAAAGAGGTTCTCCTGTTACTAATGGTATTAATTTCTTAAAGGTCCAAAAACCCAAATGATCCTATCCACTAATGCAAGCTAGATGAAGCCTCACGAGATTCAATGATTCAGGGGTTCTCCACTCCCTTTCAACTTGCAGTTTTGTTTTTGAGTACGGCAGTGTATTCACAGGGTGAGATTTTTTGCCTTAAAAGCAGTATTTTGGCCACTGTTTAGTTCTGCTTGGAACATTAGGCAAGATGGGAATGAAAGCTGAATGAAAGCAAAGGTGGAAAAAAAAAAAAGACACAGGTAAAAACCATTGTAACTAAAAAAGACCAATATCTTCAAACGTGACCGATGACTTTTCTAGATAACTGAAATACGAAGCTTTAAAGGGCCATGATTCTCAGATGTTGATGTGTAGCGCTCATGAAAATAAGACTGAATTCACCAAACACCTATATCGTTGAAAATCTTGACTGAGGGTTTAAAAAATGTGCATGTGAAAAATCACTTTGACCACAATTCATGCATATTATTTTTGCTAGAGTAATTAGATTTCCAAATGTCTTCTGGTGCCACTTCTTTCCCTGCAGAGCTGCTGCCTACCCAGGTGTTCCCTGTTCTGTGCTTCCTGTGTCTCTTCAGTGGAGCAGCTTGCAGCGGGTGAGCAGTCTTGTCAAGCAGCATGCTGCACATGAGGAGTGGGCTTGTCATTTTCATGGTAATTACGAATGAAAAGAAGCATCCACAGGAAGAGAATATATACATGCACGTATTCTGTGATAACCAAGTAGCCAAAGCTGTTGAAAGTTTGATGGGTAAGAGCTAAAATCTGTGACTGGTTTGAAATGAGGGAAATGCTGTGAAACAGTTCTGAAGAACACTGGTTTGTTGACCCCAGCTGTGTTTGCGTAGCATACTGCCAACAGAGTGCAGCAGCACCAGAGAGAGATGCTGCAGTTGTGGCTATTCGTTTTACTTGAAGAATTTTGCCAAGCAAGGTTGGACTATATGATCCTTGGGCTTCTGTGATTCTCTGACTAGTGTCCTTAACTCGGAGCTTACCTGTAATTTATTAATGCCATTAAAGAACTTACTTGATGAGTAGGTCAGGCATACACTGAAGTAGTGGCTTTCAAAGCCAACTGTAGGAAAAAAATACCATACAGAAAATGCTGTGTCTTTTAAACTGTATATTAAATATTGCGAATTAAAAAGTTCTGTGTAGCCTGTGATCCATGGTAAGTTACTATTCCAGTGTTATTAGTTTGTCCCTACACACTCCGCCTGTTCCAGATGAACAGATCATCCAAGTGCTGGAAAACACGTTTACTAAAATAAGTAGGCTTGGCAATAAAATGTGCTCTCAGCAATACACCTGTAAGTGATAGTGGAAATGAGTGTAATACATTTGGAGCATGTAACTGGACTTCCTTCACAGTCAGGGTTGGCACAAGATGCGCCTACTGAGTGTCATCTCCAAAAGTTCTTCTGTTTGAAAATGCAGTCTGAAATTCTCAGCAGCTGATTTCTTCCTGCTTACAATGGGGGAATTCCCACGTTGGAGGAGGGGGTGATACTAACTGTGGAAGAACTGTTCTTTGAGTGACACTGAAGCTCCCTGCTGGTTTCAGTGAAGCCAGCAGTGTGACAGATGCAGAATCAGGACCTCAAAGCTCCATCCAAAACCCGCTGAAGTCAGTAGAAACCATCCCACTCGCTTAAGTGGGGTTAGGATCAGGCCCTCTGTGTTCCCCGTGCTCGTTAAAAACCACTCTGTCTACAGAGAGCACGGAGTCATTGCTCTTTCGGGAATCTGGACTTTATTGCCAGTGAATTCAGTTCTCCATTAAGAAGCACGATGACTGCTGTTAGAAATACTGTTGTTAGTCAGGAGGGACATGCTGGTATTTGCTCAGTAGGGTAAAGTGGTAGTTAATAATGAGATTTGCATTACAGTTGCATTCAGAAGTCCTTCCAGTTTTCTGGTATTTTGGAGCTACAGAAGGTACATACATGTCGTAGCAATACGGTTGTGCTCTGCTTAGTCACATTTTTATGCATTCTGAAAACTGGTCACCCCTGACTGAAAAATTGATCATCCCCAGCTTTATTAAGGGCAAATAAATATGCAGTTTCCTTATAAAATTTGCTCATATGATAGCACCAGCCAATTATAGAACATGAAAGAGCAACTAAGGCTATAACTAAGAATGGGGTTTTTTCCTGGATATGACAGTGCCAACTCTTGCAAGCATGTGGGTGGAAGGGAAGGGAGCCCTTGTTGACTTTGACTTTGCCAAGTTGAACGTTGATGTTTTATTGCAATCTTGTCTGGTTCATGTGGCTAGGAAGCAGATTCCTTCATCGTGGTGTTTGGTTTATTGTTTGCCCTTGACAGGCATTTGGGGGTGCTGATAGGGCTATCAACGTTTCCATTACTGAAGGATCCCCTCTTTACAAAAAATCTTATTGCCTTTAGGAGAGCCTGTCTTAAAAATGAATATATTTGCTTTGGAAGAGTCTCCATGATTTTGCTTCTGTAGTGTCACAAAGATGTGATCAAGGTGTACTGTTCTTGTTTTTGTTCTTATCTATGGTCAGTTCCTGGGTCTCGGAAATATAGCAAGATTAATAACTTTTACATGAAATTAAAAGATGTGATAGAATGGAAAGTAAATTCTCAGAAGACCGAAGTGTGAGGACTAGTTTGCTTAAGCATTAGGAAGGGCTGTAAGTGAAATTACAAAAAGTTTGCCTTGACTGCAGAAGTTTCACTTTTCTAATCAAGGCTGCTTAATAAGAGCCCAAACATGCCCTAAAGGCTATGCACATCCTTTCAGATGTAAAACCTGGCATGCGCCTACTACCTGCTGCCCCTGGGCAGTTGTGGTAGCAGAACAGCCCTGGAAGCACGGGGAGTGCTGGAGTAATCCGAGGAGCGTCCCCCTGCTTGGGTGTCACGTAGCCAGCAGTAGCGAGTCTGGGACGCTGCGGAGGGAGGTGTATGAAATCCTGCCCCAAACCCTTAGGAAATGGGGTGTCCATTACAGAATGTCTCCCTTAATCTGCGCCTGTTGGGGGCTGCTTACAGTGGGACCGTGGGGGTTACTCGTGTATGTACCCAGCGGCCGTTTTATCCTCCTGATTCTTGGCATCACTAGTATTTTGTGGCAAAGAGTTCCACAAGTTATCCATCCCTTGTTTTTAAAACAAAGTGTCAATCTGAAATGAGGTTTAGTTCTGTTTGACTTTGTATTAGGAGGGCAAGGAAAAAAATACTTCCTAATTAACTTTCACTGTATTGTGTTATTTATTCAGTCTTGTTGTTATGTTTCAGATAAATAGCCCCAGTCTTGTCAGTCATTCCTAATTCAGTTGTCTCTCTTTGCCTAATAACTTTTGCTGCCTGACTCTAAGACCCTGTATTACCTCCGTGTATTTTTTAGATGCGGAGATCAGACTGAGCCTATATACAAGGTGAGCACATGACATGGACTTTTACGCTAGCATTATAAAATTTTAAGTGTTTTGGTTTTCTCGTTCCTTTGGGAAGATTCTGGCTTTTATTTACCGTGTTTGTGCTGAGCACATTTCTTGATCTTTTGGGGGATGGTGTGATGGGTTTTCCTGCAATTAACTCTCTATTATGTTGCCTGATTTTATTTCTACCTTCTATTTTTTCAGCCGCAAGTTTTGTAATCTGGTTATTTATCCTATCTTTCTTACCAGTGTTTCTGTGTACTCTTAGACACTAAGGACAGACTATATGTTTGGATCAGGAGATGGGAAGAAAAGATAAAGCCGCCATTCATCTGGGGTAGTATTGCCTCAAGTGTTTTTTCATTTATAGTCAACAAAAAATTTGGATTATACTTTGAATGCTCAATTGTGTGCTTTGTTTCTTTCACACTTTGTTTCTGTGTGTGTAGAAGTAAGCACATTTTTATTCTCTTTCCTCTGATCATTTCAGTGGTCTGTGGGCAGCAGGCTGAGAAGCACTTTCTGAATCATACACAGAACTGCTAGCAAAGCTGTAATGAAATGTACTGGCCTTTTTAAGAGAAATTCCTGCCATTTCCTTAAGGCAGCCTAGGACCTCTCATTCCGGTGCTCCCTGAGCTCAGCCTGGCTCCCCAGTTGCCGTAGTGCCTTTTTAGGTACCTTTTCCCTGAAATTGAACTTCTGCTGAGGTGCAAGGTTTTCATGCTAGAAAGTAGCGACTAATTATCGATAACGGCTCAGTAAAACCTGCCCCTCAGTTACCAAAGCGGTTGTTCTACTGGCCTGGGAGCATTACAGAGAGCTTAGCACTTCATGACCGCCCCTAGATCAGCCCTTGGCCCCAGTGTTGGCCTGAAGAGTCTGGTTTCTCCAGCATTTCCAGCATTTCCAGCAGCTGATCCTCCAGCGCTGCTCCCTGGCCTGGGGCTACAGAATCTGTCGAGGAGCAGTCTCTAGCGAACACTTGTCGTGTTAGCTTTGACTCCAGTTTCCAAAGAGCAGCTGTTTTCAAAGTTAATAAGCCAAGTGAGATGTCTGCGAAGCCCAGCCTGTTCAACTTCAGCTTGCCACTTTATGGGTGTGGATCACACAAGTTCGTAATTCCAGAGTCTCCCTGAAATTACAGTTCTGCAGCCTTTCCTAGCGAGTGGCACAGACACCTGAGAGGCCAGTGGCAAAGCTGCAGAGGTGACTAAATAGTTCCTCGTAGCTTTTAAGCCATTAGCTCTGTGACCTGAATGCCGTTCTTCTAGTAAGAATTAGAAAATACGCCATTAATTGTGCTCCTGCTTTCTGGAGGATTTTGGTTTCAGCCACACTGGTGGTTCAGCTTCTGAAAATGTGTGGCCAATTGCTAAGCCTGTAAAGTGTCTCATCTGAGCAGCAGCTGAATCTAAAGTCTTCTGCTGGCTCTGGCAATTCGTAGCCGTGCTGGGACGAGCCCATCTGGGGATGCCTCTTTGCCCTGTTCTGAATAAGAGCTCTACTCCCTCCTTACCGAGAATGTTTGTGTGATTTTTAGGGTTTTCTTTCTCAGCGCTGGCATTTGCCGGTTTGTCTGTCTAGCCCCCTTCCCTCCTTCTCCCCCCAGTTTTCATTTTCAGTTATTTTTGTTTATGTTGAACTTCTGCCTGCTCAGCTGCAGCAGAGCTCCGTGTTGGCAGCCCGCCTTGTGTTGTACAATTCTACAACTTCTGCTGCTTAGCAGCATGTTGGAAATCGCTTTGAAATGAATCCATGTTGGACCAAAAGCAGCATCTTTGTTGTTACCCCCTCAGAATAATTTGGTGCTATAATTGGAATTCGCATTTGAAATAAATAAACATGGTTTCTGATCTATAGACAGATCTGGTTGCATAGTCAGAGAGAGATGCCTGCAGGCAGCCCGGTCCCTGGAACAGAGGTGGGTTTGCAGAGCACGCATGGCGCTTCTGGTGCCTTGGGGCGGGTGGGCACTGGAGAAGGAGCCTGGAGGGCAGCCCCAAAGCCACACTGGGTCCCCTTGAGACCTGTAAAGGGAATTGTTTGTGCTGTGCTGCTCTTGACCCGAACGTGGCGTAAGCCTTGTGGTGTTCCCGCTCTCGTCGTTGGAAAGCTGAAGCCCAGCGGCAAGAAGAGGCAGCTGCGGCTCCACCATGCTGCTGCCACCCTGCCAGTCCTTGGGTGGCACGTGGGAAGGGAGGTGAGGCTGCAGCCTGCCGGGCTTCCTGCTCTCTGTGTAGGCTGAAAGCTGTGCAGTCTAGGGTTTCCATTTCAGCAAGAACATGCAGGATGTTCAGAGAAGATTGACAGGAATAATCAGAGCAAGGGAATGGCTGAGAAAACCAGTTCTGGTAGAGATGATTTGGTGGATGAATATGACAGATCTAGAAAATCGTGGGTGGGTAGAGAAGGATGGTTTCGTGGCTTCTAGTACAGAAGGCAGCATGCTTCCAATGAATCTACGAGGAACCAGCTTCGCAGCAAGGCGGAACTCGTTGTGGGAGGGTGACATAGATGCCAAAAGTTCACGTGGGGAGACTGGATGAGTTAATGCAGAGGAATATACTGAGACATGAAAAATAGGTAGAAGCGACACGCATCTCGGGAATGCTTTGTGCTGAAAATGGGTTGGAGCCAGGAGAGGCTTGTGCTAACACACATGCACGTTGGCTTGGTTTTAACTGAAGGTATCCACTTATCAAGACTGTTTTACTGCGTGTCTGGGTTTGTGTGGTGGGGAAATATTCTTTTGTTGCAGGCACAACAAGATTATATAGATCTTTGGACGAGCCCAGAAAAGCTGTTCATGTGTTCTTGTATGGTGTAATTCAGTAACTTGAGGGGTTTGGGGGTTTTTCTTCAGGGCTTTGAAATCTGGATATTTTTGCTGCAGGCTGTTGCCCTTTTTATCCTATATCTCCATATATGCAATCAATTGTTTGATTTTTAAAAACTAGATCTCCTGAAAGCTGATGGCATTAAAATCTGGTGCTGAAAATAGAGTGTTTAAATCCACTTTGTGCTCTTTTAATTGAGAAATCCCTAAGACACAGAGACTTAAGATTGCTTTTTCAAGCCAAGAACGTGGTTGCTGTTTGTCTGTCACACCCGTAATGGTTCCAAGCAGTTGTGAATGCAATCAAGACACAGTCTAGTGCAGCCAGAAAAGCAAGGGGTGAGAAGGTACTGGTGAGGCGGGAGTGAGGCGGGGAAGACCTGCAGCACGGCTGATTTGCAATTAGCATCTTCCCACTTCCCTGTTGTCTGCCAGTCCTGCAATTCCAAAGGAGACAGAAAGAATTTGGTTTGAAAGGGTGCTGAGGATGGCTGTAGAACGCTGTCAGGGCTACAGACAGACAGACAGACACGTCTGTGGTGCCGGCAGAGGAGGAGCAGCAGGTCGTGCCCTGAAAGCTTCTGCGGAAAGAGTCACTGAGCACAGCTTGACGGGAATTGGGTACTGGCAGTGTGTGTGGAGATTGGACTGAGGAGGAAACGATGGATGAACTGCATCGCCCAAGAAGTGCTGTGTGCAGCTGTCACGCCTGTGTTCTCAAGATCAGTAGCTGTCGTTGTCCCTGCACTGTCCCCTTTGCTCCCCGACACTTAACTCCCCATTGCACTCCTGTTGTTCGGTGATGCAGTAGCACCTGTGGAAAAAGATGAAATGGCATAGATTGTATTTTAAACATAACTGGAATTTTTTTTTTTAAAGAATCACTGTCCATTGCAGTTTTCTTCTAAACATCCAAATGAACTTGTGCATTTCTTAAACATAATAAAATGAGTGAAACACTGGGTTTTTTCCCTCCTGCTTTATATTACAAAATTCCTTCTTCCTCCTCAAATTACTTATGATTCATATCCCAACATTTCTGAGGAACTGGGGATATTGGTACTGACACTGAAGAAAAAAGTGGGCTCCAGGAAAAATCTTACTGGATTCTTGAAGCATTGAGTAAACCTACAGCTTTCAGAATTTAACAGACAAACTTTCTGGAAATGGAAAGATAAACTTTTTAAAATTGGGTCGTATTTTGTATTGCCTCTTTTTTGGACTGAAAGAGGGGGACGCTGGGGACCTCGCCGAGTTGTTGTCTTAGCAAGATGCCCGAGGGTCTGTGCCAGACCTCTCTTCCCGCGGCGGTGCACGGAGTTCAGCCTCTGCCAGCAGAGCAGGGACAGAGGCAGGTTCTTTGCTTGTGGTCTCCGGACCTGTCTTCCCAGCGGGAGCTCTGCTCCCCCGACTGTTGCCCACGTCGTCTCTCGGGTCCATATTCACTATGCTTTCCCCAAAGCTGCTGGTTTTCTGATAACTTTTCTTATACAAGATCCACAGAGCTGCCACCACTCCCATCCCTCTAAGATCAACCCAAACTAGGGAAGGGCCTTAGTCCACGGCTTGACTTCGCTTTGTGCTTCCGTTTGGGCAATATCCTCTTACTGTTTTAACCACCACTTCACAGATGAGCGTTCCACTGCTTGATGCTTTCGAAATGGAAGAAATCTGTTTGTGTCATCACCTTAACCCCAGTCTGTGTATGATGGTGCTTATTAATAACCTCCAGTGCAGCACTAACGCATAGAAAACCAAAAAGCCATCTCTGATGCCTGGAAAAGAAGTGCAGGTTAGCTGGTCACAGACCTGGGACAAAACGTGGCTGAAGGAGAGGTTTCTGTACAATTCCTATAAAATTGTCTGGACAAAATAATCTTTTCAGGTAGAACTTACACAGCAAAAAAACCAGACTTCTACACGATGGCTTTAAATTGTACTTTTTATTACATTTTTTATTAAATTGTGGACTCTTTAAAGTGATTATCTTTGAACACTGATACATTTCTGTAACTTAATTATTTTTGTACCTAATGAAATTCTGAAGAATTTGAGATTATGTCTTAGTGCTTAGATTTGTATTGCCTAGTATTGCCTTTAAAGTAAGTTGCTGAAACTATTGAAACTATTTTGGCAAGGTTCCTCTCTTTGTTCTCCTTCAAAGCTAGATAAAATATGTTGCTGCAGGAGGCACATGCTCGTGCCCCTGCCTGGCTCTTTTTCCAGCCTTTTCCATGTCCTAAGGTGACAGACCCATTCCTGATTTTGGTTCTGTCATCTAACCTTCTGCTAAAAGCACAGTTGACACTAACTTTGAGATTAGGTCACTCAGGGTTATGTCCAGTCTGCTCTTGGAAACCTCCAAGGATGGAGATCACACAGCCTCTCTGGGCAACCTGCTCCACTGCTTGACTGTCCTCATGGTGAGAAAGTCTTTCCAAATATCCAACTTGAGCCTCAGTTTGTCTCGATTTACTGTTGTCACTCATCCTCCTGTGCTGCACTGCTGTAAAGAGGCTGACTCTGTCTTTTCCATAACCACCTTGTAGGTACTAGAAGGTAGCTATTAGGTGTCCCCAGCTGTGATCCCTTCCAGCAATGCTCCACAGCCTGTCCTCACCAGGGCCTGTGCTCCAGCCTCCATCTTTCTTGCATTCTCCATCACTACCTGTTTGATCTTTATTTCTATATATTTTTTTGCCTTTGGTGCTGATCTCTGTGTCCAGTTACCTGAGGGTTTTTCTGTTCAGTCAACATTTTTGATCAGTCAGATCAATTTATCATTACAGAGAGCATGATCTGGAACTTTTGTGGCCAAAGACAGCGCTTCTGTGGTGTTTCAAACCTGTGGCACCAGGCGCAAGGGAGTGGTGGCCACTGCTGGCTGGATCAGCGAGCTGAACTGGCCCATTGGCATTGCTAACGCAGTACAGCACCTTAAAAACTGGGGAGAACTGAGTGGCAGCCAAAATACCTATTGGTTTAAAGAGACATAAATAAAATACTTGGCCAGAAGACAGTCCTGGTTTCGGAAGGGTTCATTTTGTTTGGGAAAGGGGTCATTTGTGTCCTGGTTTCACCATAGGTGGAGGAGGTGATGGTGATTCAAATGAAACAGGAGCCCAGCTGGCTTACAAATGAGGGACTGAACAATTGTACGAGAGCTGAAGGCACACGTTTCTCCGTAAGACTGCAGTTTTATTCAAGGACTAGAAGGATGCAGGTGGGTCAGGAAATCCATAGCACAAATTCTCTACCAGCCTAAACAGGGTGACAAAAACAGTTTACTCCTGTGGAGAAAATAGCTTAGCGTTCCAAATAATTTAATTTTCTTTAATTGTGAAATCAAAGTATATCAATCAAGTGTGAAGTGTGAAGAATCAAGTGCTCACTAAATTTAATCATGAAACACTAAATTATGGCTATATGGTAGGTTTAATTTTGTTTTCTGTTTCTTTTGATGATACAGAGGAGTCTATTGGTTATGATGCTCAGGTAATTACCTATCACCACGATAGTTTCAATGGCATATGATTTCTTTTGTTTTCTGCTTGAAATGTCTGTTATCTGTGAGGAAAAAAAATAATTTTTGCAATTTTGTAGATTTTCATTAGCAGGCAAATGTATTTTTGTATTCAATCAGGAGACAGTCTTGTAAAGCTGATGTCTTTTATTATATAGGGTTACATTTCTTGGTCATTTTAAGCACAGTTGAGAATGTCCCGGAAACGCTATTGTCTTCACTGTCATTTTATTTTAACTTTTCTAAGTATCTCTGCACAGAAGTGCTTTAATGAGGGATCTTGCTTGTGATGTTTTGTCTTCAGATTTTTCTTCCCCTGGGGAAGTCTGTTAGTCTTTTAAAATGACATTACAACTTGCTCAATAATGAGCTTGGGAGTTCGAAGAAATCTAAGAGGAACATTGGAAGGAGAGACCTTCTGAGTAGCAATTTACTAGCTGTATGTGGAATGTTGAGTTAATATAAAACTGTATTACTATTCTACCAGTGCTAATAATGCATAACATTATTCTTCTGTCTTGCGTTTTTGAAATGAAGTATGTGTACAAATCAGTCTTCACAACATCCTGTGAGAGAGATAACTATCAACATTATTCTAATCCTCATAAGTGTATTAAATGAGAATGTCTGTTTCAAATGGAGATTTCAACAAGAGGTAGAAATAGCATGTTTCTATCTCAAAGTCCTGTAGCAAGTTGCTTTGGTCATCTCGTACATCTTTCTCAGCCCAATTATTACACTTTACCTTTGCAAAAATATCTCTTATCATTCTAATTTTGCAAATTTCGTGTTTTGCTGAAAATTGTAGAGCATCCCAGGTTGGAAGGGACCTTCAAAGATCTTCTGGAACAAGGTCTTCTGTGAAAGGGAGCCTAGATGACATTATCTAGCACCCTGTCCAATTGCATCTTGAAACTGGAGTGATGAGAGTGATGGGGACTCTACCACGTCCCTGGAGAAGGTATTCCAGTAAATTATTGACCTCGATGTAAAAAATGTCTTTCTTCTATCAAGGTGAATGGTCTTGGTGTAAGATCAAAAGGTACCTCAGAATGACCCATAAAAGGTTATACAGTAGACTGCTACGTGGAAACACATGTGTGTGTGAGTCCGTCTGTCTTCCTGTGTGAGGGAGGGAGGCAGAAACCACTGTGCTCTCTAGAGCAAAAGTCCCCAGGCTTTCTGGGTTGCAGTCTGTACTTTGGTTGGGTTCTCTCCTTTCAGGCTTCTGACCGTACCCAGCCCTCGTACTGAACTCCAGTCTCAAACCTAGGAGAAGCTATTGCATTTTTGTCAAGTTCTCAACTTTATTTAGCACCTCTCCACGTGATTGAGTGGAGGTTTGGCTATGTAGGCAGTGTAGTTAGCAGAAGGTGAAAATCTGCTAATGAAAATTACTGCTCTACTAAGAAGAATGATTATTGAGTTAGTGCTGATATAGATATACTTGATTGGCAAAGGCCTTGATCTTGCAAAACATTGAGCAGAACTACTGCAGAAAGCACTGTGCGAAATCCTGTAGGGACGCGGGGAGGGAGGAGGCTTTAAGCACCCTTGAAGTGACAGCCTGTTAATTGGTGGCTCACCCGCAATGCTGAGCTTGCTCTGGGGCGTTTTCTGTGTTCTGTGCTTTGCATCTGCCCAGGTGGTACATCTTAGTTTCTGCGAACCGTGTAAACTCTGTTATTTCATGCATAAAATCTGTGAATGGAAGTACTCAAATAATTAATGGAGATACTGCCTACGTAACAACTTATAAAACTATTGAAATATAATCTTTTCTATTACATGTTGCCCTATTTTAACCAGTTTCTAACAAACACACCGAACTTGTAAAGGATTAATAAAATCCCCTTCAAAATTCTTTATGCTTTTTTCCCCTCTGTCTTGCTGACACAGCATGCCCCTTCTCCACTACCAGCTCACACTTTTCTTTCTCGTTTTGGCTTTGCCTGTCTCATTCCGACAGTGGGTTTGTTTACTCAGGCTCTTCAGCGATCAAAAATTCTCTCTTATGGCTTTTTTTTTCCCTCACAACCTTTGAATAACACTTTATCTCCAGATCCTACTTTAAAGCTCTTTTTTACTTTGGTTATGATGGTGCTTTTAATTGAAAATGGTGGTATTTAATAAAGATTACTGCTAAATGAAAAAATAATAATTTTATTTATGAATTCAGGGACAAATTAGACTCCTAGGTGTGATTCTGTGATTACTGTTATTACTTTGAATGGGACTTCAGTTCTGCCTTTATTTTTTTTGAGAAAGCTTTTCTCTTCTCACCTAGGTATCTGTAATAGTTGAATAGGGATGCAGTGAGTCATTTCAATGTTAATCCGTTGCAGCTCTGTCCAAATCAGATTACAAATTTGGAAACCACTTTATGCAGGACGTACGCTGCTGGGGACCATCTGTAGTGCAGACTTACAGGGATGGGTCCACTAGTTCTGCGCTTCACCTGCAAAACCTCCCTTTCTGGGGAGATGGCCCAGGAGGCAGGAGATTTATTCCCCACGTTTCCTGTGCAATGAATCTCCCTGCAGAAAAAGATCTGTACACCTCGGAGTCCTCTGCAGTAGTTTGTGCCTCTAGGACTGCTCTCGATACTGTGGCTAGTATCAGTGTCTGTTTGCCGTGTTCTTTTGGACAGGTATTTCCCGGTTCTTGGCCTGAGACAGACCATAGTTCCTCAGACAGAAAGACTCAGCCCTGACAACCTGTTTGAAAATCATAGTGCTGTGGATTTCAAACCGTCTCGTTGTGCCTCAGTTGCAAATGTCATGTATGGTTAATTAAAAAAAACCAAACAGCAGAAGTCAGAAGGCTTGGTGCTCCTTCACCTTCCACTTGCCTTGCTGTTCCTTCCACTTGTACGAGTAGGTGCTGAAAGAAGCTTCTGCCCCTTGCTCACATCCGTGAGGCACCAGAGAGCTTCCCACCTCAAAAGTTCCCTTTCCTTTGATCTGTAGACCATGGTGAGCATTAGACTAAATCAAGTTGTGTTCGGAGAAGATTGTTTCTTTACTCTGAAAGTTTAGTCTCTGCTTTCATAGGAGATTTCCTACATGGCATAATTTACCACCCAGTTTTATCAACAGATTTTTTTTCCCCAGACCTCTTTTACTATGGCCATCCAAACTTAGCATGTGTTTTTTGAGAATCGTGACAACTTTAAAATTCCAAGCATGAAAGTATAGAATCAGTTTCCTAAAAATTTGGCTCACTGGTTGTCCGACTTGTGTTCCATAAAAATAACTGAATATGAAGCTTCTAAGTTAAGCTTTTTTTTTTTTTTCCTTGAGGTGTTAGACTGCAAACATTTCATCAGGACTTAGGGAGAATCTTTGCTGATAAAGATGTAATCAAAATTTGATTCATCCTGTCACACACTTAGCAATTCTGTAAAAACAAGGATTATTATTCTGCAGTTGCTTAACTTTCTTCAGCAAGTGTTAAATGTTCTCATTTCTTTGTTATTTTAAACTTTATAGCTCTTTCATTATGGCAAATTTAAATTTCCATTTAGAAATTACACCACTTAGTTTCATGAGTTTCCTAATAAAAATTGCAGTAGACAACCTGGTAAGAATTATGTGCGCCTTCGTTTGACAAACAGTGTACAATATGCTTTTCATTTGATGTCTGCTTCTGACTTGGAAATGCCTCGTCAGATGATTACAATCCGTTTTCTTTACCAAATCACCTATGAAAAATTTTAAGTAATGTAGGATTTGGCGGGGGGAAGGGCAAGGCATGTGGCAATATTGTTGGCTGTTATATTTCAGTCTTGCCTAAACTGACTTCCTTCCTCCTGAGCTAGCTGAGGTTTCTCCATGCAGCACGCGCTTGGCAGTTGGTACCTGAAGGGGTCCAAGGGGACCTGTGGTGATGATGCCTTGGGCTGGGGCTGCTGAGCCTCCTTCCCAGCTGCCGAGGCTGGGTGCCGGGGGGTGAGGAGCGATGCTAGTATAAAATTTGGTATATCCAGCAAGCAGTGGCTCACCCAGCTGCGGCTCCGGTCTGCAGACTTCTGCACGTGGCACCTTCAGAGGCATGGGTGGTCTTTGGGGGTCCTCACAGGCTTTCTGTTGGGCAGATCTAAGTGTCTATGCACAGTTGTCACTTTTGTGTCCACTTTTACAAAAACCCAGCATATAGGTGGGCATTTCATGTGTAGTTTCACAGAATCCAGCATTCTTAAGTTCGCCTAATTTCGGAGATGGGTAAATAATGCAGTTTAAAGGTGTGTGGCCAGTAATATTGGGATGCCTGCAGAGGGCTGTGTGGCAGAATGCCCTGTGCGTTGTGAGCCCTGATTACCACGCTTTAGGCGATTTTGTGCGTAGTTTTACAGGAAGCATTGTAGGACATACAGAAATGTTCTAGCTGAAACCAGCTGAATCAGAAAATCTCATTTTGCTAAATTGTCTGTTGAATTCTTTAGAAGCACTTAATCTGATTTAGTCTGTGCATTTAGTCTTCAGTAACAATGAAAGCTCTTATTAACCCAAAGATTCCATTAAAAATTGCATACTCCAACTGGCCTGGCTGATTGGGTCTTCAGACGCTGACGTTGGTATATGCTGTATTCTGGGAAATCTGCAGTTTCCTCCAGTCAGCACTGACAGGCTTGCAGGCAGCCAAATATGGTCTAAATGTTAATACTGATCATTCACCTTAGATAGGCGTTTGCCTGTTGTGAAACCCAAGGCACATTGCTTGTTTACACGAAACCAAAGTGGTCTGTACTAAAGAAGTGCATTTTTTTGTCTCAGACATGCATTCCAGGCTGCTGGTGTTAAAATCCATAACGTGAAAAATAAAACAAAGCAAACGGAGGATGTAAGTAGATGCATGTGGACATGTATTCAGAAGAATGCAAAATTAAATTGTATCCATCTGCTGTGCAATAGGCACTGCCTGCAACTATATCGTATCGTACATCCAAGGTGACCTTTCCTGTGTCTAGAGAGAATAGAGGGAAGGGAATGGTTCCTTTGAGGTGTGGAGTAGAGGTCAGGTCTGCTGTTTAATTTTATATGGGTTCATGTGCATGCTGCCAGCTGCTAGAGTTGTGTTCCCTTGGGATCCAATCTATGGCCACCCTATTTTGGGTGTTGGATCAATGTTGCTTCTAGGGCAGAGCAAGGAGTGAAGTGGCAATGTGTGAAACAGAGCTTGTGTGGTGGTACAAGACAGGGTGCCTGACTAGGGTGAATGACAGTAACGTGCACTAGAAAGTCCACTGAGGCTAATGAAGAAAGGACCTGGTGCTATTTTCTAATTGCCTGTGGTACAGCAGCCCTTTGCAAATAATCCATTGCTGGCGCGTGGAGTTGCCAGGTTGAGCCAATGGCAGGGCGTCTTTGTGGGAGCAGATCTGGGAAAGAGCATCTTCTTTCTCACTATCCTCGTCCTTTGTAAGAGTGCCAGC
>Ga0065711_1005150_pt1 | contig 21153 bp, 11 predicted proteins | sample Hoacrofraction12_FD_59098 | JGI IMG/M metagenome (GOLD analysis project Ga0065711, IMG submission 59098) | Hoatzin crop microbial communities from Cojedes, Venezuela - Epithelial fraction 12 v2 (version 2) | ecosystem: Host-associated > Birds > Digestive system > Esophagus > Crop | place...
CCCGCCCCGTTTCCTTTCTGTTATTCACTAACTCATTTCTCAGGTGAGGAGAAAGACAGATTTAATACAGAAAGCATGCCTTTAACCTGAAATCTGGAGTTGTGGTCATGAAGAAGTGTGGTAAGGAGTCTGCCTGAGGTAGCAAAGGGAAGCACCTGATTTGTTTTGGCCTGAGGTGGGTGTGCAGTTCTGTTGAGATTTCTGGAGACATTCTCAGGGGTCCTGCCAGAACTGTTAGATCCTCTCTACTAACTAGCATACGTGTTGCAAGGGCTGTGAACCTCTCTCTCCTGTCTCTGTATTTGCCTGATGTAAGAAGTGGAGTTGCGTAGAAACTCACAGTGGACAGTCAGGTTGTCCTTGAGAGTGTTTTGCATCCAGATAAACTGTCTGCATAAAGTCCCAGAGAACGCTGACAATTACAGATGTCATATGCTCTTTGGTATTTGAAGACAGATCTGTTAAGCATATCCTGTTTTTTGCTCTTCTGAACAGAGACATGCTTTTGTAAAGCAGGTAGTTAGGTCAGCTCCTTTTCTTGCTGAGCTCCTGCCTGTTTTAAAGCATTGAAGGAAAGGACGAGCTTCCTCCTGTATGACTGAGGATTTCTTGGGAAGGTAGCTTACTTTTCCTCCTCTGGTACTGGAAGGAACATGTAAGGCTTCCAGACCCATTAACAAAAAAGATCCTTCCCCCCTTTTTCCTCCCCGAAATCGAACAACCTCATGGGCTAAAGCAATAGTACGCAGACCTACAAAAATACAAAGTCTGATTATTGTAGCTATGCAACTAACAGCAAGGGAGCTTGGAGGTGTGACTAATAGGCTACTGGGTAGTGGACCAATGAGTAGGCAGTCTGTAGTCCTTTGAACTGGTCAATGAATGTTGTCTTCACAAAACAGAATGCTGTTACGTTGCAAGGATATGCAGCAAGTGTCCAAGTTACAGAATTTAAAGATATAAAATAGGAATTGAATGTGTAAAGAATGGAACACAGGAGCATGTCTGGTTTATGAAGAAGTTAACTAGCCCCTTTAAAAAATGTGTCACAGGAGTCGGTAAATAACAGCTGCTCCCTGGAGTGTAAATCCTGTTCTGAGGTCCCTGGAGTTGCTGATGGTGACCAGTGGAACAGCAGTGGTGTCAATGGAAGGAGCAGATTGGAAAGAGTGGCTCAGAACAGGACACGAGCCAGACTGCTGCCTCCATACCTTGTTTTCTCCTGATTGTTTTAGAATTGGCTTTTAGAATGAGTCCTAATGGCATTTGCTCCCTGTTCTGTAAGGTTTTCCTCACAAGGAACCACCTTGCGTAGTGCATGATGAGAAGGCTGAACAAAAAAAAAAAGCCAAAATAAAATCCCAAAGGAAATAACGTTTTGTTAGCTGAGACAATGAAGATATGTAGCAACTCGCTTTTCAGTTATTCCCTTAGCAGATACTATGTGGATTCCTGGTTAGGGAAGAGAGAACAAGGTGGTGGGACACAAGCAGGAACAAGCAGGCGGGGGGAGCTTGTTTTCATTCTCCTCTGAGGGAAGAAGTTGAATTGTGAAAGCAGAGGCAAGGACTGAAAAGAAAAAGAAATGTACCCTGGTGATTAGCTGTCATCCTGTCTGTCAGAGGTAGATTTCTGTTTGTTCTGTCACTTTTTGTGTGTCTGTCTGCAAATTGCATACCAAGTGAAAATTAACTTGCTCCTTTGAACCTGCATTGGTAAGGATGTATGTGTCTGAGCCTTAATAACTATTATATAACAAGTCATTCCAATTTTACTGTTCATTGTTTGCTTCTTTAAAATAATTGAGGTCAAGCTGGCTGCTGCCCTGAGGTGTCAATAATGGAGAATTATGTGATTATTCCGTGTAATGGGAGGGAAGCAGTAATCAAGAAAGGACAATTGATATGGATGTCATTATCTGGTTCCGTCTTTCTAAGATGCTTTTAGAATATCTCACTTGGTGTTCTAGGATCCTTTCTTAAAATATTTTTTCTTATTAGCATAGTAATGTTTATAGAGGCTACTGTGGGTCTTCCTCCAGATTGAAACTTTATGGATATAATTCCCTTCTGTTTGCAGCTCAAGGAGGTCCTTTTTGGTCAAAAGCTCAGGTTTGATTGTAAGCAAAGTGTATAGATATGTTACTTGTGGAACTTAAGCTTGTTTGTGGTCATCTGGTCTTTTACGTGTGTCTACACGAGAAGCTTTTAAAAACTGAAAAGCAAAGTACTCTTTATAAGAGATATGTGTTAAATATTGCAGTACTTCTAGCAGCAGCTTCTGTGTATAACTCTTCCACTTTAGTTATATATTAAGCTGTGATTTTTGTCTTCCTAGCTTGCATGCCGTTGATGGAATCCCATGAAAAAAATCTATGGACATGATTTTACTGAAGACAGAAGCCTATAAATCCTTGTCAGAAAATTTCTCTTGTCAAGTAGTAAGATGCATACAGCAAGTGACCTTGAGTAGTTTGAGAACACTTCTCAGAAGTTAAGCCAAGGCAGAAGTTCTTTTGCTCTGCAGTGGTTAGGTATAAATGCCTAACTCAAAACAAAAATACATTAAATTGGAAAACCCCACATTGTTACTGCAGTTGTGTAAGTTACCTTAATTGGACAGACTTCTCAATTGGAGACGTATGCCTTTTGAGCTGGTGATTGACAGTACTTGCAGTAGTCTTTCTGCATGTGTGTTTATGCTCTTTTGTTTTTCAGAATAAGTAGTTGAAAGTGGGAAAACTGCTGGGAATTGTGAACTTGAGCCGAATTGCTAGCTAATGTGTCAAAGTAATGACTGGTGTGATCACTTTAGTGACATTGGAGTTACAGGTATCAATATCAGACATTTTGATACATACTTGGTACATGTGTATACGTATTATACTTCTACATACATTAGTCATCTGTTTTAATTTTTATGGTATGACAGTTTGTGGTACTGTTGATGAAATACAGGTCAAGATTGCAGGAGGAGTCCTTGCTCAAGGTCAGAATTGATGACTATGTTAGGTTTACATGGCAACCCAATGTATTGGGTTTACAATGACTTTGAAGGTTTTCATTTTTTGTGTGTGGACTTTCTTCTCTTCTGTCACTCATCTGCTTTTGCTTTTAAGAAAAGCAGTGTTTTATATTAAAGAAAAGAAAAAAACACCTCCCTGTGGTATATGCTTGTTTAACAATGAGAACCAAGATCCTGACTCATGTCACTTACAACTTGTAACAGGATGGTTTGAAAAGCTGCTCTCTCCTCGTGTCCTTTCCCAACGTCTTCTGAAATGTTTTTCTTTTGGTACTATTGTCTAAAAGCAAGGAACTAATATTTCCAGAAAGTGTGTATGTGTGTGTGATAGAGATACAGTGTTTTCATATAACTATTTATTAAAAAACCATCCAAACAAACCAACCACTGAACCAAAAAACCCAAAAAACAAAAACCAAAAAAAACCCCACATAACACAAAAAAGTGAAGCAGCAAACTGTCTGTTTCCCAGCCTTTGAAGGCAGTAAACTTCTCCCAAGGGCAGCTTGACTTAGTGTTGGTAAGAAAGTGATCCGTGTTGCATTTCTGTTACTATTTAAGTGTCTAAAGCTTTTGCCACACAATTGTTTATTTTTACAGATGCTCTGTTTTTCATATAAGCAGTGTTGTTTATTTTCTGATGTTTTTACTGTTTTCAACTTGCATGCAGTCAGTAATGGAAAGGACTTAAAAATAAAAATCACTATATTAAATTTTTGAGAGTAATTGTCTAGAGATAAGTAGGCAGACAATGTGCTACTAGTGGTGGTGCACAGAGAATACTACAGTAAAGAAAAAGAATTATTAACTGATAGAGCCAAATGTCTTCTTGATGAATGATTACTAGTACATCACAGAGGAGCTTGATGATACAGAACTTCTGTGGGTTCTCAGCGCTAAAAGAATATTTGCCTTTTTCTCTGGAGCACTCTGGATTTTTTCATACACATCTGTAGCTGTATCTTAATACCTACTATAAAAGGATTCGGTATATGTGAAGGTCAATACCAAAAAGGGAAAATGTCATATGTTAAAATCTGAATTGCTCATGTGTATATTGGAATGTGGTTGGGGAAGTCTGAAGAATCTTCCTGATTTTATACTCCAAAAGAAGGGCAGGAAGAGGTGAAATATTTAAATTGATACATAGAAGGACAGGAAGTATTTAAATCGTTATATAGAAGGACAGGATTGGTGACACTGCTTACTTTCTTGGCCAGTTCCATGTGGCTGGTATGACGAAGGGAGAGTGTTTGCTTGCTCTTTGATGTAATATGGCTGATGTCATTCTTCGTTTGCTTCAGGGAGCTTGAAATCACTGTGTCCTGGGAGATGCCCCTGAGACAGCTGTGGATCAGGTAGTTTTATAGGTGGCTTAAAGCTAGTTTTTGCTTTAGGTTGTTGTGATGCGCTGTCTTAGTTGGGTGAAATCCTGTAGGATCCGTAATTCTAGAAAGAAGGATGTTCTGATTATCATAATGCCCGTTTGGGCTGGATAAACAGGCTTTGGCCTGTTACTCCTGGATTCTGGAGAACAAGAGTATTTCCATTGTAAATAAAATCATGTCAAAAGCAGTCATATGCTCTTCCATTTAGGTGTGGCTGTTCAGTTTTCTTCCTTTGAAGTTTCTGTTTATCTTTTTTTTAGGATGAGAGGAAGAATCTTTAAAAGAGAGCTTATTACTATACTTAATAATTGGGAATCTCTCTGCTCTAGTTTCAGAAACAAATTGAAACCTTAAATCAAAAATGACATCCAGCTTTTGTAAGATGATTTCTCTGCATGGGAAAGATTAATATATCATCTAGTATTTTAACAAAGTATTGAATTACTGTATTGAATTTTTTAACACAGAAAATAGCACATCGATTTTTCATTATTATGTCTTAAATTAAGTTTTAGCAGCTAATTTTAGCTTATTTACGGTATGAAATAATGCTCTTTCTTGTTATTATGTCTGAAATACATTTCTTGGCAATCCTAGGGTATCTCATAGCTTTTTCTGCCTATCTTTCACATGCTGTGGGGGTGCCCATGAGAATAGAGTGATTTCTAATTACACATTTGTTTGTGATTTTGTCACATAACCATTTGGTTCCATACATCATGGCGGGCAGTCTGTTCACAAAGGAAGATCCAGGAGGTGCAATTCCAGCTGTGAAGGAGTAGTTAGCAGTTGCGTTGGCTGGAGTAAGTAGGGAAAGCAGTCACACAGTATTTTAAGATTAGCCAGGGAGAGGAGGAAGCAGGCAGCAACAGCAGCTGTGAATTGGCTGTTTTGGAGCAAGTGATAGAGGTCAGGTGACTCACTGAGGAAAACATCAGAGATGATTCCCGTTGCAGTCAGTCTTCTGCGATGGTGTCATTGGGTAGCAGGTTTCTTTGAGGGGAGTGTTATTCAGAAGAATTGTACTGGGTTTGTATGGCAAGGTTTTGGTAGCAGGGGGAGCTACAGGAGTGGCTTCAGTGAGAAGGTGCTGGAAGCTTCTCCTGTGTCTGGCAGAGGCAATGCCTGGTGGTTCCATGATGGACCCGCCACTGGCCAAGGCTGAGCAAATCAGTGGCGGTGGTAGCACCTCTGTGATAATGTATTTAAGATGGGGAAAAAACTGCTACACCACAGCAGCTGGAGGAGAGGAGTGAGAATACATGAGAGAAACAACAAAGGTCAGTGAAGAAGGAGGGAGGGGAGGTGCTCCAGGCACCAGAGCAGAGATTCCCCTGCAGCCCGTGGAGAAGACCCTGGTGAGGCAGGCTGTCCCCTTGCAGCCCATGGAGGTCCACGGTGGAGCAGAGATCCACCTGCAGCCTGTGGAGGACCTCACGCCGGAGCAGGTGGATGTGCCCAAAGGAGGCTGTGGCCCCGTGGAGAGCCTGTGCTGGAGCAGACTACTGGCAGGTCTTCTGACCTTGTGGAGAGAGGAACCCACGCTGGAGCAGGTTTGCTGGCGGGACTTGTGACCCTGTGGGGGAGCCACGCTGGAGCAGTCTGTTCCTGAAGGACTGCACCCCGTGGGAAGGACCCACGCTGCAACAGGGGAAGAGAGCAAGGAGGAAGTAGTGGCAGAGACAAAGTATAATGAACTGACCGCAACCCCCATTCTCTGTCCCCCTGCGCCACTCAGTAGGAGGAGGTAGACAAATCAGGAGTGAAGTTGAGCCTGGGAAGAAGGGAGGGGTGGGGGGAAGGTGTTTTGAGATGTGTTTTTATTTTCTCGTTGCCATACTCTGAGTGGTAATAAATTAATTTCCCCAAGTTGAGTCTGTTTTGTACGTGATGGTTATTGATGAGTGACCTTTCCCTCTCCTTATCTTGGTCGGTGAGCCTTTTGTTATATTTTTTCTCCTCTGTCCAGCTGAGGAGGGGGGTGACAGAGCCCCTTTGATGGGCACCTGGTGTCCAGCCAGGGTCAACCCACCACAAGAATACAGACAATACCTGAGAATTTCTGGCAGGCTGGATGGTGTGAATCTCCTTCAAGCTTCAGGAACATAGGGAACACATAATGTGGTCTCCTTGTTCTCATGCTGCAGGCTGAAGATGGAGAAAGGAGCAAATCGTGTGTTTGAGCTGGTCTCTTCCTAGCCCGAGGCTTCCTCTTAGTGAACGTTTTGCAAGCCTGCTAGTGTTAGATGTATGCATGCATATAATTCCTTTTCATACAGATAGTCCTGATAGTTCTTTTAGGTTTTCGATTTTATATCTAGCATAGAGTTGTATTTCTGAAGTTTGAGTGCGCTTGTGGAAATAGGCTGTTTCTTTTCCATATTATGAGAAGCTATTTATAGGTGAAGAGGGGGTGCCAAAGCTGAAAGAAGGGTGGAAAGAGAAGTGGGTTGAGACTTGGTGAGGAGACGGGGGCAAATAGTCTTTGCTGTTGTCAAAAGTAGAAAACTACTGCTGTGAGCTACCTGCATTTGGAAGTGGGGAGGATGGAGAGCTGTAAGATACTAAAATAACCTTGTGTAAGAGAAAAGTCATTCAAAATTAAGCAAGTAATTTCGCTTTGGAAAAAAGAAAGTTACAATTTAACTTTCTCAAAATCAAAGTTTTTCATTCGATTTGAAATTGGTTTAGAGTGCTGATGAATCAAGCATTCTGCCTCCCCTGTCCCTGACATAGCAAAAAGCAGACCCTCAAAGAAGATAGAGGATAATGCTGTAGCTGAATGGCCTGGTGTCTGTCCTGTTAATGGTTAATGTGTTCAATGCGCTTTGTCTAGCATGGTGATTTTTTTGTATTAGCTCCTCTTTGGTTTGCTCTTTTTAGAGCAATGAAACTTCAACTCTTTTAAAATCTTTTTTCAATGACTTGTTTAAAAAAAAAAATTCACAAGCGTGTAAAAAAAGTTCAATTATTTCAATAATATGTGTTATGTCCTACCCCTTTTGCCAGAGAGTTGTTCTGTGACTCCCTAAAATAGGGGAGGTTCTTCCTTTTTGTTCTGTTCGTTCAGCACCTTTAAACAAAGTGGGTTTTTAATCAGTGCTTGAGCAGTGTATGTTCAGCAGGTTCTAATACTTTGAATCCTACACAGAAGTTGCCATTTGTGGTGTCTTCGGCTGCATCAGCTCTGTAGAATAGCTGCTGGTATCACAAGTATAATGTGAAACTAGATAGCACACAAAGGATGACTCAAAAAGGCTTCTTTAAAGCTATCTTAGGACAGCTAGAGAATAGTAAGACTCAGAGCAATACCTCATTTTGGATAAAAGGGGAATAAGTAACTGATTTTATTTAAATTTCTCCTAATCTGGGAAGAAGATAGTTGATAAGAGCCATAAAGCTTTGGGCTAGGTGATAACTGCAAGCATTCAGTTAATTTTTGACTGTCTGGTCAGTTTATCTTATGCTCTTGTCTTAGCTGCAGAAGAATATAGTTGTCCTTTATTAAGGGGGAGGGGAAAATGGAAATATTTGATGTTTTCAAAGTTTCATTTTGGATTTTATTTCCTATGGAAGCAAATATTTGGAAATGTAAGCTGTTTCTAACAAAAAGAAAAAACTAAGGAAGGTAGGAAAACTGATCGCCTAGAAATGAAAACAGAACACTTCTCCTGCTGTCCTCCTGAGAAGGTCAGGTTTTCAACTTCACATTCTTATTCAGGATGGGAAAAGGAGGGAAGCAGATCTCCACTTCTAGGGAGAAGATGATCTTTTTTTCTCCTAGCCATTCTTTCAATTTGCCTCCCTGAGCTCTTTTCCTGGGGGAGGAAAATTTGCATGAGCGTGTGTCTGTGGTGTTCTTGTTTTTGTTTTAGCTTTGAAGCAAGCCTCTGTCTGTGCTGTGGAGCTCAGTTACACGGTGTCTGACTGCTCAGAGGAGAGCACTGCCTGGGGTTCTAGCAGTTCCCTAAAGCTGCTTATCATGGGGGTCTGTGTCATCTTCTCACTGATCTTGTTTTCTGTCAAAGGAAATTAATATTGACTATGGCTTCTACTGAAGCTTTGGCTTCTGTTTTAAAAGTTGACAATGAAAATGTCATTAATGTAACCTTCAGCAAGGCATTTAGCTAAATTTCCATATGAACCTTGCAGCAACAGCTTTTCAGTTAATTCTACTGTAACTTGTATGTAAGGATGGCTCTTCGCATCTTTGAGTTCAGTTTCCTTTCTTGCTTTTCAGTGCACTCAACGTACACTTTTTTAATCAGTCTATGTAACACAGCATAGGGAGGCTACAGGAAGCACACCGTACTTTGTTACTTTTTTATTATCTTCATTATATTTTCAAAGTTCGTAATACATTTTTACAGTGTAGTAGCTTGGACAGATGGAGCTTGAAGATTTGTTCCTTTCAAAGTCTTCAGATACTTTTTTTTTTTTTAAAAAAAACTTTGGATACCTCAGGTATGAACCTGTAAGTTTTTGCAGTAAGTTTTTTGCAAGGTAAATGTAAGACGAGATGCTTGTCAAGTGCATGTAGAATTTCCTACAGGCTGTAAAAATGGAGAGAGAAATTTTAAACATCTGCTTTTTCTTTTGGCTTTAGGAAAGACTTTGGAAACTTTCCAATTCATTTAAAGAACAGCCTGCTCAAATAATGTTTTTATCTGCTATACAAGCATGCATTTCATCTTCATCTGGGTGGTCCAAATCTAGAAACAGATTAACTTACTCCCTGACAGCTGGTATTCATATCTGATAATAAATAAATACTCTTAAGTTGCATCCTATGCTAGTGTCTGTAAACTTACAAGTTACTTTATTTTGTAAAAATAATTCCTTACTCATGCCTGAGAAATGGAAAATACCCATTATTAAACTGTGGTTAGATATTTTATGCAGAAAAGGAGGAGGAGGGACAGTGTAGCTTCCTTGGGTGTCTAGATAACATACAAAGAGAAGAAAATCTAAGCCTAAATTCACAATGGAGAAGGAAGTAGAATTTTAATACTTTTCCTTACGAAGACTTTCAGAAAGTATGAGTCACACCATAAAACCTACTATGAACCTACTATTTTAAGAGATGATTTTCTCTAACATCATCTTGACATTTTTGCAGGCCTTTGGTAGTCTCAAGCCCTTCGTTTTTGTAGGTAAGTCTGTGGTATGTTTGGATCAGAACATTAACATCCATTTGTGGTAGTTCTTCGTATTTAGTCACTATATCAACCCACAAGAATTTAACAGCTACATAGTGATGCTTCCTATGACAGCAGATGTTTTTGGACCTTTACAGATCATGAGCCAAGTTGAGGGACAACAGAAGAATCTTGTACAAGCCATTGAAGCTCTCCCAAGTTCTGGGCCCCTTTCTGCCTTGGATCAGGACTTGCTGCTTTTAAAAGCTACCTCTGCTGCCACCCTGAGCTGCCTTGGAGAATGCCTGACTCTGTTACAGCAAAGCATGCATCAAGTAGGCCAGCATCATAACAGGACGCTGTCATCAGGTGAGCACAAGTTCTTTGGGGTATTATTTTATGTGCCTTGGGTTTTTTTATTGTGATACCGAAGCAGACAAAATTAGTCGTTCCTCAGAGAGGCAAGTTGGGGTGAGCAGCTTGTAAGCTTCTACAGCCTCAAGTATCATAATTCTTTTCTTTGCCTGATAAAAGATGTGATATCTATTTAAATTAAAGGGAGGAGAAAGGGAGGTTGTCCTACATGTTCTCAGAGAAACCAGGTTCTGAAGACAGTGAGGCAAAAAAAGGGGGGCATGGAGAACAGGTAGATAAGCCTATATTCTTAATGACAGTGCAGAGCCTGCTCAGTGGTTTTGTTGGGGTTTTTTTTTTTCTTTTTAATTTTTTTTGAGATTGAAATCACAATACAGATTTGTTTGATAAAAATACATGTAATGTTATGCAAGTCTGTACTGAAAATTGTATTTCTACTTTTCTACATGGAAGAATGCTATTAAGGCAGATTTATTCCAGTCTGTGGTTTTCTTTAAATCTGGTAAGAGTTCTCAATGCTGCTATTTTAAAAAAAAAAATCTGTGGCAAATTTTTATGAGCTTAAAATGTCTAACAGTATGGTTCTGCATTGAGCTCTGTAGGCATTAATCCCTCAGTCCCCATGTAGCTCAATTTTTTCAGTTCATCCAGTTCTGCATTTTTGTCCATAATGTCAGAAGTTGGACCTTGACCTTTCTGAATGGGTGATCAGTTTTTTTTCCGTACACGAACTGCACTGCCTAGTTGAAGAGCAGGAGCAGGACTTGCTATAAAAGGAGCAGCAGCAGTAGAACTCTGTATACGGGGTGACTTTTTATGTTTTCAGGTGCTTCAACCCCCCCGCCCCCCACTTACTGTAGGTTTACTACAGGCAAGGATATGTATTCAGGGCTGCAAAGACAGCTAGGTAGGGAGCCCTCTGAAGAATTTGTATTGTGCAGAGAATAGAAATGTGAGAGGCTCAGCTGAGCAGTAGGCAAATGATGTAACAAGGGTTCTTGGAAAAAACAGTGTAAAAATTTTGATACCTATACTCTGGTATACCATGACTTTCCTGCGCCCAGGTTCTGCTGTATTTCATAAAGGAACATAAATGAACAAAAATTTTCCTTATTTTATGTATTCTGGTTTTCTTGTAGAAAATGCAAAAAAACCTTGCACGTATCTAAATAGTAATGGTAAAGCGCATTTAATTGAATTCTTTAGTATAATTTCCTTTAAAAAAAAATGGTTTGGAACAAAGATGGAAAGCATCCTTCAAAGAAAAGTCACATGCTAGTTTCAAAGACCTTGTAGGTTGTTTTTCATGTCCGTGTGATCTAAGTGAACTGTCAGAGATGAGGGACTTGAGTTGTACATGTCCTTGAATCTGTGTCCAAATAATCTTTTGTTAAATCATTGTCTGTATTTAGGCTTGATAATGATTTTTGAGGATCTCCGCACAAGAACAGAGAAAAGCAAGCATAACGTTAGTAATTGCTGAAAGAGAATCTTGTATTTTTTGAATAACAGTGGAACTCCACAACTGTGAAGTACCTAATAAAATTCAATATATGTTTTTGTTTGGTCCTCGTGAGACTTTAAACTTGTACAAGAATCCTTTCAGGAATCAAAATTCTGTAGCAGTGGTTCACACCAGCATCGTTGGTGTATCTGTGAGAACCTGAATGCAAACAGTTAATTCTTCAGTGTGTACGTGTGCTTATTCTTCGGTATGTAATTAAAAAAAAAAACCAACAGAGAGGAACTAAAAGCTGCTGAAATATTTAGTCTCTTCTCCCTGACTGAAAGAGTCTGTGAAACAGGTTTGTTTTTTTCTTCTTCCTTTTTTTCTCCAGGCCTTGTTATGCAACATAGTTGCCTGAAAGAACCTGGCCTATAAGTCTTGATTACTGATTTTCCTACACACTTAATCTTGTCTGGGCGTACTTTGATAGACTTAACATTTCTGCTGCGTCGGTAGAGTTTCAAAGTCATCAAAGCTGCAGAAACTCATACCTAATCAGACTAATGCCTTTAAGGAATCCCCTGGCAAACTCTGAGACGATATATTTAATTTCAATTCTGTGTCCTCGAGGTGAAGTTTTTTAATTTCATAACCAGAAGGCACAACCAAAAGATGACCTTTACTGTTACCTGTTGATACTGTCAGGTGAAAATGACTCTGGTTAGTGTAAAAGCCAGATGTTCCTCTGATAGGAAGTCTCAAATGCCTGTGTCATGAGAGCTGATGGCCCTGCGTAATTTATTGCCAAATATTTCCATTCCACTGCTGTCTCATTACCTGCTGTGCAGTGTCCAAGATGGTAGTGAGCATTGTGGGGACGATCCATAGAATTTTATAGAGAGACACAAGATGGGAATATGATAACTTTCTTGCTTCTAGCCTACAGTTCATGAAAGCAGTCTAGTCCAGCAAATCAGCACCATCCTGCTCGTGTGGAGTGTGAGAAATAATCAGTGGCTTAGCTCTGGTGATTTGAACTTACCCTTGACTTTATCTTCCTTCAGCATCAAAAGCTGTCACTGTTATGCCATAAAGAGAGAACTGTCTGAAAAGTAGATACGGGTCTACTTTCTCTGCTTTCTCTGTACCTTTGCTCTGGTTGTGTCCTTGAAGTGTTTATGGCCGATTACGCAAGGATTGTTGACGGCTTCTCTGTGCACCATAGGCCTTGCAATCTTACTGCTTCTGAAGCAAGGACTTAAAAGTAGCTGAGAGTTTCTGACCTAGTCCTTACAGAATGCACTCAGGGAGATTACAATTAAACGATAGCTATTTTAAACAGATTTACAGACCTTTATTGTTTTAAACAGAAAAAATGTCTCTTATGATGTGAATATTGTTATTGCTTTGTTTTCCAGTAATGTGAGTAGAAAGAAAACAGCTTGGCATTCAGTTTAGTGAAATCTTATTTGGAATCTAGGTTTACATAGGTCTTGACTTTAAATATTTTTATGGCATCCTTTGTCATGGAATAGTTTAAGGATGACATGATTTTTCCTCTTCATTTTCATGTTTCTCACGAGTTGCCAGTCTTAGACCTCAAGCCCACAAGCAGACATGAAGATTAAACTGAAGTCTTCAATCTTGTCTTGAAGGGTAGTCTATACATGTTTTATTTCCACTCTAAAGCTTCAAGGAAGGGTTTTTGTGATTGTCTTTTTTGTTAGTGCTTGATTTTGGAAGTGCATTAACAAGAATGGTCAGTGAAGCAAAATCCTGCCTGTGTTTCTACTTTTGTGTCAAAGTAATGTCAAATAATGTCAAATTCATTTCTCGCTGTTGTTGTTAAAGGTATGTGCATTGATCACTAGTTAAAGTTATTTGTAATTTTTTTTCTTTCATTGAAAAATATGCTGGAGAATGATATTATTAGCTGAAGGTGTTGGTTACATGTAGTGTGAATTGAGGATGAGGGGAATATTGCTCATTTTGTAGGAGCAAGAAAAATGGTGAGGATTTTCTTGTTGATCAAGAATGTCACCACTTAGGTACATGTAAAGTATTTGCTAATCAGCATTAAGTGCCTTGTGACAAGCTTGAGTTCATTTAGCATGCAGACAGGGTAATAGTAGCAGCCTACACAGATAAAGCTGTTCTTTTAGTCTGCATTTCACGTTAGCCATTCGTTTACTGAATAAAGCATCTCCCTGATAGGAATTCCCTCCTATATTTTTCTGTTTCTCACTTGTCCACTTTTCCAAAGCATAAAATAGAATTTCTTTTTTCTGAGGATTTTTTTAAAACAAAACCCAAACCCATCCTCACTATGGATTTTCTGAAGTTCTTCTGAATGTGCAAATGCTGCTTATTTTGGCTCCTATGGTAGCAGATAAAGAATGATTCTGGAGTTGGAGGGGTTGTACTTGAACTTTGCTTTAGCAGATTCTCTTTTGTCTCCTTTTTGGAGAAAATAAATGGACAGGAAAGACAAAGTCTAGATGCTTTCAGTTTGGTGACAGATGACAGCTAGGGATTCTCCTGCAGTGCAGATCGCAGAAGGAGAGAAAAATGAGCAGAGGAGTCCTCTTTCTTGCCTAACACCACCCGCCAAATGCTTGTGGACGGGAAGGGTGAGACAGAAGACAGGGGAAAACATATTCTTTGTTACTTTCATAATTTACTAAATTTGGCATGGTCAGTCAGGTCTCCCTTAAATGCGTCATTGCTAGGCTTGCTTCTGTCAAAAATAACCAAACCAATTTGCTGTTCTGTCTGAATGTTAATACGTTATACCTTGTATGTTCTTCTTTCTTTGGATGATCATGTTATTTTCTAGTCCCTGCACAGCATTAGCAAATACAACGCTCTCTCTCTAATCTGAAAAGCAGATGTGCAGCTGCCACTTGCTGCTGCTTCAGCCTGCTGTAGAATTCAGCGGAGAGACAAAACTGCTGCATCCATCCCTGGCAGAGGAAGGAATCCAGGTCTAATCTTGGCCTTCCCTCGAGGCCTACTGTTGCATTGTTAAGGGGATATTTATTAGAGTATAGTTACAGTATATTGTAAGAGTTTTATCGATGGATGTTAGCTTACAATTGTGCCAGGAAAAAGCATAAGTGTTTTTTTTTTTTAGTCTATAAACCAAGACCAGAAGACTTAAAAATGGAAAGATTTTTGTTAGAGAATTGGGTTAAGTGTTAAGCATATTTCATGCATCAATTATCATGCAAAAAAAGTAGTCTGAAGGTACATCAGGTACCTAGAAAATCAGAACAACCAAAAGAAAATTATCAACATTGGTTAACTGAACAATCTCCTGTAAACCTTCTCTTCGGGGAGAATTTCCCTCCTTCCTACTGTGTGCACCTGTGAAAGGGAAACATGTTTCTCCTGAGGGCATTTGTGTGGGATGCAGCCTGCTGTGCCATCTGAAATAGATGGGGTTTTGTGAACTACAGCATTGCTATAGGGAGGGCAGATTGTGTCTGGATGCTGTACTTTTCTGACATAGAAATGTTCTCCTGTGCCTTGGTGGATTTGTCTTATGTGTGTTTGTCGCAGTGGAAATTAGTGTTGAGGGGAAGCAGGAAAGAAGCTAATTTTTGGGTATTTTCTGTAAAAACTCTAGTTTTGTGTGTACATATGTGCTGAACTTCCAGAGGAATCAGGCTTGGGTTTTCACTCCTGGAACCACAGAACCAGCACCATGCAGGTAGAAGAGATCTGGCTGATTTTACTAGTTGTGTATTTGGTACAGCCTTTCTAATTTTTGCATAGTTTACTGCAGAAACAGATGTTTTGTTTTAATTAGTATAGTGCTTTGCATAGTCTTAAAGCAAATAGTAAAGTCACTGTGTAGCTGTGAATGCTTTGATGTAATTTGTGACTGCCTTTCTGGAGAATTTCTTTAGAACTATGAAATGTATCAAAATAAGAATTGAATTTACCTTTCTGTCAGCTGTCTTTGGCTATGACTGAGAACAGAGCAAAAATCTGGCTTAAAAACAAAACAGTGACAGCAGTTTCTTCCTGTTCTTATCCATCTCCGAAGATAAGCTTTCTCAAAATATGTTTAGCTTTTATATCTTTTCTTTTCTTCTTGAAGTCTTTAAAAGAACAGGAATTGAGCTAACAATAGAAAATTTTGAGTGCCTGAAAGTGACAAAGATGGCAGCTCGTTGGGAGTGGATCAAGTTATTTACCGATGGCAGCTTAGTCTGCGGAGAGTGAATATCAATAAAATAATTTGGTATGATACGGGACAGAGAACAACTACCTGTGCTATTTTGTGCTAAGAGTAATTTCTACTAGTGCAGCTGATGTACAGCTGAATGTGAGTCAAGTAGGAGCCGTGTTGTTGTGTCCTTTCTACATAGAGGTTGTATTCTGATCTAAGTTGATTTTAAGATTATTTCTGATACTTTGCTTTTGCCTGAAAACTGGGTTGCTATATTAGGTATATGGCAACTCCTCTGGGATGATACGAGAATGCTGACATCTCAAGAGTGAGATTTTTAGATTAAACATCATCAAAGGTTCCCTGATGGCACTTGGAAACTAGGCATGGAATTTTTTCAACTTGTTCAGAGAGCTGACTTGTTGTTTTCTTAGGTTGCTGTGGCGTATGACTAATATCTTTTACTGTATATGTCTCTTCTGCTAAGTAGTCAAGTTCTAGGCAGATAGAATTTAACAAGACATTTTTTCTCGTATGAAGAGGTGTTGAGGAAGCAGACGTGCTTTATCCTTTGGACCTTAACTCTTGGCATCCTGTTGGTGTTGGCTAGGTCATAATGTGTTGTTAAGATCCGTTTAAAAATTGATTAAGCTGACAAGATTTGCTGTTGTGGGAGGGTAGCATTGCCCTTTGGACAGGTGGAAAAACATGCTTGCATAGCTCTTAACAATTTCTATTTCTGTAAGAGAGTCTCTAAAATGCATGGAGAAAGATGAAGTAAATAGTCTTTTTATGGTATGTTTGTACTGAAGAGGAAAACTGGTACAGTGTTTTAAAAAATATGTAAGTGACAGTGAAGTAAATGTTCACAATTAAAAGTTCCCCCTGAAGCAAGGTGTTTGTTCAAGTGAGGAGCTTTTTCTTGTGCTTGTTTACAGAAATTAGATTTAAAAAAAAAAATTAATTAAAGAATAAAATAGTGTGTGCAGAGAGAAAATGGATAGTGTAAGGAAATGATCAGATGACTTATTTTCAAAGATTGGCATAAAGAGAAGTCAGGTGTGGTGGATTCTTTGGTTGTGTTTGTCTCTCTGTAATAAGAAAATAGCAGTAATAATCCAATATTCATCTGTTTCACAGGGACAAACAAAATAGATTGAGATTTGTTACCGCAAAGTAATGAAGAGTGAGAAGCATAGGCAAGCTGCATAAAACCCTTTGTGGCTATTCAAAAGTGAAACAAGTTTATTTTAACTTCTTAGGTTTTTTCTCATTGAAAACTCTACTTTATTAGCCTTTCTAAAGACTAAAAATTTTTTAACGATTTACAGACATGAATTTCTTCCAAGGAACCAATATTTTTATTTGAAAATTTCCAATCTAGTTTTAGTGTTCATGCTGACGGTATGCTTCTTTCCTCCCGTGCAGAATGAGAGTCTGTTTTGGATCTACCAAAACAATCTGGAAGTTATCCTCTGAATCAGAGCTTGCTGTGAGGGATCTGGGTTTATCGTTTGTTTTTAGCAGCAAATTGCTCAAGACCAGAGGAGCAGGCAAAGAGATCCTATGACTACAGTCACTGTGCTCTTCATCCCTTGCCTTGTTATACCAACACCGTGTGTTGAATTTAACTCCATCTTTGGAATAGGGGCAGATATTGGCTTCCTGATGTGTAGGACCAACGTGTAGAGCCAATGCAAGAAAATGACGTTTTGTTTGATACTTGCATTTTCTCTCACGTGGTTCACATAACTCGACTGAGACTTCTAGCATCTACTGTCCAAAGTCCTCAAAGTCATTGAAACCCAAAAAGCTTTGCAGTATGTGGCCTGACAGCAGAGCCACAGAGATGTTCTTCCTTTGGCAATGGGAAATTTGAGTTTGGGAAAAAAAAAAACAAAACAGCAAGCTGGACTTTTTTTGCTTGTTTATTACTCAGATCTTTGAAAATAATTTTATACTTAGGTATTTGCCTATGCTTTTGTTAGCAGAAGATGGTGCCACAAAATCACACTAAGTAAGTAGAGCTGAAGTTTTGTCATGCCATCATAACTTGGTGCCATTTTAGATGAGAATAATGTTCTGTTATTATTTTATTTTTAGAATTTGGTAGGAGATCAGCTATAGGATTCATGGCCCATTTTTAAATAATCTAAATGTTAATACAATAGTACACAGCATTACCTCACCAGACCAAACCATTTACTGTGATTAGGAGGCAGCCTCTGGTAACCCCTGGTGGTATGGAGAGGAGAAATTGCATGTTCTTTAATGTACTTTGTGTTGATTTGGGTCATCTCAAAAAGTTGTCAGTGATGCGAGGGGGGGTTCCTCCCTGCGGCGCTAATTGTATTTTCGTATACAAATTATGGTAATGACTGAAGAGCTGCAATTTTCTTATCCATATATCTGCATTTTATAGCAGTGTGTAATTAATGGCTGAAATTTAAGTCCTATGCTGAGGGCTACTGATTTGAATGTTGATGCTATGTTTTAGAGCAGTAAGGGAGGAACAACTCTGCGTTCTCCTTAGCTGATTATTCTTTCTGTCTTGCCATCCTTGAATACTGGCCCATCCTGGAAATCATGTGCCCCCAGAAATAAGGATTGTTCTGATGTCTAGTTCTGTTTGATTCATATTTAATGTGCATCTTTCTAATAAGACCTCTTCTAAACTTTGGTCTTGGGACCATTAAAGCTTTCTGGCATCTAGAAAGAGCTTTTAGTAGTACGGACAGAAATAAAATACAGCTGCTAAGCTTAAAACTCTGATTTTAGGCAGAAGAAATGGAGGATTTAACTTGTGTAACTTCATAACCATGAAAATAGGGGATAGAGAATGCTTGCTTAATTACCAAGGCATGCCAGGTTGTGTAAACTGTGTATATAATTCTACCTGGTGGTAGACGCAACATTTAAAAATCTTCCTTCATTAACTTTTAGAAATACTTACCATAGATGAGTTGGCATAGAAGGTGCTGGAGTATTTTTGTTACTAAAGTAAAACTTTACATGGAAGCAGAGAAGAGATAGCAGTTGATTTGTATTAGTAGAATGATGAGATGAAAGGAAGAAATCTGTAATGTGTCTCTTGTAAGTTGACGCCCATTTTCTGCTCTAGAAGGTATCCTGGGATGGCCTGGGCCCAAGTCGCACTCCACAGAGCAACTGAGAAACGGTGCCCTCAGCTCCTTGTCATCTGCTAGTGCCAACATTACGTGGGCAATAGTACCATCTGCAGCCCAGGATGCACAGGCGCTACAACCAAATACAGAGGTAAGCGTGCTGGGTCTCTGTAGGCCATTTCTGTTGTATCTGAGACTTCACGTCAGTTAGATGCAAACCATGTATGGTGGTGGATGCTTTTATCAATTACTTATTGTACTACTTTCTTTACAGTACCCTATTTATTTGAAATTAGTTGAGAAAATGCTAAGTTTCATGCGAAAGTGCGCTCTAAAATCTAGAAAAATATGTTGACAATATTGCTGTGTGCTTTTGCTTCTCTGAGGTACTTTGGATAGACACAGTGGGCTATGGCAAGCACACAGTCTCTTTTCTATTTGTAAAAACATTTAACAGACTGGCAGTACACATGTCTGTCTTCTGGCGATAGAAAAAGTTGTTTGGATTTTATGCTGATTTGAGATAAACAAGAGACACTCTAGGACCACAACATTTGCTTGCTACTTGTTCTTCCATGTTGCTGTTTGCTCGTGAGTGTCTTTTGAGTATAGCTGACTATTCTTTCAGTTGAAAAAATACACTGTTTTCTGACCCCTTTTCCTGTTAAGTGATTACGGGCAGAACTTGTCCACACCATCCTACACCAGCCTGTTGATTTGTGCTTTTGTGGCATTTGCTTGGTAAAGGGCAGTTCTGAAGCATCGACTCTTTGAGGAGGCTCACAGCTGCGTATCAGGCATCTCATGCACTGAAAGTCTCTCATCATGCCAAACTTCTCCAGCTTCTACTGTCTGCTTCGGTTACCAGTGCTGCCCACCAGGAAAACACTCCACCCTGAGACCCCACAGATTGTAGGGCACCTGGAGCACGTGAGGCCTGGAGAACTGGGAAGAAGTTTTTGAGAGAGCTGAAGAAACCCTTTTCTACTAGTGAATGCTCTTTGGCAATTGGAATGGCTTAAATTATATCACCTTTAACAAAATGTGTAATGGCTGGGGACATCAATAAAGCTGTTTGTTTTTCCAGTTCTTTTGTAGTATCTTGAATTGAATATAGTTCAGAAAACCCAAGGACAAAACAGATTTTTTTTTTTAATATTATGTGTTACTTTGGTCCTCTTCCAGGTCTGTCCTTAGAAAGTAATTTCAAATTGTGTTACTCCTAGTGTCCATTAATCACAGTGTTTAAATTACCTGTAATTGCTTTTTATTAGGAAGTTGTGTAATTTCTTTTTCAGGTAAGCCAACTGCAGTTCGTACAGTGTGTTTTTAAGACAAGACGCTATTTAAGAATATTGTTTTGGGAGTTACTACTTTACTCGCTGATACACTGCAATTTGTTTCATTAGGTTTTTTTGGATGTTTTTATTCTTCACCACCTGGTAAAGCCAAATGGGATGGGGAAGCATGGGCTTTGCAGCAAGAACTTAAAGAGTGGCAGCTGATTTAACTCATCTCAGGGTATCATTTTGCAGTTGAGTTGAGCCATTGATGACTTGTTTTGAATGACAACTTTTTTTAAAGTCCGGTCTCCTCCCCTTCACTTGCTGATGAGAGATTCTGAGTTGCGCATGTGGCTTGAGATACTGCTTTGCTTGTGGAACTCATGATTTATTGAGGAGAGAGTACCCTTGAAGAGATGGATATGAGCAAGGGAGCATGGCACTGTTTGTAGACAGAATCCTCAGTGCTTTATGGGCAGTCTTCCTGAAATCAGCAGCCTGCATTTGGAGGCCCTGGGGCACTAGCACTTAAAAAAGAAGAAAAACGGAGAAGAAAAAAAGAGAGAATAAATAAGACTTTTACGTTAGAAAAAGTTCAGCTGAAGATGGTGTTTTTGGCAGGTGCATTAAGTGGAGGTTTGTGGATTTTTGAAGCAATAAGAAGCAGCTGGACTTGTGCAAGTAATTTTTCTTATGGTAGTACACTTTATTAAGCAGAAATTTCGTTTTGTCTCGAGAAAGTGACCTGAATCAGGATTCATTCCTGGAAGCTCTTTCCAAACATATGTTATGTTTCCAAACATAAGTTGTTGGTTTTGTGTTTTCATGTTCATCTTCAGATCAAGCAAGTTGTCATGCGCCGTTACAGAGGCTACACCTCTCGGCTGCTGTGGTCGGGTCCTTTGCTGGGAGAGGAGGTGGGGTTTTCCTGGAGTGCTGCAGGTTCTGCCCAGCTGTCCAGGCTGAGTGAAGTGTCAAACAGGAGGCTGGAGCTGCTTCTTGTTGTGACAAGAGGAAGGAGAGTGGGAGAACAGACTTTGAAGAAGAGAAAAATCTTTTGAGCAGCGTAACTGTTACCCTGTTAAGGATGCTACCTGACCCAGGCAGTCACAGAATCACAGAATCACAGAATAGTAGGGGTTGGAAGGGACCTCTGTGGGTCATCTAGTCCAGCCCTCCTGCCGAAGCAGGGTCAC
>Ga0065711_1036307_pt1 | contig 21153 bp, 9 predicted proteins | sample Hoacrofraction12_FD_59098 | JGI IMG/M metagenome (GOLD analysis project Ga0065711, IMG submission 59098) | Hoatzin crop microbial communities from Cojedes, Venezuela - Epithelial fraction 12 v2 (version 2) | ecosystem: Host-associated > Birds > Digestive system > Esophagus > Crop | place...
TTCTCTGGAGATATTCCAGACCCACCTGGACAAGGTCCTGTGCAGCCTACTGTAGGTGACCCTGCTTCGGCAGGAGGGTTGGACTAGATGACCCACACAGGTCCCTTCCAACCCCTACCTTTCTGTGGTTCTGTGATTCTGTGATTCTGTGATTCTGTGATTCTGTGTTTCTGTGATTCTTTGGTTCTGTGATTCTGTAGTACTCAGTTTCCATACCTGTGTAACTCAGGTCACTTTACAAATCTTGGCAGTATTACCATTCTGTAACATAGAAAACTAGTGAATTTCTTTCATGTACTTACATTACTCAAATTGAAATTATGGCAACTGATAAAGAAAATGAATCCCAGAAACAAGAAAGTGGCTAATTTATTGGAAAATATTGGTTTAGAAGACAGTTTGGGAGAACAGGTAGCTAGCTTTTTCAGTAATTATGTACTTGGCAAAGCCAGGTACCTGTTTTCCTGAACTGTTTCTTGGTGATTGTATTTATTTTTATTATTTTCTGTCTGCAGAGTTAGATCTGTTACTGCAGCACGTCTCTCCAGAGTTCAGTGGATCTATGCCAGAACTTACATGCTGTAGATCAACTTCACTGACTTTAAAAAGGAAGTTGTAAGACAGATTTCAAATTCCTCATCCAATCACAGCTATATAAATGATTATCGCCACATGTATTTTTTTAAAGTGTGACAATGTGGAGGATTGTGAATGGGGATAAGTGAAAAAAGTCTACATGCTCTTACAATTTGATGATATAACCAGACCTGAAAAAATAATGTTGTGGAAATAGAACTCTATTATTGTTTCTTTCAACAAAACTAAAGTTTGTTAACAGTTTTCTGATAACCTAGAGAAGTAGGGAATTTATCTCATTTACTTAGAAGATTCAGTCTGAAATTAATTCCACAGAACATCCTAAGGGTGTTTTTGCAGAAAAGGAGTTCCACCCATTCTCTCTGCTTCAGTTCTTCAAACTGCATTGCATAGCTAACAATCTGTGAAACGTATCTCCCAAAAAAGTTACTGACACCCGACTTCGGAGTGAATAGAGTAAAGAACACAAATAAATCTGAAATGAGACTGTTTCACTACCCACAATAATTCAAAGACATTTAGTTAATGTTTTGTATATGTCCTTTTATGTTGGTATAGATGTTGATATACAGTTAGTTAGTGAGAGAAAATGTAAAAAGAAACCCCAAAACCAAAATCCAAACTTTTATCAGTGTTACTTTTCATGCCCCTACTTGTAAAACTGAATTGTGTACAAATGTGGAACAGGCAGGTGGAGAGATCTGAAGGTTCTTATACATATAACATTTCTGTGTCTCTCTGACAAGTCTTGGGAAAAAAAAAATTATGTTTTGCCCTATTTTATGTCACATCACCAGTTTAAGAAGCTTGTTTCAAAATGTGTGCCAAAATTAAAAGATGCAAAAAAAAAAAAAAAAGAAAAACTCTATCTAGTATGTAAAAAAATGAAATGCCCCTGAAATTAGAATCAAAGTAAATAAATTTGACATAGAGGAAAAAAGAGCCTCTAATTAAAATATCACACAGTCTCCAATTAACCAGAGATGTGAATTTGGTAATAAATTAGGTAAGTCTTACAAGGGTAGCCTGATATAGCATGTACCAATAATAAAGTATTTTCTATTTAGAAAATTAATCTTGACATTTTATGCCACTGAGAGTGTTACGGAGAAAAGAGAACAGAATACAGTCAGAGGTGGTAATTTTCAGGCTTAAGAACTAGTAAAATAAAACATGAGAGTGGACAGACCACTGCATTTGTTAAAAGCACTCCTGATTAATTGAATTTTGGATAGAGATAAAATTATTTGGATTGTAGTATTCATAATCTTGTTACACAGAATTGCAAAAAAAAAGAAGAGACTCACTTACATACCACTGCTTTATATTATAACAAAATTCTGGTAGTACATCTCAAAAAAAAAGCTCGAAGTAATTTTCAGAGCAGAAAAGAAATAGAAAAAAAATAAAATCAGAATGTAGCAATTCAGCCAAAACATAAAGTATTTGTTATCCACTTCTAAAAGCCATACTGACATTTACAGAATATTGCTTACACATTTCTGTAAATGACATTAAAATTTGAGTAATTGGTACTATAATAATATTCCTACATGTTAAGAAAAAAAATACATACAAATAAATCCAACATGCAAAAATCTCAAAGTTACTTGATTTAAATTTCTTTTTATAAGGCATTTTTTGCACCATTACCTTATGCTTTAAAGTGAAATAGAACTGAAATAACAGAGTGACTGCATAAAAAATGCATATAATTTCAGTCTAGATTCACTCTTACATTGTGAATATCTCCAAACAACAAATTATACACGTCTAATAGCATGTCTTTATTGTACCCCTCAAGTTTTAAATTTTTATTTTCATTTTCTTATTGTACACCAGAGAATTTTCAATATCTCTAATAGTCACTGGAAAAAATAGTTTTTCTTCCCCTACTGGGAACCAGTACACTACTGGGTGGATAAAAAAATCGTACTTTACATATATCCAGTTAAGTAAAGTGGAAAAGCACTTCTGACACCAACAAGATAAACATATATCTAGCAATAAAAGGAAATCTCAGCCTAGCCTACTTTTATTAAGGATAGATGTGAAAGCTCTCTTTCGCTCATCCAGCTGACTACCTATTTCTTTCCTTAAAAGAGAGAAGTCAGCATTTCAGGCCTTTTGATGATCTCCTTTTTTGACAGAATGTGTCAGCTATTATGGCTAAACTACCCTTTGTAAGATATTTGGACAGTCCAGACCACTTCAGTCTTTCACTTGGAAATATGTTCTATTTTATCCTTAAGAATGAGACATTCATGTCACCTTCTTCATTAGAATAAAGGTTTTCCTTCTGTGGATGGCATGATGGCTGCTCAGTTAGGAGACATTTTCTACATTTATCTATATAGTAAACAAATCTTTGCTGTGGTAAGTTCAAATGTTCTTCGTCCCTTAGGGACTCGTAGGTGCGCTCCCATAAGAAATGCCTTTAACTAGACTGCATACTATATAAATCTTTTCTACTCATACTTGCTTCAAACATCTAAACAAACAAATTGATTATATCTTGTTAATGACTCCTTTTTGAAACCAGACATGGAATAATCTACCAATTGGAGTGACAAAGATTGAATTATTTAGCCACTGTCTCCTCTTCTTTTTTTATATCAGAACTGTGACATTTATAGCAGGTATATTAAACATGTAAATTTTCATAGAAGATACATTGCCTTGAATGCATCAGGTTTGCAAACACCTACTCAATGCAATAATAATAAAACTAACCAATAGTTACAAAATGCTTTTTATGGCTAAATGGAGTTTCATTTACCTTCCATTAAAACCAGACAGGAACACCTCTCCATTTTCTATCTATCAGAGTATTTCTCCGCAGACAACTGTGATCATTTCAAAAAAAAGCATAAGTTTAAATACTTCAATATGTAAAGTGTGAAATGACTCAGAATTGTCCCCTTGAATAAGGCACTACAGAGTACTGAGGTCTGTAAAGATGTCTGAACACTGAAACAAAATTTAAGTGGACAAACTTAAATTTTGGCATGAGTGACACAAGCAAATGTTAAAAAAATAATCTTTCCTCAGAACAATCCCTACTGCCAGAGCTAGCACTGTTCTGTCAAGCAGTAGCATCCTAAAATACGTTCTTCAGTCACACAGTTTAATGTAACCGAAAGGAAGTTCCTCAAAAGCCATCATCATTTCTATTAGGCATCCATCCGTTCAAGAATTATTTTTCTCATTCAGCAATAAAAGCAGTAATGTATTCCTCTTCCTCCTAGAGTGTTTAATCATGGATTTTACCATGTATAGCAAATCAGATTTCTTTTCCTGCCTAAACTTATAAGATGGTACTCAGCATTAGAAAGGGATTGTCTTCTTTTTATTGGTTTAGAAAAATACTTATAAAAAACCCAAACCACACACCACTTATCAACCCACTCTGCAAGCAGATACACACCTGCATTGCTAATAACATAAGTAATCAGTATAGATCCTGAACTGGGCTTGCATTTAAACAAAATTTCCTTCAGATTTCTAGAAGCTTTTGAAATAATATTCCCCTACATGTGACTATATCTTTTCAGTACACTTATTACTGATAAGTGACCTGATAAGCCACTACTTTTTGTACAAAAACCTGTTCAAAAAGCTTCCCTGAACAAGAGCAAGTTGCACGCAAGTAGAAGTTAAATAAGAAATAGCAATTTTCATTGTGTTTGTCATATTTTAAGAAGTTTTTCTTAAGCTCTGTACGTCTAAGGTTAGCATGAACTTGTCTACATAAATAACAAATTGCCATAAAAATACTACTATAATTCTAGAAATATATGTGATTGGAATTTCTCAAAAATATCTGAGTTTGGTGAAAATACTATTTCTGTCCAGTCTTCTTCTTGAGCAAGTCTTTGCACAAAGTTACATAGCATTCTCACATGAAGTTTTGTCCATCTGTCACTTTCTTAATAACATGAGAAGCATTTTTTATTTACAGTAATGACTAAATTTTTAATTGGTTATTTCCTAGTTGCACATTGTTTATTCATGATGTGACTAAAGGTTCATTCCCACAAACACAAAGACACACAGAGGCACAATGGCCATCTGGGGAACCCCAGTAACCTAATTAGGCGAACAAGCCTCAACCCTGCCCCTCCCAGGGCATCCCAGGAGAGTGTGGCAGTCCCATGGGCTGGGTGAGACCCATGACAGTAAGCCAGCAGGAGCAGCTCTTCAGGCCACCTTACAGACTGAGGAGGTCACTGCGTTGGGGTATGAGGCCTGTTGTGGGATACAGAGAAAGGGCATTTTGGCGCTGTACAAGACTTATTATGGGATTTTTAGTGGAGGAACCACAGGTGGGGAAAAGGTAGGATCATGGAAGTTTGGTAAAGAACAAACATGGTAAAAAAAAACCATAACAGGATAAAGGGCTCAGGTGCATGTAAAAAGGGGCCAGACAGTTCACTTGTCTGGCCACACCCTGCACTTAATCAGTGCAGTCTATCCTGTCTTCTTGCAAAATTTCATTTTTAACTGTATTCCTGGATATGAGGCATGGATCCAGGGTTGTATAGTGGATAGTTTACCTAAGACCAGCTATTGGAGGGATCTACATTTTATATATTCATATATTTCCCACTAATGGACCTTCATCCTGAACAGCCAGAAAGGGGGAAAGTTTAGGCCATTTGTGCCATCTGTGTTACTGTGAGTGTTTCTGTCTGTTAATTTCTGTGGCTGGCCATAAAAATATGTGTTTATATGCTAATGTATGTTTGCTGAGAATACATGCTCTGCCTTGCTACTGGATGGATCTGGGGAGATGGAGCTGTGGCAGTTTCGCCTCTGACAGGCTTCCAGATTCAGCACCCTCTAAGAATGTTGAGTGGAATTTTATCAAATTCAAAGCAGAGTTCGGAGTTTTCTTTGCTTATTTGTTTGTTTATTTCCATGACCCTATTCTTTGCCTTCAGTATCAGTGTCAGTACCTGTACTACTTCTGCTTCCACATTTTTTCAGTAATTCTTTAAAGACATCTAAGATCATAAAACCAAGGATAAATTACACGTTACAAATGTTGAAGCAGGCTTTATAGCAAGAAACAAGACATTAGCACAACAGAGAAATTTTTCCTTTCTGTGAATAGTTGGGGGGGCTTAGCCTTGGCAAACAGTCCCACTCCCAAGCAGCTGCTCACTTACCCCTGCTCCTTAACAGAACAGGAGGAGAAAAGAAGATGAGAAAGCCTGTGAGTCAAGATAAAGACAGGGAGACTGGCTGCCATTTACTGTTACAGGCAAAACAGAATTCTTCTGGAGAAATGTAATTTAATTTATTGCCATTTAAAACAAATTCAGGTAGTGAGAAACAAAGACAAACACTAAATAACATACTTCCTACCCCTTCTCCCAGGCTCTCTTTACTTTTTCATTCCAAACTGCTCTACCCTTCCCGAGCAGCACAGGAGGATTGGAGGGGTTATAGTAAGTACATAACGGGTTCTTTCTGCCACTCCTTCCCTTTCGTACTTGTCTGCTCTGGCATGGGCTCGCCCATAAGCTGAAGTTCTTTGGGAAATATCCATCTGCTCTGACATGGGGTCCTCCATAGACTTCAGTGAATGTCTGCTCTGTAATCTGGAGCACTTCCTCCTCCTTCTCTTCCTCCTCTTCTGACCTCAGTGTTCCACTGCTGTCTGTCACTCGGTTTTGTTCCCTTTTCCTCTCTTGCTGTGATGTTTTCTGCCCCTTCTTAAAAATATTTTCACAGAAGTGCCATGAGCTTCGCTGATGGGCTCAGCTCTTGTGTGAGGTGGGTCCATTGAGGAGTTGACACAGGTCAGCCCCTGGCGTTTTTTCCACGCAGGCCACCTTTCAATACACACCAACCCAACTCACCCTCCCCACCCCTAACACCAAATCCTTGCCACAGACACCCAGTACAGTTAAAGTGCTCATTTTTATTCTGTGATCTTTGCTGGTTTAAAATAATCTTTTATGCCTCTGCTACTTTATACGTGACCTAGGTGAAATAAAGAAATGGTGGCTGTATGACTCGTAAGTGGTAACTTATCACACCTGAAGCAAAAAAAAATTTAATATTTTACAACAACATCTATTTCATTTTCTGGCACTCATGTATGCATTTGGATGAAGGTCCATGCCTGGTCTCGGGGAGTTGAACTTATGGTGCTGAAATAATTATTTAATCATAGCTTCAGGTTGCAATGAAATTGCCATGAAAGGTTTCAGCTAATATATTTTACTTCACAACTGAAGGTAAAACCATGCATACAGTTAGACAGAAGTGCTCCATGACTATGTATTTTCTCACCAACTACTATAATCAATCATGTTTAATCTAGACTATAAAGACAAATGCAAATATTTTTAAAGAAAAAAAAATATGTGAATTTCCAGGCTCATCCATCCACTAACTTCTACCTGTCTTCTTGTACCTATATGGTTCAAACTGAAAATCATTCAGGTGCCATTCAGAATAAGAAAACAAAAAATATCTGTTTTACATTATACCCATTTCACTTCCTATATAACTGTTTATTACCATTTCAGAATCCAAACATGAATCTGACAAATGCAGAGATGAAATAGAAAACAGAGGTAATATTAGCCTCAGGAAGCTGCAGATATCTGTGGTCACGGAACATCAACTAATTAAACTACCCTGTATATTTTAGATCAGTAGTGCATTTTAGGCTAGTAATTGCATTAAAGATCTGTAGTTCTATGACATTATTATGGGAAGCACTGCTGATTAAATGTCACTGCACAGCTGAAGAAGCAAATTATGCCATTAGACATTCAATCCTGCTATAAAAATGGCACTGTCTGTATAGCATGACAACTAGCTTTAACAAGATATCCAAAAAGAGCTTCCTAAAACTCACAGTGCATACAGGAGCTGTGTTACTTATTCTAGGCATTCCATGTCTTTATTTCACCATCTGGTGTATCATGCCTGAACTTAATAAGAAATTTTGCAGCTTGCTAAATCCTATAATTCTATGAAGATTCTTATGTAAAGATTAACCTTTAGAAAAAGCAATACGGAAAGTTAAGTGGCAGAAATTCAATGAAGGAAGGGAGAAGGAAGTGACTACACTTTTTGCTTATCATCTGATGTCCTAGTGCCAAGTTACCACAAACAGAGAGGAAAATCTTAACTGGAAAGAGTTCAGCAAAAATCAGGTGATTTTACTATAATTTGAGATAGGTGATAGACATTATTCTTTATCCTCTCGTCTCTCTAGTCTTCTGGGTAAGAGAAAAGACAACGATTTTATCCATTATAATTAATTTTTATTAAGTTCTCAGTGATATCTAAAACCTACCAACCCAGGAAATGTACGAACTGTTAGATAAAGGAGGGTCAGCAAGAGCAGTGGACTGGCAGCCAACCTCTGTGCTTACTCGTTAGCTTACTCTAGTTGTCTCTGGGATTTCTCCACCCAGCTCTCTCCAAAACAAAACTCAAAAGAGCAGGCTAGCCCTATGTAGCACAGGTGTGAACTAGTCAGGGCCATTTTGCCCCAGTGCCAGAGAACAGTTTCTGGCCCTTTTTTATTTAACTGTATAAAAACATTCTAAACTTTCAGCTTGCTAACTTAGCTGAGAGACTGAAACAGAAAAGGAAAACCTAAAAGCATAACCTAGTACTGAATTGTATTATAATTTGAGGTCTTTTTTTATTAAATCAAACATACTTTAACTCCAGTATAATAGAATAATCTTTTTTATTTACAGATCTCTTCTAAAAATGAAGAAGAATATGCGTGATGTAAATGATACTGTATTCTCTCTGTTCTGGTAGCCCATGAAGCAACACTGCTGACGTGACACCTTGGGTAGGTTTAGTGCTCATGAGTCAGAGGAGGATTCTTCCACTAAGCATCCATGGTGTGGTTATAGCCTGGTATATCAGGATTATGGAAAGGACGATCCTATAGCAAATGTACACCAGAATTTATTTTAGAAGAGAAGGAATAACAGGAGAAGCAAACCCCAAATCTCTCCCTGCAGGCAATTCAGATTTAATGGATGTCACCATGTTAAAAGAACTGCAAGTTTGCTCTGTCCAATTTATCAAACCAGTGGAAGATACCTGGTTTTCTGCTGTCTTTCTTCCCCCAGAGATTTGAAATTTTAGTTGTGAACCTAGTAGGCTGAAGGACATGAGTTCTTTTTTTTTTGTTTTTCCTGAATGAGTTCTGCTAGAATTAAATCTATGATGAATACTCTAGGAAGTACCCTTGTCAGTCCTGAGAAAGCCTCATATTTGAATGTTATAGGTCATTTACACTGAATTTTAAACTAAGAACAAGAAAGAAGGCAAAAGCATTACTGCTGTGAATCTATAGAAAGCATGTCTGTAGAGAGAGACAAAACGAAGAACAGGATGTTGACCCCATGCTCATTGGGGTGTCCACAGCTAAAGGAAAAATCAGCAGTGAATCCAAACAATAGACTGTGTATTAAAAGGGGCAAGAGAAAATGCTGACACCCATATGTCATTACTCAAAAATTCATTCAAGAGCTTAAATGTGTCCTGCAGCTCACAAGCGTTTTCCTGTGAGGAGTTACAGCAGCATGCCACCACACTGAGCAGAAAGGAGTGAGTGCATTACATATGGTCATAAACAAGACAATTTTAAGTGAAAATTCGAGAGAGCACAGCAGGATGCATGCACTAAATTGCTGAGGGACTAAACAGTTATTTTAAGCAATGCTGAATGATTCCAGCATTTGGCAGATGGATTTATTGTGACACATCTGCTTTTTGTTAAAAAACTGTGTTTGCAAAAGAATCCAGAGGGACTTTGTGGACATATATCATAAAACTTTATTGTTTTTTAGCTCTTGATACAGCTCCAGGAGATGATACTTTTAAAGGCAATGGACAAAGTTTTCAGCGTATATGGGAGTTTCAAGTGAAGGCAGAACTTCAACCTAAGTTATACCACTGATAATACTTACAGCATACAAACCTTAGGATGTTAGGGTCTAATAATGTAATATCATTTAAGTATACTTTGGTTACACGCCAGGCTGAATAGAATACTCTGTCCTTTCACAGAGATAGAATTCTCTCTCAGTAGAAAATCTTGGCTTATCTACAAATACAAAAAAATAGTGCCAGTTAAGACTATTTTTTATTTAATAGCCAGTCATTTCAAAAATATCAGTGTCACAAAAACGTTGAAAAAGTTATAATTTATTGAACTCCCACCTCCTTTTTCCAAAACTGTGAGTGAGGAAATAAGTCATAATGAATAAGTCTTGAATTTGGTCATAAGAACCTATACTACTTATCCTAATTTGTCCTTGAGAAAAAGACTGAAATTTAGGACGTCTTTGCCCAGGTAAAAGCTCTAACCATGAACGTTGTGTTCTACACAGTTCCACTTTCTTCCAAATGCAATATGGCTGCTGTTTTGCTTTAGCCTGGATAAATGCCAGGTGCCCATCAAAATCACTCTATCACTCCCCCTCCTCAACTGGACAGGGGAAAGGAAATATGATGAAAGGCTCAAGGGTCGAGCCACCCCTATAGCCCCCCTGCTACCAAAACCATGCCATGCAAACCCATAAATCTATTATTAGACAAAGTAGAAAAGTTTTCAAAGTAGAAAAATTCATAGGAGTGATTTATTCTGTTCCCTATGCAGTAATTAACATCCTGCAGAGGCTTCACATAGGGTGGAAGAAGGAGGCTTGAGTCTAAGTCAGAGAAGGAAACTAGACTTAGATCATTATGTCATGGTAAATGCTATAACATACTGATGATATCATAACTACTAACTGAGATTTGATTAAAAATAAAAGCAGTTGTGTCTTCATGACATCTGAAAAAATAAGGACTTCAGAAGCTAAAACATATGTTTTCCAGGCTTGTGACTCCCAAGTAGAACTAAACATTTAAACATGCCTAAATCTTAGACAAAGTTGGGACTGAAGACTCACTGGGTAGGATTCTGTTCACATTAGAATATTTACATTTATGTGTGTACAGTCAGAGGTCAATAAGTGCGCTGTCTGGGATCTTATTTAGTCAGAGAAGATCAAGTCAATAGAGTTGACTGAAAGACACAGACTCAGCAAAGAGGGTATACAGTCATACCCTCAGCACTTCTGTTCTGGTTTTGGCTGGGATAGGGTTAACTTCCCTGCCAGTAGCTGCTGTGTTTTGGATTTAATATGAGAAGGATGTTAATAATACACTGATGTTTTCAGTTGCTGCTAAAGAAATCAAGGATTTTTTTTCAGTTTCCCATGTTCAGCTAATGAGCAGGTGTACAGGAACTGGGAAGGAGCACAGCCAGGCAGCCAGCCCAAGCTGGCCAATGGAAATCTTCTATACCATAGACATCCTGCTCAATACATACACGAGGGGTGGATGGGGGGCAGGAACATTTTCATGAGTTCAACTGTTTCCACAAGTTCGGTGCGTTCTGCAAAATCTTCAAGTTGGGCAAAATCCACAAGTTTCATGAGTTCTGTGAGTTCTGCAGTTGCTCAGACTGGTTGCACAATTGGTCATCAGGCTGTGAGGAAAATTGCATTGTGTGTTGCTTATTTTACATAGGCTGTCCAGGTAAGTTGGAGAGTCACCATGCCTGCAGATGTTCGAAAAACATGTAGACACGGCACATCGGGACATGGTTTGGTAGGCATGGTGGTGATGGGTTGACAGTTGGACTTGGTGACCTTAGAGATCTTTTCCAACCTTAATGATTCCATAGTATTATTATTATTATATATGCTATTATTTTTATTATTATTCTTTTTTTAACCATGTTTATCTCAACACAAGTTTTACTTTTTGTCCATTCTCCTCCCCAACCTACTGGGGTGGAGGAGGAGCAAGTGAGCAGCTGCATGGTCGTGGTTGCCAGCTACCAGGTTAAACCATGACAGCTTGTTATCAGCTAGGTTAGGTAGCTCTCCAATTAGCCTGACACCTGTGAATCCAGGACTGAGTCATTCAGTTCTTCGTATGAATTGCACTAAGATTTACAGTGACTTATTTTAGGATTTTGTAACTCATTCATTTTTTACATTTAATCTCCAATGTTCTTATTGAAAACATAGAGGTAATAAGGGTACAGCACAGACTTCACAAAGTAAGAATATGTCTAGTGTCCAAATTCTGTTTCAAAGATATATACAATATATACAATATATACAATATAGTACTGTATATCTAAAAACAGAGAAGACTGATCTAGTTTAACGTATGGCATAATGACTCTTCCTCCCATTTAGTTTCCCTTTTGATGATTAAACACAGAGGCAGCTAAAGTGGTTACTTGAGATCTCAGCCATGCCTACTCTGTTCTTCAGCTGTTAGCAACAAATGACACACGAACTTCCAAATATGTAACGTCTTTTCCTCCCTTCTCCTTATGCTTCATTTAGGATGGAGGTAAGATCAAAACTGTGATGTTTAAGGAAGTGAAAAAATGCCAGCACTTTTATCTTACATTGTCAGGATAGGATTCATGCTTCTACTCAGAGGGAAGTTGAGATCAGCCTTGCAGAGTATTTGGAGATACTGGTACATGAATAATTAGATATGATCTGGCAACATGCACTTGCAGCCCAGAAAGCCAATTGTGACCTGGGCTGCATAAAAGAAGCGTGGCCAGCAGGTCGAGGGAGGTGATTGTCCCCCTTTACTCCACTTTCATGAGATCCCACCTGGAGTACTGCATTCAGCTCAAGGGTCCTCAGTACAAAAAAGACATGAATCTGTTAGAGGGGGCCCAGAAGATGGCCACAAAAACACTCGGAGTGCTGGAACACCCCTCCTCTGAAGAAAGCATGAGAGAGTTGAGCTCGTTTAGCCTGGAGAAGAGAAGGGTCCACGGACAACTTATTCTAGCCTTTCAATATATAAAGGGGGCTTATAAGAGAGACAGAGAGAGACTTCTACCAGGACCTGTTGCGATCGGACAAGGTGTAATGGTTTTAAACTAAAAGTCTCAGCCTATCCCCATCCTCAGCAAGGTGCCCCTTGCCCAGGGCTGGGGCTCTCCCCAGTACCCCCGGTGGCCCTGCTCCCTGCTGAGGCGGTAGGACAAGTCCTGACTGGCAGGCCCTGCCCAGATTGATGCCCAGTGCCCCGTTCAGTGAACTGTGGCCTCTCGGACAGCCTAAATCCCAGGCTCATGAAGCACCATGATCGTTACTCTCGCTTCGATGGGAAAATGTAATCATGTTTTCAATCCTTTTTTTTTTTTTTTTAAAGAAACTGTTTTTGAAGTAGATGTAATCCTGGGATATTCATTCACTTTTAACAGTCAATGTAAAAGTGGTGGAATGATCTTAAAGAAAAAATTCTTTCTACAAATCTGTTTTTCCCTGTCTGAAATCTCTTTCTGCAAATAAATTTTTGCAGAATAGATTTTTACAGATCTACTTTGATGTAATGGAGGGATAAATGCAAAGACTGAAGCTTTTGCCTTATTGAGAAGCTATCACAATATCCATGAGGCATTTGTGACTATCGTGTGTTTCCAGCAGTATCTCCTATTCCTTCAGAAAACTCATTTATTCACTTGTAGTACAAGATGAATGGTCTAACATTGGATATTTTTCGCCTTAGAGTTTTACTTCAGCTTTTGATTTTTCTTTGTTCTCTGAGTGTCTTTATGTTTCCTTGAGTTTCTTTTTTATAAATTAATTGCTATTAGCTCTTTGTAAAGAATAACTTCTGTAGAAGATTTATTAGATTTTGAGTTGCTTGGTTTCAGTTAGCTGCTTTTTGTTTTTTACTATAGTTTTTATGTCCTGCCCACCAAAATTATTTTAGATGGGTATGTATTTTTCTTCAAGCACTGACATTCTTAACACTATTCCCCTCCCTTCTCTCAGTGAATTCCTAACTAATGCTGTTTCTTTGATCTTTCTGATCTCTGCTTGCTACACTTATTCTTCCCAACTGGTAATAAAATGATCTTGTCAAGTACAATTAGAACAAATTTACTTATAAAATGTCAGAATGTATTTTATTGTATCTGTTATTTCTGAATTTTCTGTACTTCACATTTGGGAAAGCAAGTAATGTCTTTAGTTCTCCAGGAAGTTCCAGTACACAGTTTAATGGATAACCAAGAATACTGGGCTAGCTAGATTTAGAAAGGGGAAAAAATGTGCTCTATGAAAATTGTGGAGACAGAAACTCAGTCTGTGTTACTGAGGCAAAATTTGATATCTCTATTTGTAGCAATTTTCTGAGTGTCTTTCCGAATTATTTTTTAATTGTAGACAAAGTACAGAACATCTCCACATTTAATTAGAAGCAGTCAAGAAAATGTATTTTGAAAATAGATTTTACTTAAAATTTTAGGGATGCAAAAAATAATATTCAAATTAACCTAACATTTTACTTTTAAATAGTAAATTTTGCGGAGTAACCATTCTTCAGTTAAAGCTTTTCTTTATTAATATGATACATACTACTGTAATATTTGTAGGATACAAGTCACAGACTGAACTGCAATACATAGTAAAATGTGCTTTGCTCAGGAAAATAGACAGATATAACTCAAAGTCTCAGGAGAAGATGCTCAGTAATTTTAGGGAGACATTTTTCCCAACTACAAGGAAACTTTAAAATGAGTCAAAAAAGCCATCTACTAATTGTCCAGTTCATCTTGGACTAAACTGGAGACACAGAACAGCAAAGAAATTTAGAAAGGAAGAAGACAAGGGTTTGAGTTAAACAACCAACTGGCCACCTTTTGTGAGGCAACATCTGCTATCAGGTCTGTAAGCTTTTTATCAATAGACATTTCCGCACTTCAGGATGACACTCAAGCAGTGTGCCTCATGTTTTAAGAATAACACAAAATTTGATCTTTATGATAAAAAGGATAAATGCAGTAGTCTTCAAAGGAAGATCTCATAATAGTAAGTAAATTTTTAATATTCTGGGATATGTTGTCCTAGCTTTTCTATTAAACACTTATGTTATAAACCTGAATTGTAGTACCACTGCTTTATCAGATCTCCTTTATCTGGTCTGTGAAACTCTTAAGAAAACAATTTATTGTGAAATTGTGCACTAGTCATCCACAAGCTACATCAGTAGAGCAATAATATAAGAGTATTATCATTATGTGTCGCAGAGACTTTGCTAGCAAATACATGAACAGATGACTGTAGACTACCATGATAAGTAAAAGTCACTTTGGAAAATATTTAGAGAGCAGTAGTAGAATAGTTTAAGAATATCCATCAAAAAGTTGTTTCCAGTTAGAAATATCTATCTGAAGAAAACCTACATGACAATTTAAATGATTATAATTTTCCTCTTATCTTGGCCTGTACCTCTCCCTCTTAAGGATTTATGGAGATTCGCTTTCCAACGGAAACACCTCAATGAAGTGTCTAAAATTGGGCAGTAAGCATAATAATCTGTAAGTTAATTTAGAATTTATCAAAAGGGATCTATCCATTAAATTTATTTGATTTTACCTAGGTCCTATCAGATAACAACTCTTTTATTATTATATACATATAACCATATAACATATTTATCTTTATAATACAAGATCTACAGAAAAGTTGACATAAGTATTCCTTAAGACAAAAACCCAAGTTACGAGTTTCTAGATTAAACATTTACTTTTGTATAAGAAGTCACTCAGCTCCTACAACTGTAGAGCTATACTGAATGAATCATATGTTTATCTTATACAGTTGCTGTAACACTCAGATTCTATTCTTGTGAAAGGAGCTGGCTATTGCAAGGATACATATATAAGTAATACCAGCAGTGAGGTCTGTCTCTCCCCATCTTGGCACTCATTATGGTGATAAGCATTTAGACTCTTTGCACAGTTTTGAGTATGAGCCCATCAGACCAACGTGGTATCAGAAACACCAGCACTTCAGACTTTTTCCTGTATCTTAACTTTCACAATAACTTAGACTTAAAAAACAAAATTTCAGACTCATATACATAAAACTTGTGACTTTTTGAGTAATGTGACTTCTTGTGTTTGGTTGGGTTTTATTTGTATATACCTATTATTCAATATGCAATACACGTATGTACATGATGCATGTATGTATAATGATAAAACATTTATTCCTGGGGGTTATCACGGTAATTGAATTTCAATGAGTTCTGAAGACATTGAAAACAGAGTAAAATTTGTTGCTACATGGCTTTTGGTCTAGAAGTTTTATTCTCTTATTTGTGAAATGCATAGTGCTGCATTTTGCTATATTGCTATTCTTCATTGGCCAACCTGACGCATATAGGAAGCAGAGTATTTTTTTGACTGTCTCATAGCCATAAATAAAGTTATCTCTTTTTTTCATAATTTGTAAAGCTTGACTGATTCCAGCTTCTGTTTCTACAATGTCAGTAAATTTTTCTTTTGATGTTACTTGATGTTGCACCCATCATAAGACTCAGCAGCTATGACTATTGCTCTTAGGAGCAGTTTGATCTGTGACCATGGCCATAGATTATTCATAGATTTATCTCCTTTTCCCATCCTGACCTCATACATAGCCTATGTAAAGTATGACCAAGGATTCCTGGAATGGTTGTCACATTGAAATGAAATCTTATGTATGCTTTCTTTCTATATGTGTGTATATGTACATGTTAATATATATACATATAATAAATGTGTATTAAATATATTAATTTTTTATTATATTTATATCTACTAAATAGTGTTTGTGTATGTGTGTGTGTATAAATGAAAGAAAGCATGCCATCAAAGAATGGAAGAGGACTGAAGGAAACTGAGAGAGATGTGAAAGCTCAATATCATCTTATGGACATCTGTGGTCGCTTGTGAACTTCAAGGGAAGGAGTCCTCTCGTAACTGTAGACCCACAGAGGAAATGTCAAGGAGACCCATGAAAGTCACAGAATGTCTGATATATGTGATGCTCATACACATTTCATTGGTAGTGACAAACTCAGGCCACTTTAGGCTGAGAAATAGGTGAAAGTGTTTCAGACAACTGTGGATGCGTATGTACTGAAACTGCTCTCTGAAACATCAGCTGTAGACCTTTATCAGGATGAAGAGATACTACAGAACCTCTTGGACTGTTGTCCCTAAGTGTCCCAGTTCTTTATTACTGCTTTCTAACATCTCTTATGGAAGTGTCCTAGAAAAGTAAATAGCCTCAGAAAAGATTTTTGGCAACCTGATCTGTTCTGATCTGAGCAATGCAAAAGCCCAAAAATGAATCTCCAAAGTTAAGAACAGGAATTTGGAAACAGAAGTTTCATTATTGTGACCTGTGTGTCCATTTATGTCTGTAAACTTAACTGAAAAAAACTTCAGTACACCACAGAATACCACCAAAAAAAAGCAACTTTTCTTCTCTTTGCTTGTAAAAATTAGCCAATGGTATTTCACATGTCTAGTCATCTGAACTAAAGACAAAGATAGTTCTAAAATGTTGTTTTTGTTTTGTTTTACTTTGTTTTCTTCTCCCCCCCAAAGAGTATGTTTTAACTTCTATAGAAGAAAAGCAAAGTTTCATGACACTTTATTCAGTAACTTATTTGTGACAGAACGTTGATTTAATGAGCAAATATCTGTGTGCACTGCTGTCTTGATTAAAGACATTGAATTGTTTTCTAAGCAAGCTGACTGAAATTCCCATAAATGTCAAATAACTCAAACCATTAAAAGTATGGAATTTATAAAATATGACTGGAAAATGCTGCAAATTATTTACACATACCATCTTGTTGTTTGACTTTTCTATTCCAATAAGCAAGCTGTGAATTCTAAAAATACAATCTGTTTTGTTAAAAAAATATAGCTGGTTTTCTTGCACATTTCTGATTAGAGGTAGCTGCTACAGATTTGAAGACTCTGTTAAAGAGTTGGGGGTCAAGAACCTGTGATGATGATAAAGCATATATTAAGTGGAGAAAATTCAAGTATAAAATGTTACCCTGGGAATGAATGTAATGTTAAAGTGGGTTACTATTTCCTCTGAATGGGACTGAGAAAGCATAAGGACATAGTCTCAGAAGAGTTTGAAAATATTTCAAAGAAGGGGAGTGGAATCAAAAAAAGAGACAGGTAATAAAAGCGGAGAAAGTAAAATAGTAGGAAAAGGTTATATATTTTCTTTAAAGGTTAAACAATAGATACAAAAAACAAGTGTAGGAGCTGGAGAATGGGGCCAGACAGAAATGATCAAACATAGCTCTACAGGCATTTTGTAAGAGTAGCTATGCTCCAGATATTTCAAAAGTTATACCCAAAAGAGTAGCAAAACCTGATTTTTCAAGACTGAATGGTGCATTGTGTCAGAGCTTTGTAGATTCTTTTTGACATTATGTAACAGCAGTGGCAAGTTTTGTGAGTGGGAAAGTTTTCATACTCTTGAGCACCTGAATAACTGCTGTCTCATGTACAGATAGTGCAGAGTAAAACCCAATTGCTCAAGCAGCCTTCTCATGATGTGATAAGGGGAAAGAGAGAAATATTAACTACTGTTCTGTTCTATTTCTAGGTGAGATTTTTACTTTTTGAGGTTTTCCCGTTAGTTGATGGAATAAATGATCAAATGACTAAATCTTTGCTCCTTGAATTTGGATCACCTCCCTAGGAATATTTGCACATAAATTCACAGCTTTCCCCTTATGCAAAAATGCATAAAACTGTGGTTTGGAAAAAAATGTGGTTTTGTCTAAAATCTTATTCCATTTACATGGGAGTACTGGGAATCATTTTTATTTCCTCATATGTTACTTTATAAATATCATTTGTTCTCAAATATGGAGAAACAAATTCTGGATGTGTTGAGAAAAAAAAATTCAACAAGGTTTTATTGTTCAACAAAAATAATTGTATCTTATGTTTAAACTTTTCAGCAACAGAGAATCATGGATCAGTTTGCTTATACAAGTCCTACAGGTCCTTGTCTAACAAATTCTGTGTACACATGTCAGCAGGTGCATATGGAAGCACCTGGACGAATTTATGTATTTACATATTCATAAATACTATAGTTTTTTTAGTTCTTCATGGTGTTCAAGTTCCTAAACTACTAAACTTAGATGTGATTGTGGACAACATATCCATTATTCTATAGGTAAATTATACTTCACAATAAGTATAATCAGCAAATAAGATGCTGCAAGTCACAAATATTTTTTCTTGTTCCCTTCCCACAGCACATTTGTTTAGCATATCCATTGCCACCAATCTGTTGTTTTGTTTTGATCTTTATTTTGGTTCTTGCACAACAGCTTCCTTAATATTTCAGCTACTGATCGTCACAGACATCATTCTGTTCTGCAGGTGACTGTCACTGAATTCAGTTATTTAAGAAATTTTCTGTTTCAATGAAGCTCTTTTATTTTTGGCAAAATACTATGCTCACAAACCTTTTCCAAAAAAAACAGGATCAGAGAATCATGGGAAGGTTTGGGTTGGAAGGGACCTTCAGAGCCCATCTAGCCCAAACCCTCTGATACATGTTCTTTCCCGAAAATTAGTAGTCTTTCACAGATCTTTTCATGAAGTTAATATATAATTAACTCTATATATTCAGCATATCATTCCTTGCTTCAGAATAAGCACTCTTAATTCTAATAATTATAGGACAAACAAAACAGAAACCAAAATATCATATCTTCTGCACAAGCCGATCTCTTGCACAATGTCAATAACTATATTTTGTCCTTCATATTGTTTTTGCCCACACATATACTGTGCAGGCAGAGACATCCTAATGCGTCTTTAAGCAAGTCAATTTGGTACCGAAATTCTAGTTTACTGTACCTACTACTACAATGGCCACTTGAGAGGCATGCAAATGCTTCTTAGTACTTGCCATTACTTTCATTTATATCATGTCCTTTTCACATTCACAGTTTCTTAGTATAAATTTGTCCTGCTTAAGAATCATGTGCATGTGGAACTGTTAAAAAATGAGTGTAAGGGTAATGGAGGACAACTGGTTTCTTTTGTAAATGATGGGCTTTCAATGCAGACCTTTGGTTGTTATGGCAACCTTCAATTAATGAAAGTGTCATAAAAGCCATATTTCTCCACTACTTTATACAGTTATCTCCACTAAACATGACTAAAAATTCCCTTTCTCAACCTGTGACACAGTCGCACTTATAAACTATATTAACAGTATTAAATTAACAATATTGTTACAATCTCTGATAGCAAAACCCCTCCTAAAACTTCATTGTAAATTAATGTATTTTATAAGTCCATTCTGAAAGCAAGTGCTTGATAATTTACTAATAATCTACATTGATTAATAAATTCTACTACAACAATGAAGATGTTTTTTGCCTGTGAAATTGGAACCAATATTATCACTATGCTGTATGGAAAAATATATACCAGCTTTTTTTAGATCAATTATTTATGACAGATAATATTTAAATATTAGCTATATCTAAAACATAGATTTCTGCAGGTTATTCAATCTTTTTTTCTCCACTGGAACTCTCACACATACAACATAGATATTTATTTTCACAATCATTAGTTAATTAGGACAAGATAGAATATATGATCACAGCATCTCTTGATGTGAAAATGAAAGGCAAAACTACAAATCTATAATGCATTTGTCTCCAGATCTAAGGATGAGACCTCACACAAATATAATACGTTTTAGAAGTCTACAAAATAGCTCTTTACTGACCAGTAGCATCTGTGTTAACTACTTCCTGGAACAGAAAGAATGAATGTGCGCAAATTTATTAACCAATGTGATGGCTATTTTACAGCTTTAATACCTCCTTCATTGGATCTCAGCTTGGAATCATATAAAAAGTAGTAAATTCAGAAAAGAAAAGAAGTTGTGGCTCATTCTCTAGTGTTGCTCAATATCTTTCTTTCAAATGTGCACTTTGGTATAGAGGTTAAAAATTATAGTATCTTTACAGAATAATAAGCTTTGACCTAACTGATGTGCTAATAACGTAACATTTAAAATAAGATTTTGAAGGAACGGAATAATGTGAATATGTAATCACATAAAGTAGATTATAAGACTTTTGGCTGCATTATTTCATGAGAAATTAGCAAAGATAACAAGAAACCAATGAAGTTAAAATAAGTGAGTGCCACAATACTTTAATATATATGGACATCTTTCGCTCACTAGCATTTTCTAAGTACTGCAGGGTGAATACATGTTTTGGAAGACTTCAGGAAGTCCTATCTCCTGGATTACATTGACTGAAACTCTAAGTATGGCGGATATGTCCAAGACACACTTTTATCTTGCATTTTTCATTTCATTAGCTTTGTTTTAAACATTATGAACATTCATCCACTAAGTTAAACAACATTAAGAGCTGAAATTAAACCAGACAACAAAAAAATTAAGACCAAAGCTTTGAGTAAATCTAGTTTCTAAGTTTCTCCATTACACCCAATAGGTGAATGATCCTTTGGAATAAGATCAAATTTTAAAACATGTGGTCTATGCTTATAGCAGGTAGCCAAAGTTTCCATGTCAGAAGACTATTGCTATATCTGTGTGTTCTTTCTCCAGAAAGAACACAAGAATAGTAATAAAAAAAAAAAAAAAAACA
>Ga0065711_1036308_pt1 | contig 21153 bp, 15 predicted proteins | sample Hoacrofraction12_FD_59098 | JGI IMG/M metagenome (GOLD analysis project Ga0065711, IMG submission 59098) | Hoatzin crop microbial communities from Cojedes, Venezuela - Epithelial fraction 12 v2 (version 2) | ecosystem: Host-associated > Birds > Digestive system > Esophagus > Crop | place...
ACCTCTCCAGCTTGTCCAGGTCCCTCTGGATGGCATCCCGTCCTTCTGGTGTCTCAACCATACCACTCAGCTTGGTGTCATCTGCAAACTTGCTGAGGGTACACTCGATGTCGCTGTCCATGTCATTGATGAATATACTGAACAACAATAATGACAAACCTGTGAAATAACTAGGTAAAAGCAATGCATAAAATGAAGCACCACATTTATGCTTCCATTACATTTGCTGCCTTCTTTTTCTTACTTGAAAAACATCCTGGGTAGTAGATGAAATCCTGATTCAGTAGATGAAAGCTGCCTTTTCAAAGCTCTCCAAATGACCTGGTCAAATAGCCAGCCAAACTCTGATACTTTGCTTTCTGTGATTGAACACTCCTTCATCCACCAGGATGTCGTAAAACAGTGGAAGCAACTTTTCTGAAGAGGAAGAGGTCTCCTGCCATTTGAACCTTTCAAAAGATGGAAGAGCTAGACATGCTTAGCTCCCCAACTGGGCCTCATTATGGATGCGGAGATCACAGTCAGCTTACACTCAGCTCCCTAATCCTGAAACGCAAAAGCAAATCTCCAAACACTATGCATCCTTTGGAGGGAAAGTGCTGGCATAAAGCATTTTGCGGCAAAATGGTGCAAGCTAGTACTATTTCCTAGGGCTTCCTAAGTTGCTGTTTATGTCAGCTCAGCTATTTGTCTTTCCTCGGAGAAGAGAGGCAGTCTTTTTGCCAGGGTTTGCACAATGCCTAGTACAATGCGCTGTCCCAGTCTTTATCTGGGACTGCCAGTATGATAGACAGTATGTCAACATAGTTCATATCACCACCACACAATAATAGCAATAATCACAGTCACAGACATGGATACGGCAATTATGAATTAAATACAGTAGAGATTTTGCCAAATCCAAAAAAAGCTTTCTTTCTCACACTTATTATCACATGTAGAGTTTTTCAGTCTTCTCAGAAGCATATCTCAGAAGAGATTCCGAGGAAATTTTAATGAGAATGGCAAAGTGCAAGCAACCAGACTATGTTCATTGCCTCGGTTACAAAAACACATATATATAAACCAAAGCGTAGTTACTATATCCCAGCAAAAACGGTTGGTCTGAAAATGAAGACTAGTGAGAAGGAAAATAAGAAAGATTCTGTACACAATGTGCACCTCTGCACTGCTCGCTGCAAACGTACACAGAAGCCAGTTCTGCAAAGCTGTGGGCTGGTCACACATGTACATTTGCATTCAAGCTCATTTCTTACTGAAAGGTTGCATTAAATGCACAGACAGCTCTTACAGCCCCTCAGCTGGATTCACAGGGTAGGATGGCATCAAGAACATGCACATCAGTGCAGGTTTGTAGGCACACAGCAGAGGAAGGAGCTTTGCAGCTCGCTCTACAAGACTGTGCACCTCAGACCACACCTCCTGTTACAGGGACATCTCACCAAAAAAACAGATTTTAGAGTTCATTTGAGTGGATGCAAAAATTTGAGGTGAATTAAGGTATGAAAAATTCTGAAATATGCACTTGGTCTGGAAGCCTGAGCAGCAAGCAGAAGATTTTCTGTTAACAGGGGAAAAGAATCCATCTCTCAGATGTCAGCAAACACCACTCTGTCCTCTGACTACGAGGAGGGGTCTTCATTTTCTCTTAATCCCTTTTTCTTGTCAGTTTACTTGGAAAAAATCTATTGTACAACTAGCAGTTTGTAAATTGACTGAAAAATATTATCCATAATACAACATATGGGGAAATTTCGAAGGCGTCTGGGAACTCAGGTTATTGAAAACAGAGGATCAGACTCTGCAGTGCTCTGAAGTTATGCCAGTGTGACCTTGCCTTAAATCTAAGTTTTAATCTAAGTTTTGTTGAGCAGCTTGTGTAAAGATGGCGCTCTGGAAAAATAAGGCACAGTTTGGACATCCCCACACCCACCTTTCTCACTCTGTCTGGTACCAGTCTGCTCTCCCGCAAGCCTGCAACCAGTGCCTTTCCTGGTATTTCTGCCATGCAAAGATGGAGATTAGGGAAGGAGAATATTGCAGCAGTGGCTGGAGCAGTGTCCAGCAGCTGCACTGACTACAAAAGGATAAGAAGACCCGTCACAGACCCCCATGCCCTGTCGTCCTAAATAATGACTCTTCCTCCTAAATAATGACTCTTCCCCCTAAAGGAAACTTTCTCAGCTTCTTAAGTGAAATGCTTATTCCCAGCAAAGGAAGCGGTTATGGCTCTTAGGATGACTTCAAAACCTTCATGTACAGGTTGACTTAAGACTCTTAGGTTCTCTTTACTAGGAATATGAAAATCTCTTTCTGAAATGAAGTCTGACAGTCTTCAGCTCATTATAAATATTTGAACAGTGGGATGTATTTTTAACCAGCTATCATGAACAAACATCTGACTCTTCAGCATTTATCATAAATGCCACTGAGCCAGCAGATCACCTGCAGATTAATGCCACAGCAGTCCTAATGGGGTCACACAAGAATCAATTCTTAGTCCTACACCAATTAACATTTTTTGCCGCTGCCTAGAAAAAATATCAAATAATATTGGATAAAGACTGCAGATAAAGGTTGGAGAAATGTTAAATACTCAAAAGGACAGTCACTGATACAGACTTTGGTGCAATCAAATAATATCTGCTTTAATATGACCAAATATGAAGATATACATGTGAGAACAAGGAAGAACAATGAAGGCTACAGTAAGACAACAGGAAAACAGCCTGGAGAATAGAGAAGATCTCTTGAAAAGCCATATCTCTGAAAAGACTATAGGGTCATAGAGAATAATCAGCTGAAATAATGTAGTGTGGTTTTGTAACCAAAAGGCTTAATTTAGTCCAAGGATGCAGATGTCAAAACTGAGTTTCCCTGAGCAGTAATTAGAAAGGGATGTGCCTCTCCACGGAGTCAAATCACACTCAGACAAGTGGAATGAATCACTTCCAAGTACAGCCCATATTTCTCCTTTGAGGGAGGCTAAATTCTTAACTTGGGTTAAATGCTTGATTTTTAGATAGCTATATGATGCCAAACCTAAGCATGCAGCTTTAAAAACAAAGAAACAAACACCAAAGCACTGATGCTGGGCTCCTGAATTTAGCATGGTAGTAAGAACATACATTGCCTGGCTGGCAACTAGCTTCCTCCAAATTCAGGTGAGAATGGAGGTGAAAATTTTTAACTGTTACTGGGACAGTTCAGGAAGAGTTGTGGTAGACTGTTCTCAGCTGTCAATTTTTAACATAGACTGACACGTGTTTCTGGAAAGTAGGCATTGATTTATATAAGATTGCTGGGGTTATTTTATGACCCATGTTATTCAGGAGGCCAGACTGGTTGATCAGATTCAACAGTTCTGTCTTTACAATTTCTGAATGCATGGAACCTGACCAAAGTTTGGCAACTCGGCAACACTCCTATAAGCACACCACAAGGAAAATGAACCTTTGATTGTATCTATGTCTGTGCATCATCGAGGAAAAAAAAAAAAAAAAAAAAAAGAGTTCAAAAAAAAGAGTTCAAAACTCTTTCTGGGGCACTGTTACTGGTGCTTCTAATTAATCATTTAATCGAAGATCTCAACTGCTAGCATCTGTAAAAATTAAAATAATTCAACCAAGCCTGTAATATAAAACAGTCTTGGTAATTAGGCCAGTTGGATGTCATCATCAGTCAAGCTGTACAGGGAGGTAGAAGCCTCTCATTACACACAACACTGATGGAAACAGATGCATGGCAAATACCTTATAAGTGGAAGTACTCATCTGTGACCCAAGCAAAGAGCTTGGTTATTACCCTAACCTGGATTCATTGCTGAGATGATACCCAAAGTCAATTAATACAGTCATACAACTAGGATCAGACAAAGCAAAACAGAAATGATATCCACAGGTCTCATTCTACACATCTTGATCTATGCTATTGTTAATACTACCTCCAGGTTGTAGGGAACAAACATGAAAAGCCTGGGTTCTTGTTCCTGGCTAGTACTGATTCCACGTGACTCAAGAGAGCAGCTGGGCTGATCCCAGAGAACAGCACACTCTATAGCTGGGTGTTCTCCCTGACAAGTGACACATCTCTATTTAATATGCAGTGACATACACCATAGCAGCTACTTTTGGGGCAGTATTCCCCACCACTGTACCATGTATAAAACTTTCTTTGTCGTTCTTTGCTCTTCATACATCACTCCTGTCACTGCATGTGAGGTATCTTCCTGATGGAAGGCTTAGTACTTTGCATTCAGACACACACACACATACAGCTGTACTGCACAGAACACAACTAGCTGCACAAAACACCGTGCATATCAGTGCAGCAGGGAAAATGCCCTGCTTGATAGCATGTAACTGCCTCTGACCTCCTGTTCAGTCGCTGTGTTTTGCCTGAGAAGAGAGACAGCTTGCACAGACCCTGAGCTCTCCCTGTTTAACACAAATAACCTCGAAACCGTTTCCTTTCTCTGCCTTCCAGAAGTGACCTTTTCTAACCTCTGTATGTTCTGCTGCAAAATGAGAAACTAGATTCTGTTTGTTATTAACAAGGACAGATCACGGAGTTGAGAAAAATCACAGACCAGTTGAGGCTGAAAGGGACCTCTGGAGATCTAGTCCAGTCCCCCTGCTCAGATCAGAGCCAACTAAAGCAGGCTTCTCAGGGCCATGTCCTGCGGGGTCTTGAATATCTGCAGGGAGGGAGTCTCCTTCCTCCACAGACAATGTGTTCAGTGTTTGACCACCTTCACAAAAAAGCTTGTTCTTGTCCTGTCACTGGACACCACTGAAGAGTTTGACTCCTTCTTCTTTACACTCTCCTATCAGCTATTCATACACATTGGTAGGATTCACCCCACACACAGCCCTCTGCTCTTCTCCTGTCAGGGCCCTGCAGGCACCCACAGGCTTTACCTAGTGGCCCTGACCAGCATCACCAGGGGCCTCCCCATGCACACTGCCCGTGGGCCCAGGAGCCCCATTTCAGCCCAGCCTCGGGGGCTTCAGCTCCTGCTTGAGCCACGTGAGAGGAGTACCGGTCCCCAGCCCACCACAGTTGTCCCTGTGCCCAGCCATGGGCCCTGTTGATCCACCTGGGGACTGGCTTCCTGGCTTCACCTTAGACCTGCCTCATCACCATGAAACTGCCTGGTAGCCTGGACTCTTGTTCGAACCTGTCCATGACCGCTGGGCCTGGCCTGCTCAACCCCGTTGGAGCAGCGTGGGACTGGGCCTGGGCTGGCAGCAGCCCTTCCCCGACGGCTGTCTTCTCCCCCAGAACTCCCCGTCCCACCACCCCCACCACCGAGCAACCAGCCTCTGCTGCCCCTGACATCCTGGGCTGAACAGTCCCAGCTCCCTCAGCCCCCTTCAACTGACACACGTTCCAACGCCTCCACTGTCTTCACAGCCCTTGCTCCAGGATGTCCATGTCTCTTCTGTACTGAGGAGCCCAGCACTGGACCCAGCACCCCAGGTGTGGCCTCACCAGTGCTGAGCAGAGGGGAAGGATCCTCTCTCTCGACCTGCTGACCTTGTCCAGGACAGTAATGAAGAGGTTAAACACAACTGGCCAAGTGTTGTCCCCTGGAGTCCTGCCAGAGGCCTGAGTGTGTTAATAGGCCTTCATTACCCTGATGAGCTTCGCCTGGGGCTTCCATCCACAGCCAGGCCCACGGGCCCAGGAGCTCCACCTAACCTCAGATCTGGACCTCGAGTCCCTGCCTGAACTATGCTGCAGCTGTATCCAGCTCTGTCATAGCCGTGCACAGCCATGGACCCTCTTGATCTTAACCCTTATCTGTGGCCTGACTTTGTGGCTTGACCTTCCACTTGCCTTGTGATCACTAGACCTGTGGACAGACTTCCCAGCTTTAATCTCAGACCCGCATTGTCATCACAAACCTGTCGGATGGTTTGATCCCAGCTGCCATCCCCAGGCTTGTTTTGGTCACTTTGCTCAGGTACCGGTGAGCTGGGCCCTGCCCGGTGGAGCTCCTGCCCTACAGGCTGTGTTATTTTGCTTGGCTCCTGGCTCCCGGTCCCTCCGAGCAGGTGGCCCTTGCTGTTCCCTGTCAGGTACACCACTAGTCACCGGCCTCCAGATGGACTTTGTGCTGCTGGTCACAACTGTTGGAGCCTGGTAGTTCATCAGCCAGTTTTCAGTCACTGTCCATTTATTTAGCCCATACTTCATCAGCTTTTCTATGAAAGAGGTTCCATGCATCATTCACCACTGTGCAAGCATTTTCCCTCACCCTCTTTTTGCTACTAATGTACCTCTAGAAGCCCTGCTTGATAACCTTTAACATCCCTCACCCGTTTCAGCTCCAGGTGGGTTTTGGCTTTTCTAACCTCATCCCTGTATGTTCTGACAGTGCCTTTACATTCCTCAAGGATCACTTTCACTTGATTTCCCTCACACTGAGATGGACCATTCAAAAATTCACAATGCTGCAACCAATAGCCTCACCACACTGCACAATCTTTTATTTTTAAGTGTACTGGAGACAAACATAAGAGATGCTATCAAGCATTTGCAACAAAACATTAAATTGGGTTGCCTCTTTTTTCAGGGGAAAAAAAAAAAAGATTGTTTACGCAACTTTGAAAAGAAAAGGACAGCTCAATCAAAAGCCCAGAGTATCACACTGTATCTTTTGTACCCTACTATGTGCCAATACCATACTAGTTATCAAACAGTATCATCTCTCCTTCAGGAACTACTTATCACTCATGTATAGAAGCAGATAAAGAAGTTGTACTTGCTTCAGTTATCTTTTCTGATTCTGTAAGTACTGGGTACTTTATGCTAGCCACCTTATTTCTCAGAACTACCACTCTGAAAAAGCAATGAGTAATATATTGAATAGTAAATACAGCAATTTCTGTTATAGTTTTGTTGCATATGGCTCTGTTGTCTACGTTCCCATGTGAGGTCTTGCCAGTCTCTTTCACCTGTTTTCACACTGGAAACTGCACTGAGGTTACCCCCTGAGGGCCCATGACATGCTCCAGAACAGCCACCTGTACTATGACATGACAAGGCTCTCCTTCTTCACACTGGCAGCGGAGTTCAGCCAAAACACAGGACAGTGCTTACCTCCATGGTGCTACTTTCTGCTTACTCTCCTAAATTCAGGACAAACTACCTAGGGCTGTGAGGCTCTGCCAAAGAACCGTCAGAAACACAGGCACCTGAAAGACACACTGGGAAATTCTGTGTGCAGAATAACCAATAAATCTACCAGGCTGCAGAGTGCCCTGGTTGCTAACTGCAGACTTGCTAGCAGCACCAGAGAACGTAAACAAAGAAAATTGTTTCGTGTGGGGTTACTGAAGAGCTCAATTTATGACTATGAGAAAGACAGCCCTGAAGCCAGCAGTGAGCACACGCACTAAAGAGAAACAAGGCTATGGCAATTTTCCTTTCAATTTGAAACAAGCTCAGCTTTGACCTGCATCAGCACATCGCAAATGCCATGTTTTTCCAGATGTTTCTATGAAGGGGCTGGTGCACTTAGGCAGTGGACTGAACACAGTGGTATAAGGGGCAGAAATCATGTATTACTACTATTCCTCAAAGCCTTGTTGAGATTTCCAGGAAGATTATGACATTTGGTGTACATTTATTCCACACAAAAACATGGATCTAGACCTCTGGTTCAGCACTTAGAAAATGTCTCTGTTCTGCCTCCATAAAGCATTCCAGCTGACAGAAAGCAATTTCACAAAGTCATCTGAATTTCCTCCAAATCTACAGAATCCTGGCCTACCTCTATACTCCCATTCATGCTTCTGTAGTGGTACAAAGAGGTCGAATTTGTCCTCTCTATCATGCAGTCTCTTTCTTTAAGAAACTAAGTAGCCAGCATCTTACAAAAAAAAAATCCAGAGATCTGCCAGAAATGACAAAACGGGCAAAAATGAAATGATAGTTGGAATTTAAAAAGCATAATATATTATTCAAAAAACTTAGGCAAAACAACAACAAAAGAACTAGTACTGATTATGTACTGTCTACAGATACAACTGTGAAAGACAGCATGACAGCTATCAAACAGCCAGCTAAACCAGGGAGCTCATTTTTACACTTGTAAGTTACCTGGCAACTTTTCTTTTATTTGAACAATCGAGTTGGTACCTCTGTGTCTAAATTATGTATATGGACACTTGAATGTCCATTTGAGTAAAGAAATACTGAAACTGGGAAGTGCAAAAATAAAAAACTTGTCTTCTGTGATTGAGGACCATTAAAGAGTCCTAAAAACTTTGTCTTTTCCTAGAAAATAAGTAAACTTCTCAGGCTTACAAACAGCACAGTGCCAACAAATGACTGGGAGATGACTGAATATAAACCAAGCAATATTGGATTTCCCAAACTTTCCTCCATTTGTTAACGTGGTATCGTACTTTGAGGACCATATTGAAGTCCATGGCAAGATTGCCTGCTTCAGTAATGAGATATATATCTTTCTCCTTTCGATCTCAAGGAAGCCATACCCTAAAGTCTGTAGCAACAGAGATACATCTTTTCCAGCCTGCCCCACTGTGAGTTCATGCTCACAAATCATTTTCTCTGGTAACGAGTTACCATCCACCATCTGAGCCATAGTTATCTCACTATCCATTACCCCCACAGACAACTGGGCCATGCCAGTTGTGTTGGCTTTGTCACTGCTGGTGATTGCCCTTTGCCAGAAATTCTCAGCAGTAGGAATTCACTTGTCAGCAATGGACTGTTCTTGCTGTTCTGTGTCTCATTTGCCATCTCATCTGGCTGCATGCCAAGTCAGAGACCCTTTGCCTAGTTTTTACACTAGTAAATGAAATGGTCAGGGACTGTTCTCAGGACCTGATGCCAACTGGCTCTCCATAATTCAGTCTCCTTTCAGCTACAATGACAATACAGCTAAACTTCCCTACAGCTTCCTTGCAAACAAGGAGGACCAAATCCAAACTGTCAATCAGCTCTGACCCAGGCTGGACCCCAAATCATGCCCAAGCACTGAAGCAGCGGTAGCTGACCCAGACCAAAACTGTCCAAGGGATGTGCTAGCAATCGCTTGTCTGTGTGTGGGCACTTCCTCAGCCTGATTTACTTTACAAATATAGTTTCTGACTGATGGAAGCAATTCTGTAGCAAAGAACAACTTTGAGAAATATTATCCAAGTAGAAAAAGCGTCTCAGGTGCTGACTTGAGACCAGAATATAGGGACTCACATTCTTTCTCTAAAACATAGTTTCTATGTGTTTGGAAGCTCAGCTCTTATTCCATGCTTCCATTCTGGTTAGCTTTTTTTTTAAATAGTCACTGCTCTTTTTTCTTTAAAATAGAGCTTACTGCAAAGAGACTCTGATTTTACCTGAAGACTGTACATAGTATTCATAACAACTCTGACAAGAGAACTTGCAAATCTAAGGCTGCTGATGTCCCTCACAGAAAGGAAGGAAAACAAGGTAACACTCTACCACAACGAAGGAACTCCCACACCCCATCGAACCAGTGTAGCAGCATTATGTTAACAGATTCAAAAGAACTGATCAAACTTAACTCTGTTTTGTGATGGTTAATATCTTTTCTGTTTTAAACATATTCCAGATACACTCTGTTTCACTACAGTTGTCACTCTGTGTCACTTTCATTATTCCTTCCCCATTAGCAAGCAATCCTGCCACTCCTTTTACACATCACTGCAAATTTTAAGACAATGCAATAGAAATCCACAAAGCAGCATACCAGCTTCAGTGATTCTCTGAAAAAAATCCCCTCTAGGCATTTTTACTCACAAAGCCTCTTCACAGTAAGATAGTTACGGAGATTTATTCTTTTGAAATCATTCACTACTTATTACATATGTTTTGGAACTATATTATTATTGACCATCAGGCTGTTTATTTTCAGTTTTGATAAACTCTCTTGAAGCAAATGGCTCGTGAATTGCTGATGGCTTATACATAATTAAAATGTAATTCTATGAGGTTTAAGTGTAAACTGCTTCTCAAAGGCACATAATTTTTCTCCTGTTTATGGCACGGCATTTTCAGAGAATTAGTACAACAGATTTTGTAACAGAGATTAATTTCTCCACTATGATTTCTTTCTCCTATTCGAAGAACTAAACTGAAGCAAACTTGGTTTATGCTGCTCACTATGAAATCGCAGTGTGCTCTGAGCAAAGATGTCAGAATCACACCCTCACAGATTATGAATAGCATCCCTGCTGAGTACTGTTTTTAAAGGAAGAAAATATTTGGGCAGGATACCAAAGGTAACAGAACTTCACACAAGCAAGTCTGAGAGAAGTAACTGGGGCTCTGCATCTACAGGGATGTGGCGCTTAGCGAATCACCGAGCCATGCCGGGAGACAGAGGACTTTTTTGCTTTTTCCTGTATAAACTCAGGCAGAGACTTGCTTCTCATCTCTTCCTAAAAAAGCCTCTTCATTATCCTGTTGTTCTTTTCACCAAAGCAAACTGAATTTTCATGAGGCAACAAACTGAGCTTCTAGATCACAGAAACCCTCTACTTAGAGGTACTTTTAGTAGAAATGTTGATAATAGACCTGGTATTTGAGCCCTCCAAAAGATCCAGGAAGGAACCGGGCTTGTGAGAGACCTATTAAATCCTCCCCTGCTGCCATCTGGTGCCAGGAGCAAGTAAATTACTGTAACTCTTCCAAGAGTACCACTTGCTACAGTGATCCTGAGAAGCTGATCAGGTGCACCAGCAGGCCACTAGCGTCTCATCTCTCTCTCTGTCTTGTCCCTACTCCCTCCATCACCAGCTGTTTGAAATGAGGCTCAAACTCTGAAGAGAAATGAAAACGTGAGGTGCAATTAGGAAGTGCTAGGGGGACAGTATGATGTAGGAGACTCAAACTTTCCCTTTCAAAGCAGCACAACCAAGTGTCCATCTCCAGTGACTTGTAAGCATGTAGCATGGGCAACAAACAGAAGCTAGAAACCCACAAAGATTTGCAGAGCTATGACCTCACTGGGATCAAAGAGACGTGACGGGATAGCTCACATGCCTGGAATGCAGCCATGGATCGATACGGACTCTAAATGTGAGGAAGAAGGGTTGTGCTCTACACAAAAGAGCAGTTCACTTGCATGTAGCATTCCCTTGTAATGGGTGATGGGCCAGCTGTGAGCTATGGGTAAGAATGAGGGGACAGAGAAGCATGGGTGGCATCTTCTGGAGTCTCTTCTACAGACCATTTGATGAATAAGCGGAAATAGATGAAGCATTTTTCAGATAACTAGAAGTCGTCAATCAAAACCAATAAAAATCAAATAATCAAAACCAAACAAAATCAAAAGAATCAAAAGTAGCGTGGCCAGCAGGGTGACAGAGGTGATTCTGCCCCTCTTCTCTGCTCCCATTTGGAGTCCTGCATCCAGCTCTGGAGGAGATTGTGGTTAAACAGCAGAAGAAGGGGCTTAGAGAGATGAAGGACTGTAAGAAAGGAGGCACACTGGATTTTTATCAGATACATAGAGGGCAAGCTCATGTTGGTGATCAAGGGGACTGGGACGGGATCATCCCTTACCAGTTCTTTTCACAGCTCTCCAGTTTTTGGTTGGGGGGGGGAGGGGAGTGGGGATGTTGTCTGGGGGTTGGTTTTTTTTTAATGGCAGCTTTTGTTGTGAAATTTCCAGTCACCCGTCTGATTTCTGTGCAGCCTGATGACTCAAAGATGTATGGAGAGCCAATCTGTGCATAAAACAGGGCAGGCAAAGGTTGCAAGAGTAAGCCGGAAAGTGTAATTACTTTCCTGTGGTCCCACAGCAGGTTAGTATCAAAAAGAGGAACGGAATTCAGATTCCTTCTCCCAGCTCCAGTGCCCAGTTCCCCAAACCCTGCTGCCTTCTTCTGTTTCGATGCAGCGTACAAAACAGACTGACTGACAAGACAGGCACCACTCCAGCAAAACACAGACCCATGTAGGGAGGCATAAACTCCTCTGCCTGCAGTCTGAACTGCAGGGACAAAAGACATCTCTGGTTCCTGTGCCATGTAGCCATGATTATTGCAAGCTCTGTGCCTGAGCTAACAACCTATGATTAGAAGAAGAAAATGGTGTCTTGACAACATCACCCTAATATGGCCATAAGAACTGAGCTGTCTTGCATCTGACCAGCTCAGAGCACTAGCAGAGCAATCGATTTCTATCCAGAAAGACATCTCTCTCTGAAAAACACTGTGCCCTTTGCAATTACATATCTGCATTGCAATGAGGATTTGTAAAGCCCAGGGTTCAGTACATCCAACATATTTTCCCCCTACTTCATTTGTCTCACAACAAACCCTCTAAAGCACGGCTAACTGGGCAGCTATATCAAATTAATGAATTCTTAGATCATACTATGACCATGAAAAGCTCTACAAGAGTTAGCTAGGCTCTAACAGTTACCAACACATTAATGAACATTGATTAATTAATGAATAACAACTCATTAACAATTTTTTCTTACTTCTGAAAAAATTACATCTAGATACAGCTGGTTTCTTTCTTCTAGGAAACGATTTCTTTACTTTGTTTTCAGCTTCCCAGAAAGCATTACCATTATTAATAACCAATAATAAAGAGGAAATCAGCAGCAGTTGCTAAAAATAAATTCCTGACAATGCAGATTAAAAGTCTTGCATTTCTGGGTGGACGAATGTAGGAATAACACTAAACGAAATAGTGGCAGGCTGGGGGACTGAAAGTAAAAGGAACTGTTAGAAAAAGTATGTGCTGCTGGAACACCTTCCAAATCCTGGATGCTTGCAAGCTTCTGCTGCCATCAACAACAACTTCCATTTCTCATGGAATATATCGTAATCATTTTTTTCAAAAACTCCAAATCAAGAACGCAAACAGCAATTATCTCTCTATATTAATGGACAAATACATTCATAAGTCTATATTCACCCAAACATTCACTGGACAACTCTAGATTTGTCTCTACACAAACACACCTGCTAGCATTTATCTTTTATACATGTTTCCAGTCAAGTCTACCATGTTTTTTAAAACAATATAGAACCTACACAGAGACAACTTTGGCTTTGGTCCTGCTCTAGAGACTACCTAACAAAAAATTTTGCTTCTGCCTCCAGCATCTTATATTAATTCTTTTAATCATTCTCTGCTATCTCACACTGTTCATTATATAAGAAGAATAAATTTCCCATGGCAGTTATAAATAAATAGATTTTAAGAAGAATGGAAAGGTTTGTGTTTTTGCAGTACATTTGATGATATAAAAGTACGGAAGTCAGTCATTACACACTCTGAGCACTGTTATTATGCTGTAAAATAGCAATGCCTCACTGCCTTTGGGGGTTAACTCTCCCATTAATTCTAAGCTCAATAAAATGAAGATCACAATCCAGACAAAAGGTCTTGACTCTGCTTTCCTATTTATGCTGACTAGAACTTCCTTAAGCAGGAGGTTACATTGGTTATAATGGCTGTACTGAAATCAGAAAGGATTGTAAACCATTGAAACTGGAGGCAATAACTCACAAGCAAACAGAAAATAAACATTATGACTATCTGACAATGACATTTAAGATGCATGAAACCTCTGACTGCCAGAGAATAAGAGCAAGTATTAGTCACAGAAAAATTCTAATGCACTTCAGACTGCTTTTGGCTGTTTTCATGGTTGTTTCATGTTAACATTTTCACAGCTTCTTCACAAATTCTAAATTTCACATTTGTAAGAATTACTATTCTTCAGCAGCATCCTTCCATTGGTCCCCCAAGCCACAGCATGCTTGCAATGTGGCTAGTAATTTGGCTGCTCTTCAAATTTGCTTTTCTCTGACTTGCACCTCCTCAACCATCCTCCAGCTTCTCCCATGCTGTGCTGAAAGTACTAGCCTGACAAGCAGCCTTCTCCTACTGAAAGGGGCTCAGTATCCCGTTTGAAATACATAAATGAGAACTCCTGCCTAATTATGATGACGCATACAATGACTGGGCATGGCAGTTCTCCTCTGCAGTTTAGTAAAAGGATGTAATTCTGACTCTTTGTCCACTCCACCTCTGCTCTGGTGTAAAGTCTTACTGCATTTTTCCTTTCTGGCTCAGTGCCCATTCTGTGTCAATGGGAATCACCCATCTGTTTCAGCTTCATGTAAACAGTGTCGTGCAGAGGAGCCCCTAGCTTAAACACGACACTTTCCTTTCTTCTGGAGTCTCACATATCCTTCCACTGATCCCAACAGCAAAGACAAGCGTCCTGGTTTTGGCTGGGATAGAGTCAATTCTCTTCCCCGTAGCTGCTGGGTTTTGGATTTAGTATGAGAAGAATGTTGATAATACACTGATGTTTTTAGTTGTCACTAAGAAAATAAAGGACCTTTTTACTGTTTCCCATGTTCAGCTAATGAACAGGTGTACGAGAGCTGGGAGGGAGCATAGCCAGGCAGCTAACCCAAGATGGTCAACAGAAATATTCCATACCATAGATGTCATGCTCAGTGTGTAAGTGGGGCTTGGCCGGGGGAGGCAGGAATTGGCGAGTTCGGCGAGTTCCACGAGTTCCACAATTGCTGCTCAGGGACAAGCTGCACAATTGGTCACCAGGTGATGGGAAAAATTGTATTGTGTATCGCTTGTTTTGCATATTCTTTATTCTTTATTATTGCTATTATTCTTTCTTTTTTTTGTCTTATTAAACTGTCATTATCTCAACCCATGAGTTTTATTTTTTGTCGATTCTCCTCCCCATCTCTCTGGGGTTGCCGGGTTAAACCACAACAGACAGAAAGGGGCAAACACCTAAGCTAAAGAAAGAAGCAGAGAGCAGTGGGAGAGCAGCAGAACCATGGTTCAGCGTAGTGGGACAGTGGGAAGAATCAGCATAAGGACAAAGTGACTACTGATGACAGAGGCAAAGAAGTCAATTTATTGGGTTAATTTCCTGCAGGTACACAGCTCCCAAAGAGCGTAAGCTATTAAACAGCCACTACACATCATTGTAACGTGAAGATCCATAAGAAGAAGCAAGGCAAAAGAAGCTTACTGTGGTACAACCTGCCACAGGGCAGGAGGAAAGGATCCAGGAATCTACTAGAAAGTAGAGTCTGAATGGACAAGAATAATGGAAAATTTGGAGTAAAGCCAAGCTTAACAACAAGTTGTAAGGATAATTACAGAAAGACCATGCTCTCACAAAGAAGATGGTTCTGGAAACTGAGTTGTATCTGATGGCAGAAATTAGAGTGAAAACAGAAGAACGTCTGAGGTAGAGGAGAGGGAAGCTGAATAAGGCTCAGATTTCATGCCTTTTTCAGCAACTATCTGGAAAAGCAGTTGAAGGCAGAAAAAACCCCTGTCAGTCCTCTACTAACATGTTTGAAATTCAGTTCCTGTAAAGAAAACGTATGAATATTTTTAATACTACATCACTTAAAGTAAGCACTTGCAGTTCCTAAAAGTACTGTAACTTCTCACACAACAGAAAATGTCCTGCCTTTCTTAACAGCTGAAATACATCTCTTCTGCTTCACACAAGACCAAAGTAGACATTGGCATTCCTGCTAGGAAATATTACTAAAAGTGAAAATCAGTGGCATTCACTGAATTTTAAACACTGAAATGGAGAGCTGTTTCTAAAATCTGTTCCGAGAAGTCATTCTTAGTCAATAGTTTCTCTTTTTTACTGCATGCTTTGTTATCTCTGTTGGCCAGACTATTACTGCCGCAATACAATTTTCTGCTTAGTTAATGGCACAGTATCTCGCATCTATATAATGATATACGGGGTAATTTTGAAGATGAATTAGATACAATGCAAAATTATGTTTAGCCTGAAAGGCCAGGTAGAGTCTCCCAGTTCCCTGTACTCCAAAGAGCATGACTGAACAAGATGGGGAGGTGGCTAGACGAACCTGGGTCGGGGTAATCCCCAGTATCAATACAGGCTAGCGGATGAGGGGTTTGAGAGCAGTCCTGCCAAGGAGGACTTGGGGGTGCTGGTGGATGAAAAACTGGACGTGAGCTAATAATGTGCACTCATAGACCAGAAGGTCAGCTGTATCCTGGGCTGCATCTAGAGAAGCATGGCCAGCAGGTCGAGGGAGGTGATTCTGCCCCTCTACTTCCCTCTGGTGTGACCTCACCTGGAGTCCTGCGTCCAGCTCTGGAGCCCCCAGCGCAAGAAAGACATGGACCTGTTGGAGCAGGTCCAGAGGAGGCCACAAAAATTATCAGAGGGCTGGAGCACCTCTCCTGTGAGGAAAGGCTGAGAGAGTTGGGGCTGTTCAGCCTGGAGAAGACAAAGCTCCAGAAACACCTTATAGCAGCTTTGCAGTACTTGAAGGGGGCCTACAAGAAAGCTGGAGAGGGACTTTTTAGCAGGGCATGCAGTGACACGACAAGAGGTAATGGTTTTAAATTGAAAGATGGTAGATTTAGATTAGATACAAAAAAGAGATTCTTTACTATGAGTGTGGTGAGGCACTGGACCAGGTTGCCCAGATGGGTGGTAGATGCCCCATCCCTGGATACATTCAAGGTCAGGTTGGACAGGGGTCCCAGTTGAAGACGTCTCTGCTCATTGCAGGGGGGTTGGACTAGATGAACTTTAAAGGTCCCTTCCAACCCAAAAGCTATTCTACGATTCTATGATTCTAGATCTCCGGTCTCAGTGTGCCTGCTAGTCCCTAGCAGTAATGGGCAAGGAAAAAATACCGGTCTTTGTAAAAACATGTGGGGAACATCACCTCCAAAGTTAGATGCCTCTGACTCCTTCAGCACGCTTCCCGCATGTATCTTACGGTAAGTACAATGTCTCAAAGCCTTTGAACTCTGTTACCACCGGTTCCATGTCTCCCTCCTTGTACAGGACAAACAAAGCCACACTTTGATTTCTGTTTCGCCTAGGAAACACTGAATATTTTAGTTTGTTCTCAGCTTCCCAATCACCAAACTGTACTTTCGCACTCTTTGCAACTTTCAATTTTTGTCTGCCATATTTCTTGCCCCCAAAACAAGTTATAGGAAGAAAACCAGTTAGTTCAGCCGTGAGAATTTGAGAACTTCAAATACTGTGTAGAAGTAAACAGCAACACTAACCTCTTTCATTTTTTCCAGTTCATTCTGTAGTGCTTGTTTGGCAATTTCGACTTCTATAAGCTGCTGTCTTAATTTTTCATTTTCATCTTCTGTTACAGTACGTTTTTCTTCCACGTTTTCTAACTCATGGTGAAGTCTCACGGATACATCTTTTGCAACCTAAACGAAATGATATTTCAAAAGAAAGATTAAAAGAAGAATTACTGCTGCGGTGCTTAGTGCCTAAGAAACCATTTACAGGTTAATTCCGAGTGCTTTGATGGAAGCAGTAGGAAAGGAAATTTAGACAAGGACATCCACAGATAGAGTTTTAAATGATTCAAAATTCAAGCCGATTCCTTCCAGAAATGGTGTAGTCTTCCTATGGACTTCACTGGAAACCACATGAGACAGGAAACCCCAACTCCTTCTTAGGTTCAGTTATGACAACAGTGAAACAGGACCTTCGCTGTTCCTGGAGACGGTGCAGCTTCTATTTTCCCTCAACAACTGCTAGCTTATGTTTTTCAATGCACTGAGGTGGACGCCCTTCGCATACTTGACATACAGAAGCATCTATAAGCAGGGCCCACCTTCTCCAGGCCAACCGCACCTGTGCCTTGTACAGGACCACAAACGGACACATCTTTATTTCGACCCTGCTGGTTTCTTTGTCCTGCCAGGACAGTTAATCTAATTATCTGGCATTTGCTACTATTGGCTAATTTAAAGAGTAAAATAGGAACAAGCAACATGCTTACTGACCTGTTGTTGACCCAAATGATGTCCAGTATTTTACATGAAAGTGAACGCTAAGGTTTTTGCTTTTGTCTCTTTTTTTAATGCATTTTCACAGGAATAAAGTTAAAAGGCACATGTCAAAATCTAACTCCTCTTCTTCAAGTAAAGTAATGAGAATTTTGCCATTCAAGCCACTTGCATTGTATTTTGTGAAACCACCAGAAATTATAACCGTGCACCAAAAATATTTAAATATACACTAATCACTGTTATGATGGTGATTTAGAGACGTAGTTTGAAAAGCCTAATTTCCTGCTTTTTTTAGAACATTGGAAAGTATAATTAATCCTTCTTAGCTTTAGCTAGGGGAGCTCAGAGAGCTACCCTTTATGGCTTTCACTAGAACGATCTTTATGTTTTTATGTCAAAGAACTCTCTTTGACATACTAAAACTCTAAAGAAAAAAACAATAATTGCAAGCAAGCAGTCTAGAAGAATCCAATCTATCAGCAAACAGCAGCAGCTAGTGACTCAGCCTCCCCCGACAAGAAAGCCAGTGTGTGTGAACTACAGATACAACGCTGCAGCGTAGCACACGATCGTTCAGCAACCTCCCCCTCTGCACGCACACTCAACACACGTAACGCCCATCAGAGAGTGGAGAGGAATTTCAATTATAAACATACTCCAAAGAGACTGCAGGATGAGCTGAGAATCACACCACAGGGCTGTATCTTGATGTCTTTTCCTACACTCGGTATTAAACTGCTCATCTGGTCGTCCAACCAAAGTAAATGGAAAATCATGGGGGACATTTTTAACAGCATCCTATCAGAATCTGCCCTTGGTCCATAGACACAGTCTGTGTCAGTAAATACAACAACATAACAAAGTCATTACCAGTAGTGATTTTTTGACACAAGATTTGATGGCATGGCAATTAATGCAGGGAAATCCTACAGAGCATTCTAGATCATCTGGGAAATGGGACTCACTTAAGCAAGATGCATTTTAATTCAGCTAAATGCAAGACCGCATCTCCGAAGGATTAAGTCCCCTGATATATTTATTAGCCATGCCAAATGGACAAGATTATTTTGGATATAAATTCTTCAGAGGAGGACTTGGGAACACTGCAGAGAATTGCACATGAGTTACAATTCTGGTTAGCCAGCACCTGGAATTCAATCAGGCAGAAATCTAGCGTTGGACGTTCATCCCAACTCCAAAGCAGCACACACTCATGATCTGTGGGAACGCTTTGCCAAAACACTATTCCTTTCCAAATAGACCGTTGTACGGTTATTGGGTTGGACATGGGAGAAATCCTAACTAAGGTGAGCCCTTTGTCCAGCCCAGCGTGAGGCCTCAGCTCCTATCTCCTATGCCGCAGGCGAGCACCTCGCCAGAGGTGCCCTCACCATTTCCCTCCCAGTCCCTTCGTGTGAGTTACTCGCTAACGCAAAGCAACACTGAGCCAACAAAGAAACCAACCCTGTGAGCTGGAGCCACCACATTCGCTTGGGACGCGAAGGCTCACGTTCAAATTCTGCCTGCAAAGATGCGTGGCTCATCTATTCACCTAAGCGCCATTCTGAGTGCGCAAAATGCCCCTTGCTGCGATCAGCAAGCCCATCTGATCGCCGACAAAGGGGTCATTTCGCTTCCGACCAGGCAGACGCTCTCTTGCCAAGAGCCACGTGAACAGCTCTGTACTCACAGAACTGTCACGGCCACAACAGCAAACGTGGTTTTTGAATCCGCACAGGAAAGGAATATCAAATAGAAATACAGAGAAGGATATTGGCTTTTTCAGTTACACTAGTGAGAAAATTCCTGAAACGTGTCTCGGACTGCTGTCCACATTTTAATAGGAACGATGCCAAGCTGGAAAATTTCCAGAAAAGATGATCCAAGCCTGCAAAGCAGGCCTGGGAATAACAGACTCTCAATCCATTATACTTATCGGAAAGAAGTGTAAGAACGACCTTGCACCTGATCATGTATTAATTTAGGATCTTCAGCTGCAGCCCACCGAATCCAGCAAGCCGTGGGTAACTAGTCCTACACAGAGGACAAATGTTGCACTACGGAGGTCTCCACTTCCACGAGAAATGGAGGGAGACCTGTCAACTGGAAAAAGTTTAGGAGTCCTGATTAAGTAGGAGCCTTATCAAAGCCTAGTGGATGGAAGCAGAAATTAAACAGCTTCCAAGTAGCACAGGAAAGGGGTTCTTTTCTGTAACTGGACCAACCTAGAATGGAGACCATGGATATTTTACCAACAACAATCTTTAAACCAGGACGGAAACTCTTCCTCAATAATGGGCTGCGGTTCATGCAGACATTATGGATTCAATACTGTTTCTCACGCATTGAAATTTGATGTGTCTGTGGTTTCGGGTGGAGGTAGAAGATCCTGCCTTCAGTGAAGAAAACAGCAGGTTTCACACCGACCAACGGAGTCAGGATTTCATGCTGTGACTCCGCCAGAATTCAATCTACCAGTCCTCTGAAGTCTTCACTAAAGAGCACAGTAATCCCCTCAAAGTCAGCGGGATGATTCCGTCAGGTGGGTTTAACTCTGCGGTGGCAGGGTACGTTTTGCACTCATCATCAAAGATCCAGAACGTCTAGACCCTAATTTGTATCTGAGTCACTCCTTGCACATTAACTTTACAAAAAATGATGGGGCTAAAGCTGGAAATAGCCCACCCACGTGCCGACGGGCTTCTGTCACCAAGCTAAGCTCGGCCGTTGCCACCCCGTGAGCCGCATCGGGTGCAGAGCGCACGACGACACGGATGGAAACGCCTGAGTCATGAGGACCAAGAGCACGCCGGTGCCGCCAACTGAGGCGCTCCCTCCCCCTGATGCCCGCTCACGTCCGTACCTTGAGGTCCTGCTCCATGCTGCGCAAGAGCTCGCCGTCGATCTCGCCGGTCTGGGCGTAGCGGAGCCTCTTGCGCTCGGCCTTGCGCAGCCGGTACTGAAGGATCCGGCAGTTCTTGTTGGCTCGCTCCAGTTCGTGGCGCATTTCTTGCAGCTGGCAAGCGTCCTCCTCGAAGAAGCTGTCTCTCATCTCGTCCATCTCCGTCCTCAGCTCATCGATCTCGTTCTGGCGCCGGGGCCAGCAGGGGACGGGGACGCAACAGGTGGGTCAAAAGCACAGATGTCAGCACGGACGAGGGAAGGCGGCCAACATGGAGCTCCTCCCCGCAGGGACACCAGCTCGGCGCACCCCGGCTCGTTAAAACCACCGCAAGGAAGCGGAGGAGTCCCCCTGCCCGCACGCCCCGCCACGGGGCCATCTTGGCTCTGCCGGCCCCGGTCCCCGTCCCCCCC
>Ga0065711_1036309_pt1 | contig 21151 bp, 15 predicted proteins | sample Hoacrofraction12_FD_59098 | JGI IMG/M metagenome (GOLD analysis project Ga0065711, IMG submission 59098) | Hoatzin crop microbial communities from Cojedes, Venezuela - Epithelial fraction 12 v2 (version 2) | ecosystem: Host-associated > Birds > Digestive system > Esophagus > Crop | place...
GATGGGGGGGGTGGGAGGAGGAGTAAGTTAGACTCCCTTCACCACTGCTGTATCTCAGTTCTTTCAGCTCTCTTCTACTTTTCTTTCCAGTGGGAAAAGGGGGCAGAAGTTCCCCAAACTGCCACCCACCACATTTGCAGTTTCTGTTCACCAAAGCAAAACAACTTTCTACTTTCTAAGGTGGCAAAAAATTAATTTTGAAACTCAGCAAGAAAAATGTGTTCTGTCTTCAACAGTTGATTTAAATTGATAGAGCCTCAATTTCCCACCCAGCTCACACATCTGCCTGGTAAATGCCAGCTTCTGTATCTCAGGTAAAGGTTACAGGTGAACAAAGATTCCCATCTGCAGCTGGAAACTCAGCAGAACTTCCAGGGAAATAAAAAGCCATAATAAGCTACTCCACTGACATGAATGAAACACTGAGCTACGTCGGCTGAGACTATACCCCAAAGTTTTCTGATGACAGAAAAACAATGAGGTAATGAATTGATGAGGGACCCATTTCACTTGTGGTCTGCAGAGTTATTATATCGAAACATGTCCAGCAGAGTTTAATAGTGTCAGCATTTAATGTTCAGTATAATGCCATTCCTACAGACCAAGACAGACACTTCCCATAGGTAACTAATCTTGTACAAGTAACTTAGCCATCGTAAGCAAAAGTGGATGAAATGTATTAATGGGAGGAAAAGCTGGGGGCAAACCATGCATGGATAAACATTTCTCTGCATTAGTCCCATAAAATTACAAGCGAGTTACAGCTGATGGATTTCGGACAGTTCCTGTTGAGTAATTGTATTCCATAAGGGTTTTCAATACAATGTGATATTCATTTTCACTTTATACAGTAGAGACAATAATGGCTACAGGTGCACAGGCTGTCTTGGTGCGAGGAATAAAACTGTGATTGTTTAACATCTGACTTCTCTCACACAGTTACAGCCTTTAGATTTGAGCTATATTTTGCACATATCTCAGATGTGGGTTGTTCTCTTTTTTTTAACTCCAAGAGTCTAGCTCTACAAAATGCAGGCTCTAAAGACCCATTGTCAAACAAAACACACTTCCCTCATTTGATTTGTTTTTTCCTCTCTTGCAATATCAACTTTCACTGCAGAAATGCAGACAATCCCATGTTTGGGTAGAGAAATGAAACTGCCAGCTCATGCAGGATGCACGGCTGCCAGGCTGAGCTCCCAAAACCCAAGTCCCAAAACAGGAACCTTTGAGTGCACTTCTGAAACCTGGACATCCCTGTAAACTTCTCTCCATTCTGCAGGACTTTTTACCATCGCTTTTAGCTTTGGCATCTGATCACAGTTCCGCTGTGTCCTTCTGGGACTTTCCTGGTCTCTCAAACAAGAACAACAACAACAAACCCAATGAGCCAAGCGAAGAGAGAGCCTGAACTTTCTCCTGGAGAAGACAGTATGGCTATTCTTGGATTTTTCCTGCCAGCTGCCTTCTGTCTCAGAAATAACTCTCCTTCCTGCTGCTCCTCAGAGACACACCAAGTTTGCTTAGGATGTGACTGCAGCTAACCACATCCACCTGCCAGGGTGACTCTGCTTCCTTACGAAGGACCCAGTATCTGAGCTGAAGGCACGACAGGAGAGAAACCCAAAAATTTGCTATACTGTTTTCTCTCCACCAGAAAAGCTGTATGTTCAGCCTGACCAGGAAGTGATCTGGGGCTTTCTTATGTGAAAAACGTGCATCATTTTATTATGTTTATGTGATATATTTTAGTTTTGGGAGAAAACTGATTGCCCCTAAAATTGTGGTTTCCTGCCACAGAACACTGAATTATTTCTTCCTTTATACTTCAGAAAATTAAAACACAGCTTTAAACCCTAAATTTTTTCTATTATGCTGGGAAAAAAAGTGTGGTAAAAATCAAGGTAAGTGCTTCATTTTTTAAAACAAAAAGTTGCATTCTTTGGAACAATTGATTTTTTTTTCTTTTTAAAGAAAAGTCCCTCTCTCAAGTTCTTTGATTTAGGGAAATACTGACTTTCGACAGATTTATCTTTTTTAAGTGTCTCCAGATTAACTGCTTCTGGACTTTGCTCTTTTGCATCTCTCCAGGAAGAAAATAAATCCTGACAGTTTTGCTTCTGGGCTTCTAGGGACCGGCAATAAAACTTTCCAAACCATCTTGGTGGCCTGGGAACCTAAGCCCTCCACCCAATCCCTGGGCTGAGTAGCCAGAGTGCCATTTTGACCATTTTCCTTGTATTCTTGAAATTCCTTCTAAGTGTTGTTCACAGCAGCTCTGTAAGATGTGACACTAGTGCTGATTTCATATAATTTTTGTCTGTCTTCATTGCTGTCCCTTAAGGTGCAAGTTCCCATCACAGTTTTCCCTGAGGATGAAATAAAATGTTTTTTGGTGTGTAACAGGAGCCATCCTCATGCTCCTGCCTGCACCGCATGAGAGCCCTGGTCTCACCAGCTGCCCAGTTTTCTCAAAACTTTTAGGAATGTAACATCGCTGGTAGCTGTGCTCCTCTCGTGGACAGGAGGCAAATCAGGACTCAGAAAGTCCTGGGAATGGCACAGACAGACCGGAACACACACAGCCATGCATGCACAGACACAGATCTGGGTAGCAAGCATGGGCTTTGCTTTTTTAGGAAACAAGCCTTAAAACAACCAGAAAAACCCATGTAACCAGTGTAAATCATACAACAACTTCCACTCATGCTAGGATTTCTGAATCCCTTTTTAGAGCATTATGCTTGGGCCCAGCATTAGCTGAGGGTCTTGTTGCTCATCCGAATCCATTAAGTGTTCCCCCTGTGAACTCTAATCAACATCTGAACCCGTGTACCCTGAACACAAAGTGTCACCTTCCCCACTCTTGAGAAATGAAGTCCTCCAACAAGCGCTGCAGGGATGAAATATGGGTTGCAGATGTTGAACCAGGAAAGGGCACAGAAACAAGTTTATGGAGCTGAAATACAACTTCCAAAACCTGTTTCCCTTTGACATTTCAGTCAGCTGTTCCACAAGTCTTTGGGGGAAAAAAAGGACTGCTGTTTCTTCCCTTCTCTTTCCTCCCTCCCTTTTTGATTTTGTATTTTTGAACTATTATTCATTCACTTTTATCTTTAATTATTTGTACTCTGTGCTTTAACATCTGCATATGTTTTGGAAGTCATCTCCAAAGTTTAGCTTTGTCCTCGCTTGTTGAAATGTGGCAACCTTAAATAGATCTGCTGCAGTGCAGGGAGAGAAAGGGCTGGGCTCTTCTAGACCTTATGCACTCATTTGTTTTAACTGAAATTCATCTTCTACAGGGAATAATTCTAGTGGACACTGAAGGACACAGCTGGGCAGGTGTGGCATGCACCCAGGGCAGGAGAAGGCTGCTGAGCCAGTCAGGTGTGTCCTCTCACGAAATGCAAAAGCAGGAGTCAAATTGAAGCCATATTTAGCAGAGAAGGCTCTGGAGCCCAAGCAAGTCATTAGCAGTCTTTCAACAGACTTTGAAGCAGGTCTTTGAGACCCAGTCTGTTTTATATGGTGGAATGTGGAAAAACCGCCACCCCGGCTTGAAAAAACGGATGGGAACAAAGCAACGCTCCTGTGCGCCTGCCGCCCCGGCTTCCCCAGCCCCTTCTGTGCCTGCAACTGGCCGGACTGCACCCCTTCCACATTTGACCTCTGTAATTTTCTGACCAATTTAAGCACAAGCTGTAACTTCCCGTTTTATATCATTCATGAATCTGAATGTCTGCTAATTTTAGCACCTTGTAAATCCAATGGAAGTGATTGTGTGATCGAAAAGCCTTGGACTGGCTCCCAGAGGAGCTACTCCAGTCATGAGCAATACAGCTGGCATCAAAAATGGGTCCCTTTGGAATAAACCCGCAGGAACACACCCCATACGCTCTGTACGTGAGGACACACTCACTCACACACCCATATGAGCAAAAGCTACCGAGAAAGCTGAAGTTACAGGTGTGAACCGTGAGTGTGCGTGTGCAGCTTCCATATCATACATGCACATTTTTCAGCCTCAGTCCATTTCACAGCCAGTTCTTTCTGGACAACTTCACACTTTTTAAATAAAGGGCATTTAAAAATAGCTCTCCAGGTTGCAGTGCCTGAAGGCTCCCCCGAATAAAAAAAGACCAGGTCCAAGGACTGATACACATCAGAGGAATGGAGGGAGAAGCCGCTGCCTTTCTAGCCTTGCGGCCCACGACACACACAGGAGCGTCAGCAGTCAGTACAGGTAGCTGGAGGCTGATGTTTATTTTGGCATCTGCAAAGGTGACTTTGTTGTTGGGATCAGGGCTTGGCCAGCAAACTGTGCTGGTAGGACAGCATCCAGACCGATGCAATAAGCCATGTCTTGAGGGAAGCCAAAAGAAAAGACAAAAAAAAGACCACACACAACTCAGGGTTGGTGGCTGGAGTCTACAGGAGGGTGTGTGGGGGTTTTCTTCCCTTTTTTTTAAACTTCTTTCCTTATTTTTTTCCTTTTTGCGAAAATACTTACAGACTTGGGGAAAAGATTTGAGTCATTATGAAAATGTAACTGTATCTCACGATACAGCTGTAGTCAGCCAGGGTAGCTAGGTCTGGGAGAGTCAGCAAATCAGGTTCTCTGATTAGGAAGCAGGGAGGCTTCCTAATAAAAGTCTATAAAAATAGACTTGTTATACTTGGAACATTTTATCTGAGAACATGTTGTCTCTTTAATGCTGTCTTGTATCTGCTTGTCAGACAATGGAACAGTTCCTGCAAGAGGGATAGGCTCTCAAGAAGAATCAGAGCTGTGAATGGGAGGGATCTGTGGCTGTTACGGGCAGAAGGATCTGTTAAGATGATTTCTGGCTATCACAAAACCTTGCCCAGACTGAGGGGGGAAGGTTAACTCTTATGTGGCATGCATTGCCTATAAGAATCTCTCTCCCTCCAGTGACATAAGAGAAAAAATCCTTTTACTTGTCTTGTCTGCCAGCCAAAAGCTAAGCAAAATGCACCCCATGATATTTACAGGTTAGGTTGTAGAAAACTGGCTAGTGTCCCTCCTCCCTGGTGAATCACTGCTATTGATTTAATGAGCTTTAACACAGCATGCAAACAGCAAAAGTCAGCCCAGCCAAAACCATTGGAACCACTGGGAAATCCTCAGGTCTTTGCACTGGTGTTGTCAGCCTGTAACAATGATGGACAGAAACTCTTTGGCAGCCCAGTTCTCGGGCAAATCAGAAGAGATTTGCGCAGTGCTTAGCAGCTCTAAGTGACTATGGAAAAGAGCAACAGCCAAGGAGACAGTGAGGCAGTGGACTTTAAATTATTAGAGAAAGTGATAGTTTCCTTTCATTCTCTACTCAAGAAGCTCCATATGAACTCCTTTGGACAGTTAATGCGCCCTCCCCTGGTATAAGAGAAATTTAGGGCAGGTGACAAGGAGTCAGCAGAGAGCCACTATGATAGCCATAGGGTATGAACACAATGTTTAAAGGGCATGAACACAATGTTCAAGGAAGGACTGAGGCAGGAGGTAGGGCCTGAGGAAGATGGGTGAACGTGCTTGCAGGAGGAATTTGTCTTCCCAGACCCCAAAGCTCCCATTGGACAGATTGTGCTGGATTCCACTGCACAACTGCCAAAAAAAGAGGAGTCTGGTGATCTGGTTCTGTTTTCCTTCTCTCTCATGACAGGCCCTCACAGAGTCTAGATCTCCTAGCTCTCAGTCTTGTGTTTAGCCAGCAGTCATCTCTCTAGACTTGCCGTCCACTCTGATTTCAAAAACTACAGTGGGTCTCCTTTCAGAAGGCACTTGCAAAAGTGTCCTCTCAGAAACTGTCCTATGTACATTTCTTTGACTAGGATAAAACGCTGATCAGCAACATTCCTCAGAAAACAAAACTAACCTAAATGAGGAAAACAAGTGTTTTTCATCTGATGATAGATACTATCCACTGTAAGAAGCTGTTTTATTGTCACTTTATTTTACAAGGCAGGTGTCCCAAAGTGGAAAGAATGAGAAACATGATGAAGCCCAGGATGAGGGAGACAGGGGAATCTATTGACTTTTGAATGCTTGTTTATACAGTTACATTTAATAGCAGAAGTATCAGACTAGGAAATCTTTCAGGCTGTGAATCTCTCAGTATTTTACTCAAACTCACCTCCAGGCATAAACCACAGGAATTCTCTTGGAGTTTTGGACTTTCTCTAACCTGTAGTTGCGATTGCCTGCTGGGTTCTTAATCCTGTATATGACCAGACCGAGATACTAAAAGTGTTCCCATCCTTCACTTTCCTGTCTAATTTTATCTAAGTAGTCTGAAATGTCCATCACCTGAGGGTATAAAAATGGTTGCTGATAAAGCTGACTGTACATATTTCCATCTGTTGTTGTTTCTTGCACTCAGACATTCTGCCTGTTTGGAATTAATTGTACCTTGGCTTTGCTTCTCATAAAGGACCCAAAGGACCTTGACCTTTGGTGCTTATACAACTTTTTTAGTGTAGTCTTATGCACATGGATTATGCACTATGTATGGAGAGGAAGTAGTTGGCTGAACCTGGGTTTGGAAGTCATGAACTCCACAACTTGTACTGGGATCTGAGGAGACCCTAAGAATTTAGCGTTTCCATCTCGTCTTGTAACACGAGTATCACCATTCTGATACAAAACACCTACAGACTTAATCTGCCCTTGGGTGAAATGAATTCTCTCATAACTGTAGCTTAGCCCAAATAATTGTATGCTCTGTAGACACTTGACACAGTGGGGTAGATTTAATAAACTGGAGCTGCATAGACCATTCCTGTGGTTTAGCTTTAGAACCTCTCTATCGAAAACTTAGGAAACGAAGAGTTAAAAAGGAAATCCACATGTGTTTATAGCCAAATGGACTGTAATGAATGTGTGAAATTAATTCCCAAGGAAAGCCATTAATAAATTATGGTTTAAGCATCAAGGCCAGTCAAAAAAAACCAGATTGAATGAGAAAATGAAAGACGTAAGGTTCAGAGGGTGAAAGCTACAGGTCGATGATGGGCTTGTCAGAACCTGCATGCTTGTTCCCCACAATGACTCATGGTTTTTATCTTGGTTACCACATGCATCCTCTCAGAAAGAGAGCAGACCACCTATGTGATGCTGAGGTTCCACTCCACATGCATAGATGTGCCCATACACTTATAAGCAGAAAGCTGTGTGGTCTAGGATTTCAAGGGGGAAATAAAAGTTGGATTCAAGATCCTGAGTTTTAATCCCAGTGGCTCCCAAAGGCTCATTGCACCAAACTTGCTTCTAGCTTCAATTAAGCAATACGAGACCTTTGGGGAACCGTGTTTTCTATTGAGTAGATCATTCTTGTTTCCTTGCTTCTTTCTAAGGAGGGTAGTAAATGTAAAATGGGACTATTTAGATGGTCCATCTTTATGTTTCCATTCATTCACCTGTTTGCTCGCTTTGCCAAATGGTCCAGGCTGCAAGTAGACCCATTAAGAATGACCTTGCTCCTGAGGGCCTGAGAATAATCTCAAAAAATTAAAAAAAAAAAAATTTAAAAAGATTTTAAGAGATGCCCAGTTCATATATAAAAATTCTCCCTGAATATTTGGCTGCTGCTCCCTGTGAGCCAGCTCCAGATCTCACAGCTACTGCAGACTTCTATGTTTGCTCTACTTGCCTGACTCTGCTGGAGACAATCAGAGCTACTCACCCAAAGTCCTGGGCATCTTGTTGCTAATGGCTAAAACCTTGTGTAAGTCCCAGTTGAAGAAAGGTAAGAGACATCTATTACACTTCTCTGCTAAGGCAAGCCTGTTCCCTCTCAGTGCTTATTCCAGGCTAGTTTTGAAATAGCTGAGCGGTAAGGAATATTCATCCTCGCAGATTATAGGGATGCAGACTGATGGGATCCTCTGGCCCTGGCTTAGCAATGTAGTCTTATTCCAAGCTGTCCTTACTCCAGTTTTACCTTACTTTCTTGAAACTGATGGCCTCCAGAAACATACAGGTGGCTTGCCCGACCAACATACAGTGCTGGCTCTTGGGCATGATGAGGCCCATAATATGTGAGAGTCACATTGGAAGCTGAGATGGTGCCAGGCTTGTATCTCCAGTAGAAAAGACAATTGTTTCTCAGGGCACTTCTTTGCATCATGCAAAATACAAATTTCTTCAAAACTTCCAGCCATGGAAGAAGGAAAGTTTTTCCAACTGAAAACACAAAAACGTTCCATTAAATGCCAGATTGTGTGATACAAAGCACTGATGGCCCTCTGGCCACAGCTGCTTCTGTTTAGTCATAGTGTGAGCAAAGAGACACTCCAATAACACATTTGCACTGGAACAGCCCTTGCCATAACTTGCGTTAGTGCAGCTGGACTCACATCAAAACCCAGTGCACCATGTGGAAAGCAATTACCCACTGCAAAATGGTGGAATGAAAAGCACTCTTTAATATCCTCTTTTTTAATGGCACTGAACCAGATCTGGCAACTCAAAAAAATACTTGGGACACTTTCTCTGTCTCTCCCCCCCTCTTTCTTTCCCTCTTTTGCTCTGTTGTTCAACCCGCATTGCAAAGGCACAACCTTTAGGATATTAAGCTGAGAGAAATTTTACCAGAGATTTATCAGCTCATCCAGGTTCTCGGCTGGCCTGGCAAGAGTTGTTTTGCTGCTTGTAAAACTGTGAGGATCTTGGTTAGGGGCCACATTGCAGTAATTTACAGGATATAAACAGATATTGTGAGACCAACCATGAGATACGGGGAGGATACAGCTAAGTTTCTTACATGGACTTTGGGGCCCAGCTGGTGGCCAGATATAACGCAGCCACATAGTTTTGAATCTGGGAAGGGATGAGTGGGGGAGCCGTGGGAACAAAGACTGCAGAACCCACAGAAGAAAAATTCACGACGTGGTGCCTATTAAAAGAGATGAGTATATTAAATATTACAGGACCTATTCTGCAAAACAGGTGCTTGTTTTTCTCCAGCAAGACACATGCATGAGAAAACAAATCACTGGGACCAAAACGACAGCCTTGTGATGCAAAGGAGGGAGTTTGCCAAAACAGCTTTGCATTTTCAAGTGTGTCCAATGGTGTGCCTTATTGGGAGATGCAGCCTGTCAAGTTCAAGTGAAATCAGATCATTGATTTTCTGCTGCAGGAAGAAAAGCAAGATTTCCTGGCAGCCTGGAGAGTGGTTTGTTTGGGCTTTTTTTTATTATTATCATTTATTTTTTTTCCTGGCTGTTAAAATTTACGTCAAATTATAGTGTCATTTGTAATCCAAATAATTTGCAGTCTCTTTTGTTTTTAATTGTTCCCTTTGTTTTTTTTCTTACCACTCTGTGGGCAAGAACTCCATCTTTGGATAAAACATCCCCATTCTGTAGTTTGTGGTCTTAGTCTCTTCTTTTGCCACCTTTAATACTTCTCTGTCACCTATCAACAGGTTGCATGGCCACCGCCCCATCAAGAACCTACACCTCATTCTAGATGATACATGACCTCAACTGAAAAGGTAGTCCCTGCCTCAGAGAGATTGCTGCCTACCCACACAAAACAGGGCTCTATGAGTGGGCACCAACAAAGTAAAACACACATGGAAATAGTACTCCACATGGAAAGACACTCGGGTCATCCAATTTCAGACACCTCTCCTTGCTGTCCTTCACTGCTGTCACCACAGTATGTACAATGAAAACACTCAGATTTCCCATCCCATGGCAACTGCTGATTTGCCAAAGGTACATTGGCTTGATGTCCCCAAAGGGCAATGCTTGTAGCACACCAATCGGCATAGCACACCAAGCCGATGGGTGTGTCAGAATACATGTCACACATCACAAGTGATAACCCGGGCTGGTAATTTGCACAGCATTGTAAGTTATTCCTCTCCAGCTGAGCTGTGGTAACTACCTGGTGCGTATGATTTGGATCTGCTTTTTCTGAGCCACCGTGGAGGCTGTGGCTGGTCGACATCAGGGAGATCTCCTCACTGAGAAGCAACTATGTGACAAGTTAGGCAGGGCCAAAGCCAGTGAAGATCTAATCAGTCCATGGAAGATGTTAAATGCCTTTTGAATCAGCAGGACATGAGGACTACGTGTCTGCAGCTGGGAGGTGGATACCCAGCAGTTCTGGGGACAGGTCACGGAGCAAAGAAAACAAGCTGTGTCTCGAAAGCTGCATCTGAGAAGCCCCGTTGTATAGTGAGTGCATGAGGAGTCAGGAGAGGTTAAAAGGGGAGCGTGCCAGGAAAGTAGAAGGAGTTAGTAAGAGGAGCAGTGAACAAGCGTGCTAATTGCAAGAGCAGCAAGGAAAATATGACAGGGAAAGGAGCTGAGGGGAAGCTGGAGGGGCCCCATCAGTCTGCTGCCGGGTCGGGTGCAAATGTTTTCAGCAGAGGCAGCTCGCAGCTGCAGGGAGCAGGTGCAAGGGCAGACAGACGCTGCCCTGAACCTGGGGAGAAGGCTGTAGGCAGGAAGGAAACCAGTTTTCCCAAGTTCCAAACAACAGCACGTGAAAGAGGGAGGAGGAGGGAGAGCAACGTTCAGATGGAGGAGAAACAGCTCTGTCACTCTCCACTTCAGGAGTATGATGGGCAGATGAACGATGAATTTACTTCAGCCAGTCCTGTCAGATGTTTCTGAGCTGTGGGACTTATCAGCTGTCAGACCAGAAAAGAAAAAGCTAAACAAAAAGCTTTCACAACCCTCATTCCCGAATCTGTGTGTCATAGTGTGCCAGGAAAATTGATTTCTGGCTTTTTCTTTTTCTTTTTCTTTTTCTTTTTCTTTTTCTTTTTCTTTTTCTTTTTCTTTTTCTTTTTTTTTCCCTTTTTTCTGCTACTACTAAATCCTTTTCCCTTTCTCTCACTGGACAGCTGGAGGGAATCCAGATGGCTGCTGGTTCTTGTGGCTGCATGCTGAATGCAACGGGGGGAGGCTTGCAAATGATTTTCCAAGTAGCCATACAAAATGGTGGTGAGGGGCAGTTCATGTGTGGGGAGCAGAGGGCTTTCCCTGGACTGAAATGGCAGAGGCAATGGCAGTGTGGGCATTCAGAGCCTCCTGTCTCTTCATTCTTCCATTATCCACCCTAAAACCTTCATCTTCTCTTCCCCTACTCTGCCTTCTTTCAAGGGCCAGCTTGTTCAGATGGGTGCCACCACACAAAGCCCCGGATGTCTCCGCACAGCAGTCTTACTGGTGGATTCAGTTGGTGGCTCATCCTAATTAATTCCTTTTGAGCTGAAGTCAGGAGGTAATTGCCAGTCCAGATACTCGACTAACTCAGATGAATACCCTGGACCTTTCAACCATTCCTGACTCTTCTGATGCCATTTTAAGGTGGGTCTAGGTTATTTTCTAGATTATCCCTCTCGTAGTGTTCAAGAGGATCTGAGGCACAGCACTGGAAGAGCAGAAAACAGGTTAACAACTTGACCTAATGGTGAGACTGGCTTGAAGAGAGAAACCGAACGTCACATTCTTTATCCGCTAGAGACAAAGGGGTCATGCTTCTTCACAGGTTATCACAGCTTCATGGGTTACTAAGCACCAGCTAAGCTATTATATCAGCCTACATCAGCAGTCTTAGCTGCTTACACCCAAGGAAGTATGGCAGGGCATAATATGTAAAAGAAGGGTCTAAGCTATGTTGCGTTACTCTGTGCTTGCTTCAGGCCAACAGGAAACATTCAGCTGGTTCCTCTAGCTCTGCCGATGCCCAGTAACTTGCTGTGCTCTTTACCATTTAATTATGACCATCACATTCACCCTATGGACTTGGTTGCCATTTTTCCCTCCCTTGTTTTCTTCTGCACTTTGGCTGTGTCTTTGCATCCTGTCCCTGGTTTGTTTCTGTCAATTCTTTAAACAGCTGCTGGGTTCTGCTCCAGAGGTGGCTGCATTCCAGCAATGGGGATTGTAACTCCTGACATGTGGGAGAGCTGGTGCCGTGCATCAGGAGCTGTGAAGCTGAGAGATGCGACACATCCAGGGTCAGCTTGTCAGCACTGTGCAGCCCCAGGGGAGGTCCCAGTTTGGACGTCCATTTTATTACTTTCACATGCTTCGGCTTGGTTTCTAGCAACAGTTGCTTGTGTTCATTCCCAGCCCATAACTGAGTCACCCCCTCCGAAATTCTCAGCCATTGCCATACACTGGACAGGCTTCACACATGAAATCCCATGCTGGAAATGACCCTCAGTCATCAACTGCAAGCAGCACCAGGGAACAGAGCTGCTGAGTGTGATCCTGGTGTCAAGTATCCAAGCAGCTGGGCTGCTCTTTTCTTTCCCCATGCTGTGTTAGGGAGAGTCATGCTGCATTTGCAACGCTGGGTTGGGTCCCCATTTTCAAAATACTTTCTGGGCTTCTCAGGAATCTCCCTCTGGCTCCCTCACCCATTGGCAGGCTCTTCCCCACATCCCTCTCCTTTCTCTCTTGCAGTCAGCTGGTGCCAATGCCCTCCGCAAAGAAGGGCACCTTGATACATTCACTGCTTCCCCTTGTATCCAGCAGGGTCTGGTTAGTCTGAAGCCTTCTTTGCTTTTTCCCAGGACAGAAACTGGACGTTGGCCGTGCAAGAAGGCATCTGTGGGTTTGCCACATTTTATTTTTCTCTGCTGTTTCACAGGTCATTTCTGAGTTCTCATGGACCAGCAGTGGTCCGTGAGCCATCACCTGGGAGAGTCAACAGCAGGGAATATAGGCTATGCCTTGGTTTCCCACAGCCCAATTCCTTTCATGCCAGTACTAACCAGCATCGATATTACAAGCTCCAGAGCTCCGCATCCTGCTCACAAGATGTGCACAGTGATGCTATTGGCATGGAGAAACACCCCAGTATGGTGAGGAGGCCAAGAGCATGGCAAGTACAGCAGAGTTGAAGCCACTATATCTAGCAGGAGCTTTTCTTCACTGACAGCAGGAGAACATAAGTACACCTTTTCCAGCTGAGAAGCATCTGCCACAGCCCCTTTCCTGTAGCCAATAGACTGCCTCTGCTTCCACTTCCCTCCGGATGGGCTGTTTTCCACAGCTGCCTCCAAGGACCCTCCACTCAGCCGTTCACCCCAGCCTCACCCATAAAGCTCATCAGTTAAGCCTCACAGAGCCTCATCTGCTTCTCCCCAGAAGGTGTGTGGCCATTTCCATGGATAAATATCCCCAGTCTGCTGAAAGATCAGCCTATAATCAGGACGCTTAGGGCACACTTTGTAGCAGACTCTCATGAAAGCTGTTGCTGGCCTCAGCACAGGTTGATGGGAGACAAGCAAGAGGATCTTCATCTTGGCCCATGGAATAGGTCCCACTGCAGTTCCCTAGGCCCAGAAGCAGACTTTGCTCAGATGATCCCTATGCCAGGACACGTAGCAGAGAAACAAAACTCTACAGCAGGGTCAAACCAAGGTCTAAGCTCTGTGCACCTGGAACATGCTCTAAATTGCTGGAAGCCCAACAAGGACCATCATGCTGGCCAAGAAGGATTGCCATCCCCAAGCAGCGGGGTGGCAACCCACAGAAATAATGTGTGGTGAGGATCCAGTTATCCAGAATGGAAGAATATAACTTTCTTTTCATGAGAGCAGGATTTCTTATCACCATGTTCCCTGTGCTTCACTTCTGTCCTTAAGCCAGAACAGGGCAGAAGAGGACAGCCTGTGTGTACTTTAGTCTGTAACAAAGGGGACATTTCTTTGTGGATGGGAGAGAAATTCACATCAAGTTAAAAAGGAGAGACTGTTGGGATAGCCCAAAGTACAGCTGTAAGCCAGAGGTACAAGCATGTTCCTAGCCTTCAGGAACAAGGAAGAGGGCAAACAAGGCAGGAACAGAACCAGGAGTCACACATGGGCACTCCACACTTAGCTCTCCACCACCTACAAGTATCGCTAAAACCCAGTCCACCAAATTTCTGCAGTAGGAAGAGGAAACCCGTGCCTAGCCAGAGCCAGTCCTTGGGAAATCGCCACATGAGCTTCTCACCCAGTGAATCAGTGCAGCCTCCTCCTACTCATTATTCATTCATGTAATACCTCTACAAAGTCTTCTCCTTGTTTACTTCACTCACCTCTGTTCGATCCCCTGCAAGATGGGTGGCAAAGCCCTAAACTCCAAAGATAATGCTGTGCCAAGACACTTAGACATGGCTATGTCTGAGAACATTTGTCTCTGCTTCTCAGCACTATTATATGAATATGTCACTGCTTGCATAGAGATAGGACTTCTCAACCCCTCTGTGAAATAGGACAGGGCTTTTGCTCATGCAGGAAAGGTGAGGCACAGTAGGACCTATCCAAACTGCCTCCCACAGCACCTAAAAATAGACTTAAAAGCCTACAGTGATGTCAAAGTTCAAGACAGCAATTGAAAGGTTCTGCCATCAAGGGTCTGGGGGAACTTGAATCATACCTGGGATCACTGGAAGGGCTGAGGGTTGCATTCAAGGCCCTCATACCTCACCCTGCTCTCTCAAAAATGCTAGAGCTGGAAGGTTATTACCATCTCCTGAACATTGTTATATTCAAGTGCACAAGGAGAGGCATAATTTCAAGATGGCCACAAAGCCAAACAGAAGCACCTCTGGTACAAACAGAGGTGGAAAAGAAATATAAAATCAGTCAGAATTAGTTGGAAGCTCTTCTGGGCTAAAAGGCTGGGTGGAGGATTTTGCACATGCCAGAAAACAAAGTGAGTAGTGGCATCTGCTGCTTATTTTAAAATTGTCTTTATACTACTGGAGTGTATGTGGATAAAACACAACCCAGTATCACAAACTAGCAACAGAGATGTTGGTGATACAAACACAATAGCATTATGCCTACAGCAAAGACAAGAGACTGAAACTACTAAAGGAAAAGTGTAAACTGAATCTATCAGCACAAGTCACATGCTGCTGATCTGCGTTCCCTACAGCAATGATGAAAACATCACCACTAGGGTCACTGCTAAATATGTGCAAACCCTTCCGGGAGGTAAAGGTGGTGCTGTAGAGTGATGTACCTGTGGTGGTGCCAGTGCCACACAGCTTTTTCTCATCTATGAAGGAGCATGACATTTTACACCAAAGGAAGAGAAGATTAACTGCCTACAGTTATTGCAGAGTCCACAAGAAAACAACAAACTATGGCACAATGCTATTCTTGCCGTGGAGCCAAACGGCAGCAACTTCTTTGCTTGCTGATGCATTCAGTCCTACATCTACAAGACTGCTTTCTTGAGCCAGAAAGTTCAAGCACAATATGAGGCAACCAGAGATGTTGGGGTTTTTTTTCCTAGTACTAAGCCAACACAAGAATATATTGCAGCTTATGCATTGTTTTTCCCAGCTTGACTTTACGTTGGCTTATCAGATTGTGAATATCACCACCTGCCAGGATAGAGGAGATGTTTTCACAAGTAGGTCATCTAATTTACATTATTATTTCCGAGGTTCATGGATTTTAGGACCACTGCAATGAACTATTCCAGTTTCACAAATAGTACAGACTAGAATCAAGAAGGGTGTAAAAGTTCAATATCATTAAAAGTAGGACAAGAGCACATCTCTACCACTGCAGGAGGATATTACAGAGATCTAAACAGAGAAGATGAATAGGAGTTGATTGTAGCTTGGCCCTCATAACGTAAGGCTGAAAGGAGATGGGCTCATAACAAGGAAAACAAAGCACTTCACATAATGCGTCACTGAACAGTTCAAGTCTGACACCAGAAGCTGAGGAATAAGAAAGTTTGTATGGACTTAAAACCTGAATGGACAGATTAATGGAACAAAAATCCATCAAGGGCTCCTAAATACAGATACACTACCTCTGAGCCACCAGGTGCTGGGAGAGTTACCTGTGAGGCATCATCCTTCCCCAGGCATCCACCTTTGGCATCTGTCAGAGAGGGGGTTTAGGACAGCTGGACTTTTGGTTTGATGTGGCTCAGTCTCTCTTATATGGAAACCACTGACAGGCCACACTGAATTTTCAAGACTATACTGAGCTTGAGACCAGTCTTTTCTTCTGTGCCTGTAGGGAGTGGATCTGCCAGAGTGGTCCAAGGTCATACTTCACTGAATCTGGGGCTGCACATGCGCCAGCAGGCTTCCCCAGGAATCGGCTGAATGACACGAAGTGGGTTGATCTGGGAGCTCTTCATTCTCCCAATCGTTCCCAAAAACGCACTTCAGAGCAGTGTAGACACAGCCCTTGGGACCTGTGCAACTCTGAAGTACAAACCCTTCACATCAGTTGTCTTCTAGCCTTGGAAAAATACTTAAGGTACTTAAGTGTGAAACCAAGCGAGTCTCCCGCTTCGCTCCTGCCAGGAAGGGCTCCAGAGGGGCGGAATTTGTTTTTCCGATTAGACTTCACGCAGCATGACCTTTGCCATCTCCAAGCCAGGTCGTGCTGATTAATGGGCTGTCGACCCAGCACAATGAGGTCCAGAGGGGTGTGGGGTTGCTAGGACATTCTCCTAACAGCTTCTGCAGGAGAATCACTTCTGAATCGCTCTGCACCATTAAGCAAAGAACCTGGGGGTCTTTAATTTATCAGGTGGGAAGTGAGGATAATTACTTTTCAAGCAGACGATATACCCGACATGCACTCACAGCGGAAGCAAAGCAGGGAAGTTGGGGGATTCAGACACTGTTTACATTCCAGTGAAACTGGATCTTGGAGCTATACACCAAGCTTGGGAAGGGAGTGTCGGACCTGGAGGGAAAGGAGGACAGGCTGTTATATAGAGTGACTGACAGATTAATCTAATAGTCTGGACTCTGAGGCTCCGCAGGTGTTCAAACCAGTGGTTGGACCAGCAAAATTTGCAGACAATAAATTCAAAACCTGCATGGAGCCATTGTGACTAATTTTGCTAGGGGCACTGTCAGGTGTGTGATAGGATATAGGTCCCCCCCTGCAAGGATCGAAAGGATGGAGTGAATATTAAGACTGTTTTGAAAAATGAATTTCTTTCCCCTTTCCTACCTCTCTCTGGTTTTGATATTACACTTTATTGTCAGGATCTTCAGTCATTACAGAAACATAAAGAGATTCAAAGCACAAAGGAGGACAACACTTTCTCTTCTCCTAAGGAGGGGACTGGAGTTGTTTCCTGTCACAACAGGACTGTAGTCATTGTTTATTTCACTTTCAAAGGAGTGGTTGAAAATATCAATGTCAGAGGACGGTCTCAGCCAAGAGAAACTTGTCTCATATCTTAACCTGGGATCCAGGACCCCTCTGTGCTCTTACCTGAAGGTGGAGCAGTGGTTTGGCCAGTGACTGGTCTCTGGAACTGGCATGGGTCAGCTGTACCTGGCCTGGAAAATCATCTGGGATGAGCACGAACAATGAGGGGTGATGGATTCCTCCCACTTAACCAAGGCTGTCTGAGAGGCAGGACCAGCAAGGCTTGCTGTCATGCTCAGGAAGATAACAGCTGGAAAGGGAGCAGCAGAAAAAGAGAGAATCTAAATGTGCTTTTAAATCCCTAGGAAAAAAGCTTGGCAGCTGACAACTTTAGCGAGCAGGCAGAACTCTGTAGGAGGCACAAGAGGGATGGGGAAAACACAAATCCATTATCTGAGAGGAAGAGTGACTGAAATTTTGCCATGAGTGATGCTGATGAGACTGGTATACAGTCTTTCCTCCCACCTAGTGCTACCGGAAGACATAGAAGACTCAGTATTTTGAGACCTGGAGCCTCCCTGTGTGCCTTCCCTCTCTTGGATATGGAAGGCTGTCACTGAGCAAGAGCCCTTTCCCCTGCTCTGGGCCATCCCACAGGAACCATGTAAACATCATACTTCTTCCAGCCTCTAGGTGAAACCAACTCATCAATGATATCTTAATAATATTTAACAGATGCACACACCTCCCCTGGGTTCAATAAAAACATTCTGGGCTCATCTCCTATCCCTCTTAAAAACACTAGTTAAAAGAATAGAAGGGGAAAAAAAAATAACCCCAGATGCAGAGCAGTGCCCTGTGGGATTAGGTTTGGGTCTCAGAGCCTTCCGCACGCTGAAACCCTTCGCAAGTGAAATATGTCTCACCTGGGGTGAGAGGCAGAGAGATGGTGATCTATCAGCTGCTAAAAGGCGTCAGCACAAAGCAAGGAAGGGGAGAAGCAGGCTCTGGGGCAACAGGCGGGGATCATTCAGCAAGAATAGACAGCAGCACTAGCAGCAAAGGTGTTAACAGAGACCATCAATCCTCATGTTTCTAGGTCTGGGCAGCCCATCAGCTGGGATCAGGCAAGAGTTTCCTCCCCTGCATCATGTAGCACTGGTGCCAAGGACCTGAATTATGATGCTGAGTAGTGTAAGGTAAAAGGGCTCCGTCTTTTGAAATATCCAGTGTTGGCTCACCATCAAAAACCATATAACAGGCTGCTTGGAGCACGGGTCTGGGATCTCCAAGTCTTGAAGCAGCAGGATTGCTGAAGGTGGCTGCAAGACAGTTGTATCTAAACACATTGCATTTGTATTTCCAGCACCGTCGGGGAAAGACAGGATGGTATCATTACTCCTTTCTGTAGAGTGGCAGAAGAGGTCCACAGGGATTACAGGAGCCCCCTGAATACCAAGGCTAATTTCTAGCCTTTCCCTTGTGCTTTCCCCAGGGTGGTGAAAGGGCTCCCTGATGCGTGAAAAAGACTGGGCTGCTGCAGGTGCCCCTTTCACCACTTGTTCTGCTTGCCCCTGTCTTCCACAACTGCCCTGTGTCCCAAGCGTCGTATTATATGTGAGATCTTTAGGCAGAAGATCATGGGTTTGCTCTGTGCTTGTACAACACCTAGCTAAAGCCATTCTCCATCCAGAGCTCAGAGCCACTAGCTCAACATTATTAGAAATAATAAAATATCACAAGCACAGTGTAGTTTCGGTAAAGAAATCGAACCACGGGTGAGATGGGGGAATTCAGCTTCCTGGTAGAAAAAAAAGGGTAAAGCAAAGCTCTTAACGCTAATGAAATTTTCGTGGCTGTCATCAGGACTGCAAAAAAAATGGGCTTTTCCTGTTGATTTTTCTGTTTTGTAAAGCCAGTAATTATTTCCTTCACTTGCTTTAAGCTCTCACACCTTAACCTAGTAATCTCAGAGGCTACAAGGATCCCATTCTGTGTATTTATCGAGATGTTTTGACAAGGTCCATTTAGACAGAGCAAACTTCTCTGTACTTTTATATTGGCAAAGTCATACGCACAAATTGTCAGCTTCTTTGGGAATTTATATGGACAAAAAGTCAATTCCTGGTACAACGACACTAGACAGGCATATTCAACTTCCTCAGTCTTTCGTCTTACTTAACAGTAAACTGTCATGTTTTCAGATGATTACAAAGAGATGGGCATCCCCTCCCCACCACAGACATGCAGTTTGTTAGCCTGTGAATTTAACTGAATCGTGAACTTACCTGCTGTGCCACTGATAAAATGGCATCCTGAGTTAAGACATGGATCTTCCAGCGACCTTAACACACATCACAAATTGTCATTATGCTACACAAAGCTTTGGAGATTCAGCTCACTAAATCACCAGTTATTCTAGGTATTAACTTAGCCATTTACAGATCCTCACCAGTTGTGAAGAGTGTGATTCCGTATGGCTGGAGATAACCACTTGGCCCTTTTTCTTCTGAATGGAACAGCCATCTGGTCAAGGTAGGGGAATTGTGACCTCCACAAGGCCATTGAGCATGGGCATTTTCAGGCCAAAGTGTCACTTTAACACAGAGAGAAAGACTCTGTGTTAAACAACCTACGAAATATTCGTAGCCTAGTCAAGAGCTTTGAGCGAGCAGAAGGCTCGACTGCAGCACTACCAAGTCAGTTGAAATGGTTTCAAGGCTGTGAACATCTTAGAGGAACCTGTTTGAAACACCAACCATGGTACATATGCTTAAATAATACCACTTGACCCAACAACCACACAAACAGAATCCCCTTTAGAGGACTGTCTTGTAGCACCTGTCAAAGATCCTCCTGATCCTGTAACGCAACGTCTGTGTGAAGAGATGGGGAATCTAACACCACACCCACATGCTGTCTAACCCCACAGAGAAAACACAGGCAAAGTGAAATCCTTCCCAATCTGTTATCCACAACCAATCTGTCAGAAAACAGCACGTATCTGTAAATACACTGTAGGAAAGAAAATGTATTGTTACTACATATAAAAACACCCCTCCATTAGGAGAGAGGACAAAAATGTGTTTGAGGCTAGCCAGCAGCAAGAGGGTCTCCAAAGTAGGGGCCTTCTAAGAGCCCTCAATCCTTTCCACCATAAGCATTCGGCAGGGCTTGAATCAATACTGCCAGTGCAAAATCTGTTCTTCATCAATGGCACACTGTTAAGGCAAGCCTATGCTTTGCCTTGCCTTTCTGTTGGGATGGACGTCAATCGTCAGCTGCTAGGATCATGACCTAATTCTCTGGAAGACAGCAATGAGGTTACCAGGGGCAGTTCATTTGTGTGGGAGTTTTTCTGCATTCGTCACTGGATGGAGATGGATTTTTGCAATAGATCATATCTTTTACAACCTTTCTGTTCCCCGGATAGGTGCTGTTCTGGTCAGAGTGGTATAATTTTACTGTCCCACTCTGAACTTTTTTCTTTCCAGCTCCACCAGTTTAATTAACAAATGCTGAGATAAAGACTTTGGTTTCTTTCCCTAGTTATGTCCAGGTGTCTAGCACAGTGGGGCTTTGCTGATCACAACAGCTTCTAAGTATTGTGTCAGTTGCAAATACTGTAATACTTTACCATGTCGGTGATTGCTTTTGGGAATGGTCTGGGTATTTTCCGGCTGAGATGCTGCTCACAGATGTGGAGCCTAAGTAGACTGTCTGCATGCAAGCCATGGGACTAAGCTCCCAAAAGATCAATGGAAATATAATAAGTACTGCCAATACATGACCAGAGAGTTGGTCAGATGACCAGACTTAGGTGTTGTTTTGGTTTCGGCTGCCGCCGGCAACAAAAGCGCCACGCGGCCGCCCCTCCCCCCGCCACGGTGCGGAGGAGAATGGAAAGAAAGAGGCAGAAACTGGTGGGTCGGGATAAGGGCAGTTTAACAGAACAGCAAACAGAGGGAACAGTAACAACAACGATACAAATAAGGAGAAAACACGACAAAAAACAGACCCGCTCT
>Ga0065711_1036310_pt1 | contig 21151 bp, 31 predicted proteins | sample Hoacrofraction12_FD_59098 | JGI IMG/M metagenome (GOLD analysis project Ga0065711, IMG submission 59098) | Hoatzin crop microbial communities from Cojedes, Venezuela - Epithelial fraction 12 v2 (version 2) | ecosystem: Host-associated > Birds > Digestive system > Esophagus > Crop | place...
GGGAAGAAGTTCTTCCTCGGGTTCAGCTGGAGCTTCCTCTGCTTCAGTTTGTGCCCGTTGCCCCTTGTCCTGTCGCTGGGCACCACTGGAAAGAGCCTGGCCCCGTCCTCCTGACCCCCACCCTGCAGATCTCGCCCCTGCTCCATCTCCTTGCTGCTAACCAGTAGAAATCACAGCGAAAATAAAAGTTGGTGTAAAGCTTCCCCGTAAATCTCATCATCAAAGCTGCACAGCCCTGCACAAGGAAAATACTCTGTGTATTAACTCCTTTTACCTTCTGTGTTGTTTGTCTGAAAATAAAAGCAACCAGAGCTATGGATTTCTTTTTAATGGCTTAATTCCTCTGTCAGATGTGTACTCTTTGCTTCAGGATCTCGTTACTATAAATGTTTTGCAGCAGCTCTTTAGCGTTTAAGGTAATCACATAAAAGATCCTTGTCTACATAAAGGCAGCTAATCTGGGTAAATGCCTTTAAGCATCTTTACATTTCTTGCTAATGGATTTCTAGGCAGCCCACAGAGATCCACATTCTAGAAAATAACGTAAAATATAATGTCTAATTTTTTTTAATGCTTCACATTTGTCATATACTGAGAAAATCCAGAGCTCCAGGCAGCGTAAGATCATTATACTTCTATAAGTAATACTCTGTTCTGTCATCATCCGTATGAAAGCAAGCCTTTCACTGGGGGCAAGGATCCACTCAGCGTTAAATTCCAACTCAACCGGAGACAAATTATCACAAGCTATTAATTAGAACCAGACAGGAGGGATCCAGGCGCTGCAATCTGGTGACAGATTCTGAAGGGCATAATGGTGCGTGGCAAACCTTGCCCTCTCCCCACCTCGAGTCATGCTCTGGGAGCAGCAGGAGGGCTCGTGGTGGGCGACGCTGTACCGTGCTTTCTGCTGCGCAGAGCCAAGCAGCTGGCGAAGGCGAGAGGTGAGTGCAAACCCTGGTGCAGAAGCCAGTCCCTCCCAGCGCCCCGCGTCCTTCCCGCCCCTCTGCCCGCTCCCCCCGGCGCTGGGGCAGGACCCTCTGGGCACGGCACAGCACCCTGCTGGCAGCAGCCCCGTCCCCTGCTCCCATCGGGGCCCAGGGCTCACCATGCCCGCAGCCCACCGCAGAGCTGCAGGGACCCAACGCCGGCAAGCCGATGCCACCTCACCCCACCTGGCGTCGAGGGGCTGCGATGGACCCCCGGCCCAGCGATGCCGTACCTGCCCCGCAGCACTCCCGGACCCGGCTGTCCCGGGTTGCACAGCCCAGGCTGGGTGCGAGTCCTCGTGCTGCCTTCAGCTCCAGCCACAAAACCCCTGCACAGGAAAAAGCACCTATTTTAAGAGCTATCTGATGTAATTATCTCTGTGGAGGAGGATCCAATGGATGCACAAGTGCAGACAGGCCACCTAACTCTGCAGATTTATTACACGCATTAATGACGCTCCCTGTGCCGTTCCCGGGGGACTCGGAGCCACAGCGGTGAAGCTCGGTGTCGGTGGCACGTGGGGATGGGGCTGCGCGGCAGAGCTGTCGCCAGTGCCGAGAGCACGAGGCCAGCGAAGCCACCGGCTGCTGGGGGAAGGCAAGCCAGCACCCTCAGCTCTCCTTGGGTGGCATCCAGGGCAGCCACAGCCCTGCAGCTCCCGGGGGTCTGCCCGGCCTCCCCCAGCCCCTCCACAGCGCGGCCATAAGCGGGCTCAGCATGGGGCCAGGCAGAAACCCACCTGCAGCCGAAGGCTGGCCGGGCAAGGGGCCCAGACAGGTAATTAGTATCAGACAGGAGATTTCAAAGGATTATAAATAAACAAAGGGAATCAATTATCTGATAGGAGGTTTGCACCAGTCACTGAGGCCGGAGAGCTGAGGGAGCCCACGCCATAACAAAGCCAGACAAATGCGATCCCAGCCCAGCCCACAGTGACACTCAGAGCCCCGTGCGGGGCCAACGCAGGGCTGGGACGCACCAAGGAGAAAGAATTACTTTTTAAATTTCCCAGGAGAAAACGCCAGTTTGCATTTGCTCAGCTCTGTCTCAGCACAGGGAGGGTTTGGTTCATTTTGCTCCTTGCCGAGTACACTGGTGCTTCTGGCTCCGCTCCCGAAGGTCACTCCAGCCCAAGCGCTGCTCGGGCGCACGCAGACGGCGCAGCAGCCCTGCTCGCTGGCCAATGGCTGGCCCGTAGGAGACCTGCAGCAACTGTCTCCGGGTGGCTCCAGCATTTCACGTGGAGCAGTGGGGGTTTGCTGGGTACAAGGAGAGGTGCCGGGGAGCTCCCCTCGCAGCCAGTCACGGTGCCCGGCACCGCCGCCAGCTCACTACGCCGGATGGACCCTGCCCTCCCTCGGCCACGGCACTGCTCCTCCCAATGCCCCGAGCACACGGCAGCCAGGGGACCGGGACGTCCCCCGAGCGTCGTGGCAGTCACCACTGACCGGCCACTGACCGTGACTCCAACACTCACCTGGGCAGCAGTGACTAAGAGGAACCGTCTGGTGCCAACAGAAAAGTAATTTAGAGTTCCAGAGGAACCCAGCTGTAATTTAGTGCTAATTTACATCCAATTACTTCAAGTAAATATATTGAATTTGGGACTGTGTCCTGCCCCACCTGTTCAGTCACTTCTGAGCAGCAGCATCAGAAACGCCAACCTCCTGCGCTGCCACAGCCGACGAGCGCAGGCACCGGCGCTGAGGCCACCCCACCTCAGGACCCCGGAGCCTCCCGGAGCTGCTCTGCCCCTTCGTGCTGACAGCAAGCGCAGACCTTCGCGACGGAGGTGCACAGCACAGCTGTAACCGGGCTGGGGGCGTCCCGACCAGAGAGACCCCCCAGCTCCCCGGGCGAGGCAGGTCCTGCCCCGCAGAGACGCTTTGCGGGCGGTGCGGAACATGGGGCAGGATGCCTGCACCCGGTCTGCGCACAGACCACTTCTCCACACTCAGACTGCCCCTGTGCTGCTGCTTCTCCTCCTCTGATTGAAAGACAGAATTGCAGACTGAGGGCTCTGGTGTCTGAGCCTCTGAGAGCCGGGGTCTGTGACAGAAATGGTGCTACACCTCAAGTATAATGGTGCAAACAACCATTATCATAATTTTGATACCAATTATGTGTAATTTGAACAAAGGAGTTGTCCCAGCTTTGATTTGCTCTCCTTGTATTCCTGGCTACTTTCATTAAAATCACTTACAGAGATTTGCAGCAGTTCTGTTTGAAGCACTGTCATTAGGATTTTCATTTTCAGTGGCGTCGGAAATAATTTCACAGCAGGCTGCTTATGTTTTACAAAGAGATCTGCAGCGTGTGGCCATCACTCATGGTCAGACGCGTTCCAGACCGACCGGTCCTGTGGGTCTCACAGCCGCGTGAGGCGAGCATCCGGCCTCGAGAGCCGGGGAAGGATGGTCCAGAGCAGCTGCGGCTCCCCAGCGAGGAGCTCTCACCACAGCCCGTGCTCTTCCCGGAGCTCCCTCGACTGCTCCGAGCAGTGCTGTGCTGAATTTTGAACCCAAGCCTTTCTAAATTTGAAGACTGAGTAAGTGCCAGGCTGGTTCACGCTGCTCCCGAGGGGACTCGCAGCTCTGTGCGTGCCTCCCCACAGACCCCCAGGGAAGGACCCCACCGTGCCAGCCCACCTCACGTCGATTTCCCTGTTTCACAGTGTTTCCCCTGTTTGCTAAGAGCTTTTTTACATGGAAGTCTTTGTGCTGATCACCATTTAAAATCAATTACCAAGATTCCTAACTTTATTGGCCCCTCAGTAAAGTGGCAGTAAACATCCCCTAACAACAAGGGCACTGAAGGTGCGGCGCTGAGCTGCAGCGGGTTTCCTCGGGGTGAATGCTGCTCTGGCTCCTACTCATTAGACAATCAAAGATGCAAGTTGCTTGACACGCTGATGAAGACAGACACTTTGGGACTCGCTCCGCAACTCAATCACCACAAGGCGCTCGCCAATTATCCCTTAGTCATGTGGTGAGGGTGGCAGGGAGGTCATGCAGAGTGAGACTTTTTCATTTGTCCATGATAAAAGAGGGTAATATACTTTGCAAATTATAATTAGCAATTTACTCCAGCTGGGGCTAATTCCTAGATGCATTTTGCACTCCAGGACTCGGCACTTGGGCAGACTCTAAATAAGGCACCAGCACGGTGCGTCCAGCTCCATTAAAGCTCTCCAGTAATTACAGAGCGTTTGGTGTGCAGCAGAGAGCTGGACGGCTTCCCGCACCTGCGGGTGCTCTGCTCCGCCTGCCGCCGTGCCAGACACGGCCCCCGGAGAGGGACCACCGGGCCCCAGCCTCGCTGCCCCAGGATGCCTGCCCTGGGTTCCTGCCAGCTCCGTCCCAGCGATGGACAGAGGGACCCTTCCCGGCCAGCGCACCCCGGCCCTGCTCGCAGCCACGGGCCCGGCGCTGGCCACCGGTGGAAGGGGCTTTGGGCGAGAAGGCCTGCAGCTCAGGGAAACAAAAACGTCGTTTCGTTATAAAGGTGCACTCACGTCCCAGGGTGAGATTGCCACGTACGTTCGCAAAAATACTGCTTAAATAAACAGAAAGGGAGGAAATGCTGGAGAGAGTGTCCAATCTGCATTATAATTAGGAGAAAGAATAACAAATGGCAGAAACAACCTGTTCCCATCTGCAGCTGCAGTTTGTTCCTACTGTATCTGAAAGGCCATGCACCAGCCGTACCAGGAGCTTTCTCTGGAAATGTATGAATGTTTCATTCAGCAAGAGTGGAAAAAGCGTCTTTTTGCGTATATTGCAGATTCTGCTGTAATGAAGCATCAGAGAGAATTTTATCAACGCGGACACTTTCCACTGTCTCCAGTCTAGCAGCAAACGTGGGGGGCTGCACGCCTGAAAGGTCTCAGTGCAGAGACCCAACACGGGGACAGGAGCCGGGGGTCACCCTGGTGTGGGGCCGGGCCTCTGCCCCACGCAGCAGTTCGGGGTCACCAGAGTCACATCTGGCCAGCCGGAGTCAGAGGGCGCGGTGCTCAGGGGATGCATTTGAGACATTATTCAACCTCAGACTGACTAATTTATCCATAAACCTTCCTAATGAGGCCGATAGTGCAGGAAAGCAGCGTTATTATCTGTAAACAGCAGCGGCTGACAGCATGTTTAATCACAGGCTGCGTAACGGTAACATCGGTAGAGGACACGATTAGACACTTCTCCAATTAGTCACACACCAAAGGCACAGACCGGAGCCCGCGAGTCACTTAACCCACAAACGGGAGGAGCAAAGATCAAACCTGGAGGCTGCCCCGGCGAGGGGGAGGCACTGCGGGCTGGGGGCAGGCAGGGCTGGAGCCGTCCCCGACGCCTCAGCTTGTGCGGCCGGCGAGCTGGGAGAGCCCAGGCACCGCGGCAGAGCCGAAGCCACCGCCCGGCACCGAGCGCCCGGTGCTGCCTTCCAGCTCTGCCAGCTGCCTGCTCCTAACAGGATTTTGTGATCTGCGGTGAATGTGCTAATGGGATAGAGAGGTAAAGAGTTCATCCTACTCACTTTTCTCCGCTTCTTTCCTTTTTTTCTGAGCATTTCACTCTCTCCTGGTTTTCTCTGGCTCACCTCCCCCTGCCTGAGTGCTCCTGAGGTCTGCAGATTAAAAGCATTGCATCAGTAAGATCCAGAAATTACTATGTGAATCCTATTTATCACAAAGCAAATAGTATCTAGCAGGCTGCAGCCTTGGGAGCTGCAGACATTGGCTTACAATGAATGCTGTAAAGGCCACGGAGTTTCCCTGTCCCCAGCCCCTAATCCTGGACAAGGCGGCTGCGGGTGAGCAGGCAGCTTGCCGGCCTGGGGCAAGCGCAGCGGAGAAGAGAGAGCAGCTACCGGGGTCGCTGCCGGGGGACGACGGCAAGAGGGGAGCGGGGACAGCGCAGGAGGCACGGGGGTGGAGGAGGCAGAGCCGGCACAAACCGCAGGGAGCACCAGGTGTACCGGGCACCACGAGGCAGCAGAGTACGGCCCCGACCCTGGGATAACGGGGGCTGCAGCATCCCCGCTGCCAAGCCTGCTTCCACAGCAGACAGGATTTTAGCACATGCCCGCTCTTCTTCCTAATCCCAATATCTTGGGTTAAACCAGTAGGTCCTCTGTGGTGAAAGCCAGGTGTTTCGATTTATCTGTGAGAGATCTCATTATCAGACGCAGCAAGACAGACTCTGACCTTTCATGTCAGGGTCCCTTTGAACTTACTTTGCTGCCCCGAGGTACAAAAGAAACCATGAGAAATCAGTTTTCTTTCCTCCAAGACCCCCTAGTTTTCAAGAACTTTTAAAAGGCAGAGAAGCCATAACTGGGACATCTTCTACCTTTAAAAACGTCCTTCATCATGTTAGATTTTGATTAATCAGCCTCCTTCTCTCCCATCACTTCTGCAAGGGAGAGCAATGGAGACCTCCCCGCAGCCTCTCTCTGCAGATGGCGAGGAAGGCTTGGTCGGCTGGAGGAAGGCTCCAGCATCGGTGCCAGCCTGCCCTCCTGGTCCTGGTCCTGCTGGCAGAGAGACCCGGCACCGCTCTGGGTGTGGGACGCTCTGGTGGGTGCTGCCAGTTGATGGTTTCTGCCCCCCAGTACTGCTTGCCACGGCTGCCTCCAGGCTTTGAGACAGTTCCCGTGTCTGCAAACCCCGAGACGCCCCGGCTCGCTCCAGCAGGCACCGGGCCCTCGGGACAAGCATCATTCTCATGGATCAGCCCAACATCGCAGGGGATGAGGCTGCTCGCCCCAGCCCTGGCCCCAGCCCCAGCCCCGGCCCTGATCCACAGCCGCGGGGGCCCTTCTGACTCCGACTGGCAGCAGGCAGCTTCCTCTGCCTGCCAGATGACATGCATAATTCAGGCGAAATATTCATTTAAGACTGTCTGAGCCATGGTAATAAAGCAGACATTATGACAATACAGATCAATAAGTCCAGAGAGGATCCTTTGCTGAAACACGCTGCAATTGTTCAAACTAAGTCTTAATTGTGACAGGAATTGATTTCTCTTTTCTAATATCCCTGACTTTTAATTAAAAGGTAGTTAAGTAGACGATACATTTCCAGGATCATTTAGAGGCAGGACAACATCGCGGAGCATGCACTTAAAATGCAGAAATGGTGCCTTGTTAATGCAATGAGACCGCAGCTCGGGGACTTGCTCCGTGCTGATTCAGCAATGTCGGTGGCTGAGCGGGGCCCAGGGACGCCGGGGCCGCTGTGCCGCTCGCCCAGCCCGAGCCCCTCTCCGCCCCGACCTCAGCAGGGACAAGAGCACATCCCCACTTGTTGTCTCATGTTCCCCAGGGTCCTCCATCCATCTGCATTTCACACCCTCTTGCATACACGAGTGCCTCTAATGGCTCTGATTATCCTGCAGACTCCAGCGCTCTGCTTTGCCCTTGGACAGCAGGACGGGCAGGGACGGGCAGGGTGGGCAGCTCGCCAGGGAAGGCGGTCACCGCAGCACCAGCTGCCCCAGGAGCTCAGCAGGATGGGCACAGCCCCAGCGCTGCCTTTCCCCTGCTCCCATCCCACGGCCACACTCTCCTTGGGATGGTCCCAAGACGTGCCCACAGCAAGGAACAGGCCTGGATGAGGGAACAGTGGAGCCCCTGCGAAGGGAGGGGATGAGCTCCTCCAGCCTGTTTTTTTCACTCCCAGGAAACCCCTCGTCGGCAGGGCTGGCAGTGGCACGGCACAGCAAGACGTGCGAGGAAGCCAACTGTGAACCAGCCAGACGCTTCTCAATCATACTCTATTAGACTAAAACACGCCAAAGCACCTTAATCTGACTGGAGAGAGGCCATTAACATCAGAGACTCCATTAAAAGAAGAAATGGGGCTTTTATCTACTCATCAAGAATCATAAAGCAGAAAACCTTGGAAGACACCCATAAATCCCCTAGCGCATCCCCAGGAAACCCCAGCACTGCAGCCCGCAGCACAGCACAGCGCAGCAGCAGCTCTGGCACAGCAGCTCCCACACCAACCCCACCAACACATCTGCAAGGCCAAGGCATCTGCCCGACAACTGCCCACGACAGAGCCGCAGCCGCCCGCTCTGGACGCAGCAGCATCGCACCAGGTGTCCGAGCCATCCGCGAGCGCGGTCTGTCCCTGCCCAGCCATCCCTTGCCAGAGCACCAGGCTCCCAGGCTGCGGGAGCACCAAGATGGTTTCTGGCTGCGCATCCCCGCATCACAGCGGCGTTGCCCTGCCTGGACCAGCCCACCCAGCCCTGTGGAGCCAAGCATCCAGGAGAAACCCCTCTCCTGTCTTCCAGGACGGGAGGCCGGACCCAGAGCCAGAGCTTTGCCAGGTTCACACTGCGCAGGCAGACGGGCCCCGAGGGACCATTACCTCCCATCACTTGAGTTCTAATAACAGAGCATGAACAGGACTAATCAAATCTCCCCTGCCTTACCACCCAGCCTGGTTGGTGCTTGGAAAACACGTGTGATGTAGTCAGGAAAGGGGCATTTGGACCAGGCCCACAAGAAACTGAGTGGTAATTCAGCAGTAATTTAGGGCTCTTCCAGCCACCTGGGAGGCAGAGCTGGAGTAGCGAGTCCTCACCAAGCAGCCTCTGCCCCCATCCCCATCCCTTGGCACAGCCGCCCCTCTGCCCCATGCTCAGCAGCTCTGCTGGACTCCACCACGCAGCCCCCCCATGCCAAGCAACCTGACCCGCTCCATACACCCAGGAGACCCCCTTTCCCCCCAGCCCCCCAGAGCAGACCCTGCCAAGCCAGCTCAGACACAGCTGCCACGGCACAGGCAGAGGATGAGAGATGCGTGCCACCTCCTCCCGAGCTCCAGCCATGGGAATGGGGAACACGGCTGGAGCAGCGAGCATCTGGACCACAGCACCTCACCTGCAGGCTGCGAGGGACGGGAAGGCTGCAGAGCTCCAACTCACAGAGGAGCAAAGCCACGTTTTCAAACCTGACATTTTTAACCACAGTGGTTGCAAGCACGTCTGTCATTCGACTATGGCCACAAGCAGCTGTTTACACTCTTCGAAAAGCATCTCCTCTTTACCCTTACAAATAAACACAAGCACCAGTATGGAGCAGTATGGTGAGCTGCCATATCAGTCCTCATCACAGGGCTTTAGAGAGAACAGCAATTAGTTCTCTATACCGGAGCTCCCTGCATAAATATCCTGCTCTGTGCTGACAAACCTACTTGACAGAGCCTTGCTCAAAGCCGGCAGCAGTGGAATTCGGTGAAGCAGCACAAAGCAGGCAGAGGTCCAGGTCCCAGAGACCCTGTCTCTGCATTACAGGTGCTGGGATAGATTTTGGCCATTCTCACAAAATGTATCTGGTATTTACTCTGCTGGTGTGTACCCAAATGGTCAGACACTGCGGCAAATCCTGTTTCGCTAGGACTGATTAGATTAGAGAGCAGAGGTGCTTGAGAGCTTGCTGATATTGCCAGGAAAGAAGAGCAAAGACTGAAGAAGATTCTCAGAAACATCCACACCCTGCTATTCTTCCTCAAAGCTGTTTGTTCATGCCAGTTCAAAATGCAGAAGCATCACCTTTGACAATACAGTCCATTTATTTATATTATTTGGCTCATTAAATATAAGCCAAAACACAGGCAGTGACAAACGGTCTCCTGGCTTTTTGACCCCCCTCAACAGCCCCACCACGCTGTGTTGCTGCCAAACACACCAAACACAGAGCAACCCCTCCGCTGCTCTGCCCGTCACCGGGCTGCCGCGTGTCCGTGGGCAAGGCGAGGCTCCTCCGGCTGCGAGGACGGGCAAGCCCCATCGCCAGGCCCGCACGTCGTGCCGGGCAGCCGGGCAGGCAGGGAAGGAGCAAGGCCCGCAGCCACACTGCCACAGCCTGCTTCCCCCAAAGCCTCCTGCACAGCAAGAGGAACTCCAGCAGCTGAGCATGCGAACAAACCCCCAAGGGACGGATAACGCTGTCTGGCAGGGACACCGCTCTCCAGAAGGAGTGGGATAACCCAGACAAGTTCCCAAAGAACGTGCGGTGCTATAATAGCTCTTCATGCTGTTAAGCTTTTAATTCATCCAGCTTTGTTACCTTGGATATTTCGTTCTCTAAATCAATGCAGCCTCCAGAATGATAAAAACCTTCACTAATACCACTGGGTTATTGCCTAAAACAACAGCACACGATCTGGTGCTTTTTAGTTTGATTTTGCTGTCGCTTGGGACAGGATTAGAGAGAAATGTATCTACTAATTCTTCCAATATCCTTCAGCAAACATCAGTCCGGACCAAAGAGGACATGAGATGCCAGTGCTAGTAATTGGAAAGAAGCTCTTCACTTGCAGATGGTCGGAGACCCTTGATGGTACCCCAGGCTTTGACATAATTATCACAGGCACAGAGCAGCTGCCAGCCAGCACAGTACTTGAGCAAAAAGCAAGAAAGCTGCTTAATCACACAGCCTCTCTTCCTAAAACGGGGCTTTCATCCTTGTTCAAACCCTTCGCAGGGGTGCTGCGTGAAGCACAAATCAAAGACCACAGAAGGGGCTCACATACACTTAGTGGCTCTCCTTGCTCAGACAGAAATCAGCATTTTGCCTCTGACGGGGTGGAGGCAGGACCCCAGCCCCACGCTGCCAGTGCCGCACCACCACCTGCAGCAGGGGAGTGTCCCCTGCCTCATCCCTCGACCCGTGCTCCCGGTCGCGGCCGTGCTGGTGCGTGGGGACGGGACCGAGCCCATTCCTGCGCCGCAGCGAGCCCCAAGGCATCGGAGGGCGAACGGGCACCTGAGACACAAAGCGCGATGCCTGAGCCCCTCCACAGCCTGACGAGACCACCGTGAATCTGCCAGTAAATCCTCCTGTGAAGCAGCTCAGGGCACTTTCCCCAGGCCAGAGGACGGTGATATGGAAGGCCAGAGGGAATCATGAAGCTCAGGTCTTTCTCCAGTGCAGCCGTTTCTAGCTGATGAACTCCGCTTACAGCAGAAAGTGTTGCCAGGCCTGAAGCACAGTATTGCACTTTGTAATAACAAATCTCATCCCAGATACCTTACTCCTGCATTTTTCTCTGAAATATCCCAGTGCCCTGTGCCTGCAGTGCATTTCGAGCCCCGAGAGGTCCCCCAGCCATCTCCCCACCGCCCCACACCACTGCCCCGCGGCTGCCGTCTCTACCCAGTTCTGACTCGCCTTGCGGTTCTGGCTCTAACCTCAGTTTGTTGCGTTTTAGCCAACCGTTTGTCTCACGTTTGGCTGCAGTGCACGTGGTTTAGATCTCCTGCGCTCCCGGCACGTAACGGCCCGGACGGCTGCCTCGCCGCGGTGCGCATGGGCAGCCGGCCCGGATCGCTTGCTGAGGAACCCACCCTGCGTCTCGCCCCACTTTCCATTCACTGCTGGTTTTTCAGAGCTGTTCATAATCCAGCTAGCTCAAGTGTTGCAGCATCGCAGTGGCCTTTCCCAGACAAGCCAGAAGTTTCCAGCCAGACACCTCTGGCTGTGTGTCAAGTTCCAGCCTCCCCAGCCAGCAAGTCCCACCGCCTGCCAGTCACTACGGTCGCATCCAGTCATTAAGCTGCCATCAGCTGTCGGCCCGCCGTTACACCGCCAGGATGGCTGCAGTCGATGCTGACAGCGCTCCAGGGCTGTGTACACGCCTGCAGAGAGGTTTAGCCTCACCAAACGTGCCCATAAGGGAATGTGACAGTCGAGTCTGAGATGACTTCCCATCCATCCCCGCCTCGCAGGAAGCCACGAGGAGCGTTGCCTTCATTTGCACTGGCAGTGAGTGTAATTAACTTGGGTCCGCAGACAGCCCCAGGCAGGGAGCGGGGCTCTTCGCACACTCACGCACGGCGTGGGAGCCCTGCGGCACCGGGACCAGAGCCGAGGGAGCAGCCTGGCCCTTGCGCTCGGCGCAGGACTGCAGTTTATGTTGTGTTTTCTCTTGTAACTCTCTGTTCCCGACCTTGCAACTGTTAACTCTCAAAACCTGACCTTAAGCCTTGCTAAACAAATTTTTCCCCTGCGTTACCGTAACGGCTGTGCGATGCTGGGAATGACGCTCGATCAAGGCAAGCGGCGAAGCAAAGGGTCTCCGCAGGGCACGCCAGGCACGCACGCCGCCAGGAAGCTTTGCCAGCTGCCGGCACAGACCCACGCCTTGCAACACCCGGACGAGGCACGCGTTTGCCTCCCTGCAGAACAGAGCAATAGCAGAAACCCCAGGGAGTTTCGCAGCGTTGGGAAGCAGCACCAAGCGGGGTCAACAGCCAGAGCCCAGGGCCAGGCAGAGACCCCATGGGAGGCAGCCGGGCAGAACCGGGCCAGCGGTGCGTGCCGCAGGGTGGAGGCTGGGACAAGCACGGGCAGGTCCACCGCACCGTAGGCACGGGCCGAGAGCTGGCCACGACCCACCACGGCCCGCCAGCCCTGCGAGACATCCCCTGCCCCAGCCTCCTGCTCACCCACCGGCGCTGCAGAAGGGCGGCCACAGGTAAATCACAGCAGTGACGATGTCTGGGAGGGGGAGCACGAGCAGAGCAGCCAGATGCCACGCAGACTTCAGAGAGCAGTAAAGTAATTAAGTATTGACTGAGAATGTCCTAAGCGAGCCCTGGATGCACATTACATTCTGCTTAACTCAATAATTACCATGTATATTATCCCTTTCTGCACTCTATCTTTATTAAGCTAAAAGGTCTGTAATTAGCTATTTGGTTTAAGATTTTAATTAATTCATATTATGAAATATAATTGCTTATTAGAGATAATATTCCACGTTCTATCACATCAGTATCTCTCTGTAATATTTTAACCAAAATACAATAGTTTGTCACAGTGGGTGAGCAGAGGTTTTATTAATCAGGCACCGGGATGCAAAACATCCTCTACAAAGCGAAAAGAAACCACCAAATCAGTGAACGATTTGGTACAAACCCAGTGTTGGAACCATTCCCCTTCCACGACTGAGCAGGCGCGGCCGCTGCAGCCGACAGCCGTGCCCCCTCCGCCCAGGGGGGTCCTGTCCCGGCTGACCAAGGGCGGCAACATCCCCGTACACGTGTGGCCACACGCCGAGCGCACACAGACGCCCGCACCGCGGGGCGACACTGCTGCCGAGAGCGGCAGCCACCGACGCGGACCACGTAGGAACACGAGCAACAGCCACCACCTCTGCAAGCAGCCAGGGCAGCCCCGTCGCAGCAGCGGCCACGGCAGAGCCGGTGAGCCAGAGAGCAGTCGGCAGGCGGGGAGGCAGCCACGCAATTTGCAGGGAACCATGTTCTTTGCTTAACGAGCCGTGTTAGCAAACCTCACCTGAACTTGTGCCTGAAACTTTGTATTCCCTTCGCATTTGCCAGCGGGCACAGAGAGAGACCGGCTCAGCGAAGAGGCTGCAGCTCCCACTGCCGAACCCAGCTCCATCGCCCACCACCAGCTCGATGGCCCGGCATCTGCGAATGTATTTAGCTGATGATTTAAGCTTTGATTCCGTTTAATTTAGATGTTAGAAGAGTTTTATTTTAGGACTTAATATGTTATTTATGAAGGTATGTCAACACAGCATATCAATTTAGCAGCTGCTGCGAGTTTACTATGAGACGCTGTTTAAGACAGGACAATCTGTCTCGCTATATAATGTCAATTCTGTAGCACTTACACAAATGCAAAATCACTGCAACATTAGAAACAAACAACAGCCATACCAGAGACTTAAAGAAATACCTTGTACACTGCACGATAAATTATTGACTTTATGGCATTTGGTGCTGAATTAAAATGATAAAGTTCTTATCTGCCGAAAGCTGTTTCCATGGTGTTGAAGAAGCAGATGGCCTTTCCTGGAGATAAAGGACTTCAAAGCTTTGCCAGTGCGGAGCAGAACTGGAGATTTAACATATGTATTGTAAAATTTAAGAGGCGAGCACCTGGCGGTGCAGCCTGCCAGAGGCTGGCATGGCTCTGCCTCGCCGGCGGCACGAGCCCCGGGTGTCCGAGCAAGGCCAGCACCCACCGCGACCCCCGCCCAGCCCACCGTGCGCCCAAAGGCTGTGTGGGCCAAACCCGCTGGTTATCGGGGGCTCTTTCATACTTAGTCAGGAGGGAAACCCCAACAGTCACAGCCTTCCCTTCACTCACACTAACAGTGTGGTGGCCCTGTTTTATGAGTCATTAATTCCTAATAAGAAGAAAACTGCATGATGGGCTTTGGATATGAATAGTTTACTGTATCAGAGACAATCCATGATCTAAATTACCAGCTATAAATCAATTTCTGAATGTTGACATATCTTTAATAATGATAAATGAAGAATTTACGAATGCTGCTAAAGTTCACACCAAGATTTTGATTTATGAGCACGCCGAGCTCCGGTGGAGCCACGAACCCCAGGCCCAGCACCTTGTCCCAGCCTCGGACACCAGTGTGTCCCTCAGCCGCACTCCAGCGACCGCCCACCCCTCGTCTCCCTCGGTGCTGCGGGGCTGGAGGTCCCCATGGACCACAGCCAGGCAACTGCCGGGGGGCCCGAGCTTCAGCGGCTGCTGCCTGCTTTGCCAGCTCCTGCCGCCCTCGGCTCCACGCTGCCGTCAGCCGGGACAGCGAGAGGCTCTCTCTCTGTGCAGTGAAGGATGCTCCCCTCATCCGGAACAGATCACTCTCAGGTGGTGCTTCTCCCTGACTCTCTGTTTCTCTTGACTCCACCTGCAGACACCCACTCCCACTGCTGTGAGGGTCCGGGGGGGGGGACAGACAGGGTCACGGGGCGAGCTGTGACTGCCTGAGCTCCCGCAGAGCTCGGGACACCTGAGCAGCACAGGGCTGCTGCCACGAGCTGCCAGGCTGGAGGGAGAGGGGCTGGAGCAGAAAGCTGGGAGCCAGGAGACGCCGAGCCGTCGGCTGCGAGAGGCCAACAGTGACCAGGAAATGGCATGGCCACCTGAAGACAGTCTCATTTTGTACTAGCACCATGGTAAGGGTAGGAGCTCCACCACGTACTTCACACAAACAAGACGTGAATAACCATGGACATAGGCACAGCCCTCCGTCCGTCTGTCCGCTGGCTCTGCCTGTCCGTCTGTGCTACCTGGTGCTTCAGGACGCACCTCCCCTATACGGGCTGTTGTTCTCACGCACGTGTGCCAGGACGGCCTTCTGGGCTGGAAAGCTGCTTTTCATTTGATTTCGATTTACTGGTGGAATTAAGCTGGTGTAAAACAGTGTGTGAAGAGAAAAATTACCATGTCTGTTTAGAGAGCGTAAAATAGGTACTTAACTGTTTGACCACTTAGATGGTGGGCTCCAAATCAATTTTCACCCAGCTCACATCCCACCACAATTAATACGCTGAAAATGATGCCTGTTGGAAGCAAACAGCGAACAATAAACAACCTCAGTGCCTGTCACTCCTCTCCTTCAGCCTTGCACTCTGCCCTTCTGCCCGTGCCTTGCCTGCGCCCTGGACTGCACCCGCAGAGCAGCCACGACCAGCGGCCGCGGGGGCCACAGCCTGGGGGGTCACGGGGTGCTCCCTGTGAAGATGGCAGCTGCTGCGAACCCAGGGCACCTGCTTCGCCGGGGCAGGACAGACCCCCGGTGCGGACGTCCCGGCAGAGCCTCCCACCCCCCCAGATGGGGCCAGGGGAGCCCCCAGCCCCTTCCCTCTTTGCCCAGGCCATGGAGGGAGCCCCCGGCACCGGGGATGGGGCAGGAGGGAGCTGTGCTTGCCAGAGGTGCTACGCACATTTCAAATTAAAAGCAAAATTACAAAGCAATCCCAGCGACGTCTCTGCACCACGCCCAGCAGGACCTGCCGCTGCCCGCGCGCTGCCCGCCAGCACCCTCACTCCTCCGCCGCGGAGCCAGCCAGCCCACCCCGGCTCGGCACCGGCCTCTGCTTCCCCGGCCGGCAGAGCCGACCCTCGTCCCTCTTCCTCGGGTGAACACAAAGAGGCAAGGCAAGCCAGGCGGCTCAGGAGTCAGCCTGTTCCCGCTGTAACGGGGGTGAGAGCGTGATGGCCGGCACCGGCACCCCCGGGCCAGCACCCAGGGGTGCAGCCAGCACGCCCAGAGCCCCAGCATGGCGGCAGCTCCACGGGGCAGCCCCCTGGCTCTGCGGCAGCGGGCAGGAGACCGGAGGGGACCATCCTGCTCTGCTGTAGTGGGGCTGGAGCTGCTTGTGGTCGCGGAGGGCCGATCCCTCTCCACCCAGCCCCACATTTAACAGAGTCTGGAAGCGGTGCAGCGAGAAGCACCAAGCTATTTGTCCCAAGCCAAGGCCATGACAGCTCCCCAGCCTGCCAGAGAAACATTCATTGCTAAGCAAGTAATTAGTGGCTACAAAATATGACCAATACAATTACACTGAGGGTTTTTCTCCTCTCCCTGTCCAGAGTCTTGGCACTGAACAGTCTTATAATTAGATGACAAAACTGACAGCCAGCTCCAGTGAAACAGCCCACCCTCGCCTTTTGCAGACGCTCCCCAGGTGTTCTGCACCAATAATTACTAATCGAGTTATTTCTTTCAGTATTAAAAAGGCGTTCCACAGGTTATTTGCCCATAGTAGCACAGGCCCAGTGCTGGCAAACAGCCCCGTACCTGCAAAGCCCAGCGGGTCTGGGACGGCTTCAGCTCTGGGCTCACGGACGCTCCCAGATGTGACCCCCCAGCTCAGGACCCTCCCGTGCCCCACAAGCTCCGGGCTCTGCACGGCCGCTCCATCCCCTGAAACTGCCACCCCAGGGCACCCGGCATGGTGCAGCCCACCAGCATCCCACACACACGCTTCTCCGGCACATCGCGATGGGAGCCCTCGACGCAGCTGGGACAGGAACGTGGGCGAGGGACGGGGCAGACCGCAGAGGGAGAGGCAATGCCCAACGAGCCCTGCTCCTCTGGCCTGTGGCTGGGCACAAGGATAACCGGTGTGAGGGAGGACGAGCGGGCACAGAGGCAGCAGTGTGCCTGAGCCTCCTCTCCCGAAGGTCCAGCCTGCTCGCCCGCAGCCAGGTCCTCGCCGGCACGGGGCCATGCCCTCCTCAGCACTGTCTCATCCCAGATGTTCGCAGCTGCTGCTGGTGTGTCCTGGCTCAGTGGCACTGCAATGATGTCATCCATCTGCATTTTCTAAGACTATTTGGCAAAAAAAACCCCAAGTCTATAATTTGTCATTACAATACAGACCTCGAGAACAGCTGAACAAACCACTAATATTGAACAAACAAACAAACAAAAGCCCATAATGGCTTCTATCGAGCAGAGACCCAAAGCTGATGGATGACCTGTAGCAGCACAGGAGAATTATTTGTGAATTGCAATTGATTTCCAAAATCAAAATGTAAATTTTGCCTCACAGATGAAGTATCCAGGGAAGTTCTTGCTTTTAGAAAGTCTTCTCTCTCCCTGTGACTTTTTTTGGGAGAAATAACATTCACTCCAGCCAAGCCCAGATTATTTTGACTGACAAAGAGCGAGCTGGTTGAACTCGGGCGCTGGGGGCTGGCCTGCGCCTGAGCATGGCAGGGTGTCCTCAGCGTCCTCCCAGACGCCCAGATGCTGACACCGGGGCAGAGCGAGCAGCGCATGGTTCAGGACAAGGGCCTGCAGCGCTGGCGTGGCACGGGGCAAACCCCGTGAGCCACCACATCTCCCGAGACTGGCGGCAGTGTGAGCAGTGCTGGCCGCTCCCTCAAGCCAGCGCCGGCAGCAAGGGTCCCAAGCCCTTGCTGCATCTCAGCACAGAGCAGACAGCCACATCCCGCTGTTGCAGGGAACGGTGTGAGATGACTGTCCAAGCTGAAGCACCTAAACCTGTATTTTAGACCCAAATAGGTGCCCACCGAGGTTTCTGAAGGACCAAGCACCCACCACTGCACCACGGCCTTAGTAAGCGGCTCCAGCCCACGGCTTTACCCCAAGAGCCCACGTCTGCGACCAGCGAGCTCCGCAGCTCCTGCTCCGCCGCCTCCAAACTGGGCTCCGCACTTGGGCAGAGCTCCGCACGTCACTGTGAAATCTAAACCCACAGCGCTCGCCCTGAGCTGTTACACACCATTAACAGAGCATCTGCCACGCCGCAAACAGCGCCGAGTGTTCAACGCTTCTCCCGTCACCTACCACTAACAACATTAGTCTTACTGCTACGAACAGAGTGTGCAGCAGAAGGCCAGCGCCCACGAACGCCCGGCAATCTGCACCGTTCGAAACAACCCCTCTCCATCCCGGCACAAAGAGCCGCTGGTGCCTCTGAGCGATCCCGCCTGGGTCCGCAGACCCAGCAGCCCGGGACCGCACTTCCGACATCAGCCCCGCCGGCGGTGGCTGCCACTGGTGCACACGCTGCTCTGCTCCCAGCAGCTCAGCACCCGCTATTCCTCTGCATCCCCAGCCTCTCATCAGTATCTAACCCATGACAAACCCATTACGACGCTAAAGATTGGAATTACTGTGATCCCAGGCAGATGCCTAGGAACTGGCCCAGAGACACAGCAGTGTTTTGCAAAAGGCAGTAATAAATTACTAAAGGTCATCTACAATTTATCACTGCTTTGGATGCCAGACAGTGGCACTGCTTCACCTAGGGAAGCAGCCTCGTGGGTGCCAGAGCATCTGCTCTGACTGAGCCTCTAACAGCAACGTTTTTGCTTATTTTATTGGATTGGAAGTATCCCCAATAAGCACGCTGTCTGCTTGTTTGAGTGATGCCTTTGCCACACAGCACTGTGGATTTACATCCCATCCGCTGTGCACAACTGCTCTGACAACTGGAAAAGCATCTGGGGCGAAGACAAAGCTCTGCCCCACCAGCCCCCCCTGCACACCCCGTCCTGCCCGGCTTGGCCCTGAGGGAAGCGGCACCTCTCAGCATGACCCTGACCGTGAGGGAGAGCCCCTGCGGCGCAGAGACTGCAGAGCTGGCTGGCAAGGGGCACGGGCACAGACCCTTCCTCCCGGCCTCTCCATGCGCTTGGGCCACCCCCTGCTCCCTGGGGCTCTGCTTGAAGGTTGGGTGGGGGGTTGGTAACACCCTAGGGGCTCCAGGACCCTCTCAGCAGAGCCTCCTGCTTGCTGGCTGTCACTGCCCAGTGGGAAGCAGCCCACAAGCCGAGCCCTGCCTGCAGAGCACAGCACCACGGAGGGGCAGCCGCGACAGCCCCCAGCCCCCCATCCAGCCCCTCCAGCGGCTGAGACCCCCCACGACCCACCAGCCACGGATGCTCCCATGGCTCAGCGGCCGCAGCAGTGCCATTCCCCAGCCTGCACCCCATTCCTGTCCTCGCTCCAGGGCTGTCCTCACTCTTTTGGGCTCCGATTCTGCCCCTCCCACAGCCGGGGAGCAGTCAAGGGCACAGACAAACACTACACACAGCGAGACCCTGCCAGTCCACACTGGCAGTTACAGCCTCTCACTTTAGAATCAGGAAAAATAATTACCAGCAACTTTTGGAAGTAAATAAATGTTGGTGAGCTGAGCTGCCTGAATTATTAATGGTCAGTTCAACTGTTCAGACACCTTGGTCATTACTAAGAATATCTGATGCCAATAAAACTCTTTGCCTATGGTGCTGCCAATGTAAAAAAACGTGTATACAAAACCAGCTACCCTCAAGCACAGAGAAATTCTCTGAGAAACAAGCTCAGAGGCTCGCGAATCCCCCAAATGCACCCCTGGTGCAGGCTGGGTCATAATCACCAGGATGGGGCAACTATGCACAAAAAGAGGGGAGCAGGGAGCAGGCTGGGGGACAGCGGGACACCCCAGCAGCAGTGGGAGACCCAGAGGATCCGGAGATATTAAGAAAAGCTCACGTATTCTTTTGTCGCAAGTGCAAGGGCTAGACAGCAGCACATCAGCCACCTGCCCGAGCCAGAGGCTGCTCGGTGCTCGAGCCCGGCAGAGCTGCAGGAGACGCGAGACGTTTCCAGTTTCAGCCCTGCGGCTCCCCAGACTCAGTCCCAGCAGGGATGAGTCTTTGCCGTGCTCGTGAACATGCCAGAAACGGCTGCAGGTGACAGGCACTGCCAGAGAGATAAGACTATGCAGCACTGCACCGTGTTTTCATTTTCAAGGAGCTTTAAGATGCTAAGAAATTAACAGCGGCTTCTCCTGGGCACAGCTTTTGTCCCTGCATGAAGGTCTCGGACACCAGGCTGGCATCGCGGAGACACGCTGCCGCAGCCGGTCTGCAGGCTGGAGCTGCTCTGATTAGGAACAATTAGACGAGAGGGCAGAGAAACCCCGAAGAGAGCGGCTGCCGCCAAACCGGGCTCCTGGCAGGGCTCCTGCAGCCGCTGCCAGCGGGGAAGGCTGACGTGGCCCAAGCGGCTGTAGACCTCACCTCACTGCACAGGGAGCAGGGACAGACCACCTTCACCAGCCCTTCCTCCGCTGTCACCCACTGAACGGGGGGGACATCAGCAGGGGCAGGGTTACCCCAGGGGTTGAAACGCACAGGTTCTCTGGGCAGACGGCCCTCCAGCCCCCTGCACCACACCGCCAGCGCCCGGAGCCAGGAGCTGGGTCCCTCAGCCCCAGCAGCCGCCCTCCCTGCAGACCCTCCTGCCTGTGCCCCTGGCCGTGACGGGGACAGGACCCTGCCACTGCGCAGCGCCCGGCCCGGCCCGCGCCTGGCTGGTGGCAGGGGCTGCCTTTCTAGATATCCCCTTCATCTCATCAGAGGCTGCTAGATTTAATTCCCTGCACTTTGGTATAAAGTCAGGGTCCCATCCGGAAAGCAATCTGTGCCTGCCGGAGCAGGCAGTCATAACATTTCCCATTAAAATGCAAATTTGGCTAAGTTTTCTGGCATCTCCTTTCCTTCCTTAAGGTAAAAAGAATATGAACTTGTATTATTTTTTCCATCAATGTTATCTCCCTCTCAGTTTTGTGCTAAGTAAAAAAGCTGCCCGATATACACCTTCCGCAAATTAAATTTGAATTGAGTCTGACAGCACAACAGGGATCCAGATTACGACGAGATGTGCTAGCCTAATTGGAATCATTTCCAGGAGGTTATTCGCAGAAGCGTTAACCACGGCAGGCACAAGTGGAGCCACACGTGGTCTCTGCACCGAGCGCTCATCTCGGCCGAGCTGCCGGGCGCTGCCGGCATCGCGCTCGCGGTGCGGGCCGGAGCGGGGCGGCTGCCGGGCGCTGCGGGACCA
>Ga0065711_1036311_pt1 | contig 21150 bp, 12 predicted proteins | sample Hoacrofraction12_FD_59098 | JGI IMG/M metagenome (GOLD analysis project Ga0065711, IMG submission 59098) | Hoatzin crop microbial communities from Cojedes, Venezuela - Epithelial fraction 12 v2 (version 2) | ecosystem: Host-associated > Birds > Digestive system > Esophagus > Crop | place...
TCCAGATGAGGCCTCACTAGGGCAGTGTAGAGGGGAAGGAGAACCTCCCTCGACCTGCTGGCCACACTCTTCTTGATGCACCCCAGGATCCCATTGGCCTTCTTGGCAGCCAGGGCACACTGCTGGCTCACGGTTAACCTGTCGTCCACCAGGACACTCAAGTCCCTCCCTCTCTGCAGAGTTGCTCTCCAGCAGGTCCGCCCCAAGCCTGTACTGATGCATGGGGTTGCTCCTCCTCAGGTGCAGGCCCCTGCACTTGCCTTTGTTGAACCTCATCAGGTTCTTCTCTGCCCAACTTTCCAGCCTATCCAGGTCACACTGAATGGCAGCACAGCCTGCCGGTGTGTCTACCACACCTCCCAGTTTGGTGTCATCAGCAAACTTGTTGAGGGTACATTCTAACTCTTCATCCAGGTCATTGATGAAGAAGTTAAACAAGACTGGGCCTAGTACTGACCCCTGGGGGACACCACTAGTTACTGGCCTCCAACTAGACTCAGCCGCTGATGACAACCCTCTGATTTCTGCCATTCAGCCAGTTCTCTATCCACTTCACTGACCACTCATCCAGCCCACACTTCCTGAGCTTCCCTAGGAGGATATTACGGGAGACAGTGTCGAAAGCCTTGCAGATTTTGAGGTAGACAATATCCACTGCTCTCCCCTCATCTACCCAGCCAGTCATGTCATCGTAGAAAGCTATCAGACTGGTCAGGCATCATTTCCCCTTGGTGAATCTGTGTTGACTACTTCTGATAACCTTCTTTTCCTCCACTTACTTGATGATGACCTCCAGGATAAGCTGCTCCATCACCTTTCCCGGGATGAAGGTGAGGCTGACTGGCCTGTAGTTCCCTGGGTCCTCCTTCTTGCCCTTTTTGAAGACTGGAGTCACAGTGGCTTTCCTCCAGTCCTCGGGCACCTCTCCTGCCCTCCAGGACCTCTCAAAGTTGATGGAGAGTAGCTCAGCAATGACATCCGCCAGCTCCCTCAGCACTCGTGGATGCATTCCATCGGGGCCCATGGATTTGTGGGCGTCCAGATCTGAAGAGTGAAGTAAAGAAGGCATTCAGTAGCTCTGCCTTGTCTGCATCCTCCGTCACCAGGACACCCGCCTCATTAAGCAGCAGTCCCACATTGTCCGTAGCCTTCCTTTTACTACTGATGTAGTTGAAGAAGCCCTTCTTGTTGTTTTTGACATCCCTTGCCAGCTTCAATTCCAGGTGGGCCTTGGCCTTCCTCGTCACATCCCTGCATGCTCTGACCACATTCCTGTACACTTTCCAAGTGGCCTGCCCCTCTTTCCACATTCCATGGACCTTTCTCTTCCACCTGATCTCTGCTAGAAGCTTCTTGTTCAACCGTGCAGGTCTCCTGCCTCCTTTGCTCGATTTCTTGCTCAGGAGGATGCACCACTCCTGAGCGTGGAGGAAGTGACGTTTAAACAGCGAGCAGCACTCTTGGACCTCCCTGCCTTCAAGAGCCCTGGCCCACGGGATTCCTCCCAGTCGCTCCTTGAAGAGGCCAAAGTTAGCCCTCCTGAGGTCCAAGGTTTTGATCCTACTTATCGCCCTGCTTCCTCCACACAGGATCCTGAACTCGATCATTTCATGGTCACTGCAGCTGAGTCTACCTCCAGCCTTCACATCCTCCACCAGTCCCTCCTTGTTTGTTAATACAAGGTCCAGCAGCGCGCCTTTCCTTGTTTGTTCTGGAATACATCCTGGGGGATAAAGGGATGGAGAACAGCCCTGCTGAGAAGGAGTTGAGGGTACTGGGGGAAGAAAAGCTGGACATGAGCCACCAGAAAGCCAACCACATCCTAGGCTGTATTCCCAGCAAAGTGGCCAGCAGGGCGAGAGAGGGGATTCTGCCCCTCTACTCTGCTCTCATGAGACCCCACCTGGAGTCCTGCATCCAGCCCTCAACACAAGAAAGACATGTACCTGTTGGAGCAGGTCCAGAGGAGGCCACAAAGATTATTCGAGGGCTGGATCATCTCTCCTATGAGGAAAGGCTGAGACAGTTGGGGTTGTTCTGCCTGCAGAAGTGGAGGCTCCGGGGGGAGTGTATTTGCAGCCTTTTGGTACTTGAAGGGGGCTTATACATAAGATGGGGACAAACTTTTTAGCAGGGCCTGATGCAATAGGACAAGGGATACTGGTTTTAAGCTAAGCAAGGGTAGATTTAGACTGGATATAAGGAAGAAATCTGTTACAGTGAGGGTGGTGAAACACTGGAAGAGTTTGCCCAAAGAGGTGGTAGATGCCCCACCCCTGGAAACATTCAAGGTCAGGTTGGACGGGGCTCTGAGCAATGTGATCTAGAGGTAGATGTCCCTGCTCATTGCAGGATGGTTAGACTAGATGACCTCTAAAGGTCCCTTACAGCCCAAACTGTTCTATGAATATATGATTTTATTTTTTCTGGGACAGGAAAACAAGCATGTTATAAAAGGGTAACATATGAAGTTTTATGTATCTTCTACGTAGAGCTTGGTGGGGTGGTTATTTTTGGTTTTTCCTGTGTGAAACTTAAAGTAAGCAAAAGTTTAAAAAAACCCCACCAGATAACTTAAAATATTTTATATGTGAACATATCCACAACCATTTTGAGTAGGGTGCCTCTTCTTTTTTATGTAACCACTGCATGCCTAGCCAAAACACTACTACAGACACAAAATCATCATATCAATTTCAGACCATTAATTCCACTTTACAGGTGAGGAAATGGTTATATTCAGATTAAATAACTGCCTTATAGTCTCTGAAATGCTCTGTATAAGAAGTATAAAGCTGAGTCTCATCTACTAGTTATCACCTTTTCTATGAATGAATCCTTTCTCTTTTCTGCATACATTAAAAAGCATATTTCTGCAGAGTACTTTTGTCACAGGGCATCACTTAAGAATTAAGAAAATTAGTTACCAAGATGCCTTTTGTTGAAAAGCAGGTGGCATTTAGCCCATTTGTCATTTTTTACTGCTGCCTGCTGAGCAGCAAACTACTTCTGAAGTGGAATGGTTTTTTTCTTGTCATCTGGGACACACAACAGTATGACTTGATATCACTAGGAAGGATATGCTCGTTGTCACAAGATGAAAGTAGACAGTACTGGTAAGAATACTTTTAGCCTGGTGTTCTGTCTTTGGCAGGAAACTTGGGTGAGCCACTGGCAAGGCTGCTCCTGGGGACAAAGCTCCATGGTAGGAGGGGATTCTATTTATTTCCCCCTCCTTTTTTTGTTGTTGTTCTGGCTTGTAACAAGCAAGTCTCACATTTGCCATTCATGCTGCCATGGGCACTCAGGGGATGCTGAGGCCACAAAAACATGCTGTTGTGTCCTTCTCAGTTTTAAAACAGTTTTTTGGCTGCTTTTTGCATATACAAGTGTTTAGGCTGAAATTGCAAAGTAAGAAAAGCGGGAAAACATGGACTAATGCAGTAGCATCTGTACTATAGACAGAAAACACTAGGGAGATGAGGCACATAAATGTATTCCTTACTCCTGACTGTAGATAAGGAAAAATCCTTGGAGTATTCAGCTGGTGCTGGTTTCACTTGTGTCAGATGCTGTACGAATTTACACTGGTAAACCTATTTCACAGATTTTTTAGCATGAAGAAGTATGAAGACAGAAGCAGAGGATGAAGACCAGGAACAGTGCCGAATCCCAGCCAAGCAATGTGATTCTGCAGCTACTCGTATTCTTCTTGGTTTCATTCCTAAAGTAGACCCCTCCACATGTGCATTTGAAAAACACTGCCACATGTCACAAGCAATGATTTCCTCTAGGAGGAAAAACCAACTTTGTACTATGCAAAAGAGTTATAACGTTTGATCTGCTGCTGATGGAAAATGTTTTGACACTACAGAGCTGAATTTGTATAGCACAGACCAAGTCTCTTACCGTTCAGTGGTACACTTAGCCAAAGTAGAAATAGAGCAGCATGTGTACAAGTGATATCTACCAAATAAAAAATGCAGTTTGAAAATGGGAGCATCCCTTTTCTTTGACATTATGTGGTAATGGGATATTCTAAAAGCTTCCTCTGACACTTGCTTAGAGTTTTGGTTCAGGACAAGCCCATTGGTAATATAACTGTTGGTTTTAAATGGATTCACAGGTCAGCAAATTTATCCCTATTTATCATTTCCTACATACAAATGGTTGGTTAAATGTAGAAAGTGAAGAAATTACATTCTTACTACATTAGAAAGACTCACAGGGTTAGGAAATCTTGGACCCATCAGAATAATTTGTGTAATTCATAGCAGAGAGCTCAGAGAATATGTCTATAACTTCCACAGTAAGCAGAATATGTTTAAACAGGAGACCGAAGTGCTGCTGGCTGGTACAACCGAAAATGCTGGCACATGCTTATGACCTTGTTATTTATTAAATACTTGGACCTGAAAGTCTGTGGTAAAAGTTGCTGAATGAAGCTTTCTCAAGGTATTTTTTGTTCCTCAGAAGTCTTATGTAGCACATTTTGTCAGATAGAACTCTCTGCTCACTATTTCAGGTACTTTAAGGGGCATACATCGTAAACCACTGCGAGAATCTAAAACTAGTCCCTGGATTATAAAATGTTCCTTCTAGGAAAGTGTCGTGGGGAGGAAACCTATGAGCTGTGAATTTGCACCTGATCTCAGGCCATGTCTGTGGAGGAATCAGCCAGCATGGCCGTGGGGAAAGCAAAGGTGACAGAAAGACCTGGAGGGGAACACTGCCTGCCTACAAGAGTGATGCTCCCACCAGAAATCGCCAAGTCCCCAGGACAGAGTTTCAAAAGCTGGAATGTTGTCTTCCACTCTGTAAATGTCTCTTTCATCACATTTCTACTAGAATAAAAGGACACTTCAACTGAAATAGCAAGGCCTTTGTTGGTTTAGTAGAGATAACATGGGTGAATTGCACAGCAAAATGCTTGCATTGTCAGGTCCTAGTACCTATGGCATTTACTGGCACACTAAAGGAATCTCAGGGGATCTCTTCTCATGAACCAGAAAACAATTTTTATGAGCATAGGAGTTATAAAGCTCAAAATCACTCCTTACAAGTGTGAATGAGATGTAGCTAATGTTGTCATTTTATGTTTCCCTATTCTGTTGAGAATTCAATACATAAAATGACATTGCCAAATGTTTTATGGTACCCTAGGACCAGTTTTAGTAGATAGCAAAACACTGGCATGCAAGGAAGGTAGATAGCAAATAAGTGGTCTTTCTGCTTTCAAGTTGGTCAGAAGAATTTATTTCAAGAATTAAAATGAAATGTAAGTGTATTGATTGTACTCCACGTATTGGCTTTTTCAAGAAGAAAAAGAAAAAATAGCTGCCACAAAGTGGGACTGAAGGACCTAAAGTCTTTCTCTCTGTTAGAATTATTAACCTCAAGAAAAGTCAGCGGTCTTCTATACCCCCCAAAAAAAAAAGTAAAATCAGAGAATACCAGATTGGAAGGACCTCAAGGGTCATCTGGTCCAAACTTTCTTGCAAAAGCACGGCCCAGAGAAGATGGCCCAGCACTCTGTCCAGTCAAATCTTAAAAGTTTCCAAAGTTGGGGAATCCACCACTTCCCTGGGGACATTATTCCAACAGCTGATATTTCTCATTGTGAAAAAATTTCCTCTTGTGTTCAATCATAGTCTCCTTAGAAGTAACTTCTACCCATAAAGCTGAAAGACTGTATAATCTAGCTCAGATTGGTGGCAATTAGTATGCCACTGGAAAGATACAGAAAATTGTATTTTCTGTATTTATGCATTTTTAAATTTATTTGCAACTGTTATCACTATAGCATTTAGGGTTGTAGTCACTTCTCTGATTTCCTTTGTGCTGGGTGCTGTACAGAGATTGTTAACTGTTGGTGTAGACAAAGACCAAAAGATAAAAATACAGAAGGATGAGGTCATACTGATTTGTCTTAACCTACAGGAAGAGATAATTTACGCTATTTAAGATCTGTGCCACTAAGAAGATGTGCTCTAAAGATGTAAATGAAGCTATTATTTTTTCCAGTTTGCAAATGGAGATCTAAGAGAGTTAATGACAGTAAATTGGGCAGGCAGACCTATCAATGAATTAAACTTCTCTATCCTGAGTCCCACTTCAGTTTCACGCACACAAACAGGAATGCTTGACACTCTCTCAGGAAAGGAATTTTTCCTAATATCCAATCTAAACCTCCCCTGACTCAACTTGAGGCCATTGCCTCTTGTCCTATCGCTAGTTACCTGGGAGAAGAGACCAACACCTGCCTCACTACAGCCTGCTTTCAGGTAGTTGTAGAGAGCAATAAGGTCTCCCCTGAGCCTCTTCTTCTCCAGACTAAACAGGCCCAGTTCCTTCAGTCAGTCCTCCTAAGCCTTGTTCTCTAGACCCTTCACCAGCCTCGTTGCCCTTCTTTGGACATGCTCCAACAACTCAATGTCTTGCTTGTAGTGAGGGACCCAAAACCAAACACAGTATTTGAGGTGCGGCCTCACCAGCACCAAGTACACGGGCACGACCACTTCCATGATCCTTCTGGCCATACTATTCCTGATACAAGCCGGGATGTCGCTGGCCTTCTTGGCCACCTGGGCACACTGCTGGCTCATATTCAGCTGGCTGTAAACTGACAGCCCAAGGTCCGTCTCCACTGGGCAGCTCTCCAGCCACTCCTCCCCAAGCCTGTATCATTACATGGGATTGTTGTGACCCAAGTGCAGGACCCAGCATTTGGCCTTATTGAACCTCATACAGTTGGCCTCGGCCCATCGATCCAGTCCATCCAGATCCCTTTGCAGAGCCTTCCTACCATCAAGCAGATCAACACTCCCACCCAGCTTGGAGTCATCTGCAAAATTCCTGAGGGAGCACTCAATCCCCTCATCCAGATCATTGATAAAGATGTTAAAGAAGATCGGACCCAAAACTGAGCCCTGGGGAACACCACTTGTGACCAGCTGCCAGCTGGATTTAAGTCCATTCACCATCACTCTCTGGACATGGCCATCCAGCCAGTTCTTTATCCAGCGAAGAGTACTCCCATCCAAATGATGGGCAGCTAGTTTCTCCAGGAGGATTCTCTGGGGAACAGTGTCAAAGGCCTTACGAAAGTCCAAGCAGATACAGCTTCAGACTTTTCTTCATCCAAGAGGTGTGTCATCTGGTCACAGAAGGAGATCAGGTTGGTCAAGCAGGACCTGCCTTTCATGAATCCATGCTGGCTGGGCCTGATCCCCTCGTTGTCCTTCATGTGCCTGGTGAGCGCACTCAGGATGAACTGCTCCATAATCTTCCTGGGCACCAAGGTCAGGCTGATAGGCCTGTAGTTCCTGGGATCCTGCTTCCGGCTCTTCCTGTAGATGGGTGTTAGACCGGCGATCCTCCAGTCATCTGGGACCTCCCCTGTTAGCCAGGACTGCTGTTAGATGATGGAGAGTACCTTGGCCAGCTCCTCTGCCAGTTCCCTCAGCACTCTTGGCTGGATTCCATGCAACCCCATAGACTTGTAAGTGTCCAGGTGGCATAGCAGGTAGTTAACTGCTTCCTCCTGGATTGTGGGAGATTTATTCTGATCTCCTTCCCTATCTTCCAGCTCTGGGTGCTGACTACTCTGGGAATAACCAGTGTGACCATTGAAGACTGAGGTAAAGAAGGCATTATGTACCTCAGCCTTTTCCTCATCCTTGATGGCTCTGTTCCCCCCTGCATCCAATAAGCGATGGAGATTCTCTTTGGCCCTCTTTTTGTTGTTGAAGTATTTGTAAAATCATTTTTTGTTGTGCCTTACAACAGTGGCCAGCCTGAGTTCTAGCTGGGCTTTTGCCTTTTCAATTTGCTTTCTGTGCAACCTTTGCCCTTCAGGTCTCTCAGCCTTTAGGCAATACTACGGTATATTTATTATGAAAAAATCATACCTTTCTGCATATCTCCTGAAGGCCCCAACAGAAAGTATCACTGTGGTCTTACAGAATTCTGAAAGACTGCTCAAGGGAAACCAGAAGAAATAGCAACAGTGCTAAATATTTCAGGATTTAGAGTAATAGCCATAAAACTCAGCTGCATTTGTTGAGCAGACTAGTGGTCCCACACCTCCTTTTTGTTAGAAAATTCAGACCTTTAGTAAGAAAAACATGAGACTGAAACAGAGAAAACACAAAATTGTGGCTATATATTTTTACTTTACAATGATTTACCTGAAAAACCTTTGCAGTGAAGGTAAAGTGCAGACCTAACTGTGACGGTATCTGCACTGCAAGGCAGGTGTACTCCAAAGTTGAACACTGCATTCTGGTCTTCTCTATGACATTATTTCCTGGTGTCCCCTGGTCATAAGTTTCCTTGTGTAAAACCAAATCAGAATATGTGGGGGAGATACCTGGGACTCGGAGAAACATGCAGCCCAGTGAACATCCTGATGCAAGCTCTGCAAGGTGAACCAAATTCTCTCCTACCACACAGACAGAGTCTATAATTCTGTCTGCAATAAGCCTTTTGAAAGATGTGAAAATTCAGGTTCTCAAGCAATTCAGTTGCATAGTCTTAAGAGACTAGGTCAATTATCGTGTATACAAAGTGAGTCTTCAAAAGATTAAAGTAATTGCTATCACAAATGTGAAAATAACATGAAATACCTTTTCAATAATCTCAAATCAGTCTGAAGCAGAAATCCAGCCCTTGAAGTCTGAGACAGGAAGATGACACTGTTACCTTTCTTGTTAAATTTTTCTGCTGATGTTACAGGGAAATCTACAAGTAAACCTGAATAAATGACATTTGCACAGTATTTTTAATGTTTTCAGTGAAAAAACAGACAAAACTGTTCACGTTGTCTGTTATTACAAGTCAAAGCATTTATTGTAAAGCACTTCAAAGATTCTGATTGTGGTGATCATAATTCAAAAATTAAGTTTAAGTTCTCAGTACACTAACCATTACTTGGGACCTTTCCTGGATGCAGAAAAACAACTGGCTATACCAGTGATTTATTAATCATAGAATCATAGAATGGTAAGGGTTGGAAGGGACCTTAAAGATCATCTAGTTCCAACCCCCTGCCATTAGCAGGGACATCTTCCACCAGACCAGGTTGCTCAGAGCTCCATCCAACATGGCCTTGAACACTGCCAGGGAGAGGGGCAGCCACAACTTCTCCGGGCAACCTGTGCCAGTGTTTCACCACCCTCATGGTGAAGAATTTCTCTGAATATCTAATCTCAATCTGCCCTCTTTTAGTTTACAGCCATTCCGCCTTGTCCTATCACTACACACCCTTGTGAAAAACCCCTCTCCATCCTTCCTGTAGGCCCCCTTTAGGTACTGGAAGGCTGCTATAAGGTCACCCTGGAGCCTTCTCTTCTCCAGGCTAAACAGCCCCATCTTCTTCAGCCTGTCCTCATAGGAGAGGTACTCCAGCCCTCTGATCATCTCTGTGGCCCTCCTCTGGACTTGCTCCAACACATCCATGTCCTTCTTATGTTGAGGGTTCCAGAGCTGGATGCAGTACTCCAGGTGGGGTCTCACGAGAACAGAGTAAAGGGGCAGAATCCCCTCACTCGACCTGCTGGCCATGCTTTTCTTGATGCAACCCAGGATATGGTTGGCTTTCTGGGATGAAAGCACACATTGATGACTCATGTTGAGCTTCTTATCCACCAGTACCCCCGAGTCCTTCTACTCAGGGCTACTTTCAAGCTATTTTTGTCCTCTGATAACCACCAGGTTCCTCCATAATACCTGGGCATCATATGGCAGCAAGAAAATTCCGGAGACCATCACTTGTTGGCAATTTGCTTTAAACCTTCTTGTTCTGAAAAGAAAGAGAGCTCATGTCCTGGGTTTGGCCAGGACAGGGTTAATTTTCATGGAATCCAGGAAGGGACACAGCCAGGCAGGCTGACCCCACCTGGCCAAACAGAGCAGGGTATTCCATACCATGTGCTATCATGCTGGATTCCGGTGGGGGGGAGCGGGGCGGCGGGAACTCACTTGTGGCTCGGGAGCTTGCGGCGGCGGTCCTGTCTGGGAGAGTAGCTGTCTGGGTCGTGCGGTTTGTGTAGTGCATTCTCTTTATCTGTATCATTGTTGTTCCTGTTCCCTTTGTTTGCTGTTCTGTTAAACTGCCTTTATCCCGACCCACCAGTTTCTGCCTGTTTCTTCCCATTCTCCTCCTCACCCTGGCAGGGGAAGGGGCGGCCACGTGGTGCTTTTGTTGCAGGCCGCAGCCAAACCATAAGAGCTCATAATGATCAGCGGTGATCTATTGTGTGCTACTTCATCTCTATGTGCAAAGACTTTTCCAAGAATACAGAATTTTCTAATTTAGACACAGGCTTTGATTTCTAGCTCCGTGATGCAAGCAGGTCATATTCAGATCTTCTTAAGGCTGAGGGCTTAAGGATGGAGGCATGACAAACCCAAAGATTCGGCTTTCTCTGCCATAACGTACATGAGCAGAACAAGGTTGTGCAAGTATTGCAATGGGATAATGTTATGATTCTTCCTACTTCTACCTGATAACACACGACAGGCATAAATGCAGTAGGAAAGAAGGGAGAGTGTCTCATAAACCTTGGAAAAAGTGCAACTGAGTTAAAACCTAGATTTCATTTCACACACAAGAATAATGTACTTTCCTCTCAAAAATGAAACACAAGACTCCCGTGTGTGTACATTATGTTGTCTGTTGTAGGCTTGTATCATGTCCTGGCAAAAGCATATTGTTCAAATAGTTACTGAAATTAAAGGACAAAAAAAATCCTAGCAGAACAATATTCCACCAGAAAAGAAAATCTACAACGAGGTAGAGAGACACACACTAATGGCAATGTAATGCCCCGTTTTTTTAATAAAGAAATCATTAAAATGTGTAAGAGAAATATCTTGGGTAGCCATATGAGCAGGTAAATCATAAATCTGGATTGCAGGAAAAAGAAAGATTGTACACACAGAAGTTTCCAAAAGTACGCACATGAGCAGTGCTTTGTTAACATGTCTCACCTCTGGTGTGATAAACTGTGCAAACATAACTCTAATCCTTATGGTGCTTATATAGCAGACCTCATAAATTACCGTTCTGCTGCTTTCTGAGTGTCACAGTTAGAATAATTGTACTGTGAGTTGTGCTAACAAGTGACGTGAGCAATAAAAGAGATCTTAAGGAAATATCAAAGACTTCTAACATTTAAAAAATATCGTTACAGCAATTATATAGACACCTCATTGCAGCCTTTCTATACTATAAAGGGGGCTTACAAGAAAGATGGAGAGGGACAAAGTTCTGTAGCAACAGGAAAAGGGGCAATAGTTTTGAAATATAAATTAAATGTTTTTTTACAGAGTTTGAACGAGGCATAGAAGAAAATAATGATGTAGTTTTTTCCTCTCTGGCAGGTATGAAGAATTTCACACCTGGAGGCATGGAAGGGCTTCTCTGGAGGCAAAGGAAGCCACAGCTGTAGACTGACAGAGTAACAGCATTGGCTCACAATACCAGGCAATACACCATGCCATGCAAGGTCAATGAAAGCTCCAACACTTAGATCTTCATGGCATAATAAATACAGAATCAGTGGAAAGAGAAAGAAAAGAGGTGAAACAGCCAAAGTAATAGGCAAGGAAAACTTCTTTACAGTAACAGCCTTATTATCTATGAATAGTCCAGTTCTGCATTTCTTATGGCTATTAAATATATCACAGCCATTAACCTGGGTGCTCAAGAGACAGCCTAAGAGAATTTTAGCTTTTTAGAGAGGTGGGAGACAGTACCCTTTCAGAAGGCAGAATCTGAAAGACTGAAGTATAAAAAGCAATGCTTCAGAAGAAAATTCTTAAAATACTCCAGGATAGTATTGCTCATGCCATTTCTAATGGGAAACCTGCATGGCAGCCTGGCAAATGTGTTTGTTTTCTTGCTAGCTTAAATGAAATTGCTATTTCTGTAAGATTCTCCCAAAGTGAAAAGCAAGAAATGGGTCGATCCCTGATGATCAAACTGAACTTTGAAATAGCAGACTTGAAATAAAGGTTAAAGGCTCTTTGAGGTAATTACTTGTATAGTAAGTTTGGTAAAGTAGGAATTAATGACTAGTGAAAAGACATAATGGGCAATAAAACACACAGAAGCAGCAGACTGACACTAACAGTAACTGTCTCTGTATTGAAGAAGGCACATGTGCAATGAAACGTGGGAAAATAAGACAGGTTCAAAACTGATAAAGAACCAATACAACAGAAAATAGACCCAGGTTTGCCACTCCTTTTATCATTTTTTCCAACAAATGATACATTTGACTTGATGAAAAAAGCTGTGAGTACTTGCAGTAAAACTGTGCTCACAATACTATAAGGCTCTTTAAATGGTGGTTGAAGTCAGGCTTTTCCAGACACTGGGCTGGTCCCTGCTTTTGGTTCCTCCGCCCAGGTTGTCCTGTTCCTGTATCCTTCTCCCTTATCTTCGTCTCTCACAGAGAATCACGACAGTCTCTGACCCCTGATGATACCTGCAGCTGGGTTTCAAATGCCAGTTACTTGTCCTAACGAGAAGTAGTACAGTGGCTTGGTGTCACTAGAGTGCATTCTTTGGCCCACCAACACTAAAGCTTATCAGAAACACACCTCCAATGCAAGCACAACACCAACACTTTAAGAACAGTAAAATAAGTAAATGTAGAGCCATGATGGTTCAGGAATGGATTACTACCTCTTTCAAGGGAAACCTAAAATAGCAGTAACATATGAATCAGACCAAGCTCTTCGGCCAGTCAATTTCTTTATCACAAATTGTCTCCCACCTGCTGCTAAGAAATGGATTGAATATGAGAAATGAGAGCTATGAGAAGTAAGAGCTATGAAATCTGCAGTGTTATTACTATCTGATAGTAATAGGGCAAAATTACAAATTGTGGCCTCCTTATTTATGCCTCCAAGACCTTTCCTGAGAGGGAAAGTTCCTGGGCTTGATATAGGTAAGATTTTGTAGACATGTACTATCCTGAACTTGTCTTTCGCAGAGAAATTCAAGTAGACTGTGTGTGTCACCCTGAAAGATCTGGTTATCAGGCTGTAATTCACTGAGTTGCTCTCCCCATTTCCCTTGGCCACGTCACCTTTCAATAAATCATGGTTAATGCCGGCAGTGACAGAAGTAGTCTCAAAAAATCTGAATGTATAATGTTTTGGGTAGGTTTAATGCACACGCAGAAGATCGAGGTTTTTCTTTGTGAGACACTAAACCTTTCAGTAGTTGAGACACGACAGAGTAGGATTGACAAATACTGGTGATAGTCTGTATTACAGTAGTCAAAAGTTTAGAGCCAACCTTAGGGAGAGATGTCTTTCATGTTACCCTCTGACACTTGCTTCTCTTGGTAAGTTTCAATATTTCAGTTAACTGCAGTAGCTTTAAAAGAAAAATGAAAAGCCTGAGGTGCAATATGGCTTCTGGGATTCATAAAGAAATTACAAGTTTCTTTAGCTATTCAGTCACTAACTAATACCAGCCCTGAGAAAAATAATCTGCACGTAATAACCAACTCCATTAAATTCTGCCTCTCCCACGGAACGATCTATAAAAAATCTTTATTTTCCTTATGCATATGTCCTGAATGGCAGCATTCACTGAGTAACCGTGAAGTGAATAACTACTGAACTCCATTCTTACTGCAGTCAGGAAAGTGTCTATGAGCACCCAACACCTACAGATGTGTTGACTAACCCTGACTGGGCATATGGTTCTCACTCTTGTTCTGTACCACAGGTCTGTTTCAGCATAAGATATAATGTGCTTTGTACCTGCTTTTCTACATATATACTTTAAAAAGCTCTTCTAATCCTTTCTTCCTAGAGAGACTGACAGATGCCTTGCCCTGTCACTGCCAAGCCAAAGATTTAAAGAGGTATGAATATAAGAGGTGAAAATTTGTTTTTGTATTTCACTACTAGTGGCAGTTTTGTTAAGGACATAATTAATTTCTGCCCCAGGATGGCAGTCAGAATTATGACTCAGTGGCTTTTTGGTGATGCATAGAGTAAAGCAGGGGTACCACTGATGCTGCTGAGAAATAAGCTCGGACACCAGCTGCCAAATACTGCACTAAATCACTCCTGCTACTCACAACTGACACATCCTCTTTTTTTGTTGTTGTTGTTTTCAGCTTAGATTATTCTCTCTGCATGGCAGTTCTTTGCCTTTTTGTTGTTGTGCTATTATTGTCCATGAACTGATTTTCATGCTTGGTGGCCAAGAAACTGCCGTTCTTTAAAGCTCCTCCTGGTGTGTTGTCACTCCTATTTACTTCACATCTGTAACTACTGACAACCACCTATTCCTGACTTGATAGCCTATTTTTCAGATAAACATGGAAAATAAGCTCTGCAGCCTGGCTTTGTGCTTCTTTGGGACAGATTTTGTTTCAGGTTACATAGTCTTTTTCGGAGTAACACAATCAGACTAGAATTTTCTTTCTCATATTTACATGTGGCTGCTTTGCCTCTTAGACAGAGCAGTCTGAGAATAAATAGGTCTTCCGTATCTCCCACTTCTTCAACTAAGCAGCTGGGTAGGAAACAGAGTTTTCTCCAGCCCTTTGTACAGTCCAGGATGATGTGACAACTCAGAGGTATTCCTATTAATAACTGTTACCAGTTCTGGCATGAAAATCTTTCCCAAAGAGCTTTTGGGCAGCACAGCTGGAGACAGTGTTTTTCCTTCTCCACAGAGAATGCGTGATCAGATCGCACTTGCCTCTGTGCATATGTACAGATGTACTTAGGCTGTTGGAAATCAATGTAGGAAAGACATGATACAAAAGAGTGGGAAGCAAATATGGGCAAGTAGTTTGAAAATCGGTGAAATGGAGACAGGAGACATTGGGCTCCTCTTCCATGTAGTCATGTTTAAAGTCTAAATGCTATACCTTTCCTTAGCTGTTGATGAATAGGATTTCCTCATTTTTAAATACCACTTTCTTTTCTTTCACTCCCCCAACATTTCTGCAATTCATTTTCCCTCTGACTTGCCTTGCTAGTAGCCCTTGGTTACTTCTTTACCTTAACAGAGGTTTTACAGAAAGCCTTTAGCATAAATTCCACCCCCACACAACAATAATATGAATATTTTTTTCTCTATTGCTTTTCTCTCTCTTGTCTGTGCTCAAAATGACACTTCAGTTTCTCTGTTCAGCCACCACCAAACTTCAGCTGAATTTCATGTTGCCTAAGAGACCTATGATAGCAGAGACAAAAGTGATCCAAGTTATTAAAGGAGGAAAAAATATAACTTTTCAGTAAAAAGGAGGGATATAAAAAGTGCATAACTAGATCATCTCAATTTCTGCTCTCCCTCAGTCCTCTGTTATAACACTTGTATGCAGTTACAACTTCTGTTATGCTGATGGCCTGGAATGTAGTACCAACATCAGTTAAGTGATTTTGCAAAGTTGGTGGCATTTAATAGTAGAGACTCCAAGGACACTATTAAAATTGAATGTAAATGGAAATTCATCTAAAAATTGCTAAATAATAGACAAGGGAAAACACACAGAATTTATTTTTGTTCTATTAACAGCCGGGCAGATGGCTTTGGTTTGGACAAAAAAAAAAAAAAAATGTTCTGAACTTTTTTCATCCTCAGGAGCTTCTAAACCAGAAGTTTAAATTATTGCAAATTAAAGAATGTCAGCTAAGAAGTGGGCCACTCTCAGCTCATGACACAAGACTAAATAGTTTCCTATTTTCCATGGTATTAAAAATACACAAATTTGTTTACTTGATTCAGAGTCTTAATTTAGTTTATAATTTGAGGGAGAGTCTGCTAAGCAATGCATTTCAAAGTTAGCCACTAAGAAAGATAAGTAGGAGAAACGTTTTCCTTGAGGTGGATTTGGTACACATACAAAATATTGGAAGAAAACTTTAACAATGTGTTTGGGGTAGACTGATAATTAGTGTTTTACTACTTCACAAGCTGTTCTGCTGTAACCTTTGCAGCACCATCCTCATTAGAATAGCATGACTTCATACACCCCTTGGTATTTAGCAGCCATGCTGTATAAAATCTGGCATCCTAGTTAACTGCACAAACATTTTTACAAAATGACAAATGAGTAGGTGAGAATGGAAAAAAAAGTTATATTTGTACGAACAAATTTTCATTTATTTCAAATAACATGATAAAAAGAATTTTAGTAAGGCTTTGTGATAACACCTTGCATAAACACATACTTGTCTTGCAACCTCAGCACAATAAACATGAAAAGACATCTGGAAAATGGAAAAAATGAGTGAACTCAACTTTGAGACATCCAAAATTTTTTTCCTCAATTAAGAAAGTTTTCTGCAAGGATAAGGAAACAAAGAGAAGGCTGTTGAGACAGAGAATAGGTGAGTTCAATACACTTATTCAATCTTCAGTTTCGCCCATGTTATGGCAGGGAAATAGGGAACAAGCAAAGAGAAAGAGATTTGTTTCAGATAAATTAGGGTGCCTGGGGTAGGATTTTAAATGTATCTACATATTAAAATGGTATGTGATAAAGCCAAGGCCTTTTGACTGAGACAACACTTCTGAACTGCTTTTTTCAATTTTGTTTTTCTTTTTAGTCTGTCCTGTATACTTACTAGATAGGTTTATGTCTGTTAACTCCTACAAAGAGACATGCTTTAATTATGAGTAAAAAGATTTGCAAAATCTGTAGCACTGGCACACAAGCACATCAGTGCCAATAACACAACTAGAATTGTATGAGTCCTTATGTCCTTAAGGAACTTCAGGACAAAGAGCACGCAAGGTTCCTATTTTTCCACACAATAGTATATATTTAAAATGAGAAACCCATATCTTAGTACAAGATGATATGTGTCCTGTAGGATCTTAAAATAAATATTTCTATATTATTGTACACATCTTCTTTCCTAGTTAAAATGGAAAGCCTTGTCCATAATGTGCAGGCTTTAAATCTTCATTGCATTTGCTCTGCGACACAATTATGGTTTTATCTTTTTTTGTGTGGAGAACATGGAGAATAAAGGAAACTGAAATGAAGGATGGAAAGATGGGAAGAAAGATTAGGAGTGTGAACAGAGACTCATACCTTTCTGAGTTAGGACTGATTCTTACCAGCTTTTGTGCACATTTCTAGATCATACAATTACAGAATCAGAGAAAGGTTTTGGTTGGAAGGGATCTTTAAGGACCATCTAATCCAACCTCACTGCTATGGGCACGGACAGCTTACACTAGGTCAGGCTGCTCAAAGCCCCGTCCAGCCCAACTTTAAACACTGTCAGTGATGAGGCATCCACAACTTCTCTGGGAAACCTGTTTCAGTATCTCAGCACCTTCATCATAAACGATTTCTTCCTTATATCCAGCTTAAATCTACCCTCTTTCACTTTAAACCATTGTCCCTTGTCCTGTCACTGCAGGATGGGGTAAAAAGTTTCTCTCCATATTTCTCATAAGCCCCCTGTACATATTGAAAGGATACAGTATGGTGTTCCTGGAGCCTTCGCTTCTGCAGGCTGAACAACCTCAACTGTCTCAGCTTTGTTCCATGGGAGATGCACTCCAGCCCTCTGACCATTTTCCTGTCCCTCTTCTGAACTGAATCCAACAGCTCTACGTATTTCTTGTGCTGGAGACCCAGAGCTGGATGCAGTACTCCATGTGGCATCTCCAGTGAGCAGTGTGGAGGGGGAGAATGACCTGCTGGCAATGCTGCTTTTGATGCAGTTCAGGATGCAACTGGCTTTCTGGATCGCAAGGGCACATTGCTGACTCATACCCAGTTGTTGGCCCATGAGCATTCCCAAGTCCTCTCTGCAGGGTTGTTCTCCCTCAGTTCATCTCCCAGTCTGTACCGATATTGGGCAATGCCCTGACCCAGGTTGCAGGACTTTGAACTTGGTTTTTTTGGCCCTCCTGGGTCCACTTCTCAAGCCTGTCAAGGTCCCTCTGGATGGCATCCCTTCCCGCTAGTGTATGAACTGCACGACTCAGTTTGGTGTTGTCTGCAAACGTGCTGAGACTGCACTCACTCACACAATATATGTCATTAATTAAGATATTATAGTGTCATCTCCAGTACCAATTGATATCAATTGACAATAGCCGATACACATTGATAACAGACAAAAAAATCTGGAAATAAAATGATCATCAAAAACCTCAATATGAAGTATCTAGACAGACAATCAATCCAGCTAAGTTTTACAGCCTTTCATTAGGTCTTAACTGCTTCACCACACACCATAAAGAGCTGACATAATTTGTTGCAGCTGTATGTCCAGCAATAATTCCACTAACAGGCTTAAATATTACTATATAATAATTCCAGCTCTGTCGAACCTTTACTGAAGCGGCTCAGGATAAACCTTGTCCTATTTTCTTTCCACAGTGTGGGCTTTGAGACCCTCCCATGATGTCGCTTTATTAATCTATTAACTTCGTATAGAATTGCAATACTTACGAGTACTGTTCATACACTTATATCCCAAGTATTCAATGTGATACAAACAAAACAGAAAACCTACTCTTTTTCATCTCACTTACAATCCCAGACAGGGAATGTACAGGTGCAAAGACCCAAGGGATACAGAAAATGAACTGTTCATACTGTATGACTTTACAAATTTTAGAAGGTTAATGTGCTATGTTCTCTAATAACTGGGAAGGAAAGGAAAGTCTCCAAAAAGCTACTAGAACTGAAATATAATGGTATCACTTTATGCTGCAGCTTTTCCCTTGACATTGACTTTACAGGAAGCCTTCAGTAACCAGGTTGCTAACTACACACACTGCATTTAAACAGCTGTTACTATCCCGCTGGAAAACAGCAGCACTCCACACTGTTTACCAGGAAACACACTAGACAACAGCAGCGACTGCCACTGTCCTGTAAAGTTGGATTGTTTTTTTTGTACACATGATCAAAAAAACCCAAAAATCAATAGAGATAAAGCAATGGGGAGTGTTTGGATAACAGTGATAGGGATGCATGGATTTAGGAAGACTGTATGTTTCTGTGAAAACAGGTTGGGTAGAGAAAGGTGCTCAGACCTAGTAAGGAATGTGACTCCCCACACATCATGTCTATAACATCTATCAAAACTCCAAATTTTGCATGAGTCAGGTCTTTGTCTTAGCATGCTGAAGTGCTTATGATAATCTAAGCGGATGCCAAAAGCACAGAATTATTTTGCCATCTGTATGCTATGAATCCTGTTACTGACAAAACTCTGGTGCCAGGTTAGACTCACAAGCTGAGGACGCAACTTTGTGTCTGCACTCCTCTCTAAAAGAGGATGGTGGGAAGACTGTGCAGGAGAGCTCCTTTGTTTTTATTTCTGCACTTCTGTGAGTTTTTCTATAAAAAGCATATTGTCCTACAAAAACAATTCCACTGAAAACATTACTGGGTACCTAGCCATCTTCACCTACCTAAATCAGGTGTTGTGCTTTGGGAACTTCCTCATCTTGATTAGGGACTGTGGCATAGGAGCAGAACTCTGCAGAGGCAGGGTGTCAATCTGAGAAACCCACCTCTCTAAATTAAGAGCTTGTGCAAGGCAGGTACCAGCCTTGCAGAGGGGGGTTTGTGAGACCACCAAGACCCCCTCCCCATGCCCACCAACTCATTTTAAGTGGGAAGCACAAGGGTATGATTAATGGTTGTTGAACAGCAGCCAGTGTTCCAGATAAGAATCTTCTTATGGTTACTGACCTGCTCAGTCGAGGACGTGAAATCACTCCCTGTCAGAAGAGCAAATGCTTGATATCTTTAACTAAGCATATGCTGGAGCAGCTGGACCTTGAGAAGGACAGTTAGAATGTTTTCTGTCTGCTCCTAACTTGGCAGGAGAACTGAGAATACATGTATGCTCAGCTGAACTCTCACTATAATACTAAAAATCACACTCCCTGAGGTGGAGACCCCGGTCCTAGCAAAGACCATTACTCACAGAGCATGCCCAGTGAATTTTAGGTACACTACATCTTTAAAAGGAGAGAATACATATAAGGACCCATAGGGAAAGAGAATGGTGAAGTGTAATTGTGAAAGTACTGATAACTGTTGCTCAAAATGTATGAATGTTTACTGCATGTTAGCCAAAGAGCTGTTGCTTGTGCTTGTGTGTGCTTGTGCATGTGCTTGTGCTGGATTTGTGGGAAACTACTGAGACGCAGGGTTGCAACCCTGAAATCAAGTTCCTTGGTGCACACCCACCACCAGGGGACACCAAACACCAGCAGAGACCGTCGCTGGATCCAAGGGAGGTGATGTCGTTTCTCTTGTTATTTCCTTTTTTTCCCTCTCTTTCTCTGTCTCTGACTTTCTAGGCATGTAAGGGTGATGCAAGTTTGTCAGCCTACTGTATTTTCTAGTTTGTTGTAAGTTCTGTCAAATCAATATCTGTTCTAACCACACTGCATTAAAAGTAATATTATAAAGTTGCAAAGTTATCATCATTTGTATTCTGACTGAATTCCCAGTAAAACTCTGCTTTTAGTCAAGCTTTTTATGTCATTGTCATGACTTCTGGGTACCACGCAGAAAACTGAAAAAGATCACCTCCCCTTACCGAGTGAGTGGGATGGGACAGTTCTCTGTCATGAGTAACATATTTCCTCCAGCTTGTTTCATCTAGACGTAGCTCATTATTAATAGGGAAATACAGAGGAGTAACAAATCTTCCTTGTTTTAGGAAGAATTCCATGTTTTTCTGGAGGAACTTCCATGTTGTAAAGAAATGCACTTGATACAAAAAATCCACGTAGCAGTAGCCAGTCCATTTCACCCTTGTCAGTCATCTGGTTTCCCTGTTCTCACACTCAGCATCCCTGATGACGTTAGCTGTGGAATCCCTTTGTGCTGTTTACAAATAGAAGTAAAGTACCCTAGTGGAAAAGAAATACAGCTACCTAATTTAGCTTCCATTTCCAGAGGAATGAACAGAAAGCTCTTGCTGGATGGGAATTGAATGGTGTTTAAGGTCAGAAACTGTATGACTTTCTGCTACCTAGCCAATGCATAAGCAATACCAATACACTAGTAATACGCTAAATGAAGAAGTGAAAATATATGATGCATATGATAATCCTTTTCCCTTCCCATTTTCCTCTCCTCTCCTCTCCTCTCCTCTCCTCTCCTCTCCTCT
>Ga0065711_1005619_pt1 | contig 21149 bp, 7 predicted proteins | sample Hoacrofraction12_FD_59098 | JGI IMG/M metagenome (GOLD analysis project Ga0065711, IMG submission 59098) | Hoatzin crop microbial communities from Cojedes, Venezuela - Epithelial fraction 12 v2 (version 2) | ecosystem: Host-associated > Birds > Digestive system > Esophagus > Crop | place...
GAGGAGTGGTAGATACACCAGAAGGCTGTGCTGCCATTCAGCGTGACCTGGATAGGCTGGAAAGTTGGGCAGAGAGGAACCTGATGAGGTTCAACAAGGGCAAGTGCAGGGTCCTGCACCTGGGGAGGAATAACCCCATGCATCAGTACAGGCTTGGGGTGGACCTGCTGGAGGGCAGCTCTGTGGAGAGACACCTGGCTGTCCTGGTGGACGACAGGTTAACCATGAGCCAGCACTGTGCCCTGGCTGCCAAGAAAGCTAATGGGATCCTGGGATGCATTAGGAGGAGTGTGGCCAGTAGGTCGAGGGAGGTTCTCCTGCCCCTCTACTCTGCCTTAGTGAGGCCCCATCTGGAGTACTGTGTCCAGTTCTGGGCTCCCCACTTCAAGAAAGATGAGAAGCTACTGGAGAGAGTCCAGTGGAGGCCTACGAGGATGATGAGGGGACTGGAGCATCTCTCCTATGAGGAAAGGCTGAGGAAGCTGGGCTCACTCAGCCTGAAGAAGAGAAGGCTGAGAAGGGACCTTATAAATGCTTATAAATATCTGAAGGGTGGGTGTCAGGAGGACAGGGCCAGACTCTTTTCAGTAGTGCCCAGTGACAGGACAAGGGGCAATGGGCACAAACTGAAGCGTAGGAAGTTCCGTCTGAACATGAGGAAGAACTTCTTCCCTCTGAGAGTGACAGAGCACTGGAACAGGCTGCCCAGGGAGGTAGTGGAGCCTCCTTCTCTGGAGTTATTCAAGACCCGCCTGGACAAGGTCCTCTACAGCCTGCCCTAGGTGACCCTGCTTTGGCAGGAGAGTTGGACTATATGACCCACAGAGGTCCCTTCCAACCCCTACCATTCTGTGATTCTGTGATTCTGTGATTCTGTGATTCTGTGATTCTGTGATTCTGTGATTATAGTTTTGATCTTTCACCTGTTTGGAAGGAAGATGATGAGGATCTAGATGTGAGTGTCAGGGGCTAAAAGCCATAAATAAACATAGCCTATACAAACCTCCAAAATACCTGCAGAAGTGAAATTGTCTTTAAAAGCGTGATTTTTTAGATGTTCAGATTTTGTAGAATGAAGGGACCTCTGGAGGGCCAGCCCAAACTGGCTCCACAGGACTTTTGGCTCAGAGACGCTTTTACTGGCTTCCTACAAGTGTTGCCCTTCTGAGTACGAAGCCTGATGCCTGGCCATACAACTGCTCATAGAGCACATCTCGTGTGCACATGTGTGTGTGTGCAATTGCTGCTCCCACAGTAAGCACTCCGAGGAGCACGTACTTGAGGACATCTCCTGTGCTTGTTGCTTGTGCTCCTTGGGAGCATTTCACTGACTGCTTCTTCCACAGGCCAGTTTTTTCCCCAAACGAGAGTGCTCTAGTCTGCCCCTGTTACTTCTCTAAGAAAACAAAAAACATCCAGGCTTCCAACCTTCTGGGACCACTGCACACCATACTCCTGTGCAGCCCCCTCCCACGACCCTCATTAGGCCTGCCAGCTTCACCTCCAGCCCTGGGTAGGTGATGGAGCAACAGGTCCTGGAAACAACTTCCAACTTGTCCTGTGAAGGACAAAAAGGTGATGGGGAGCAGTCATCGTGGATTTACCATCAAAGACAATTCTGCCTTATACTGTTTCACATATGAGGTAGGAAGGCAAATTTATCCATAGCAAATGAACCTTCCAGGGGCCAGTACTCAGAGGGTGTCCCCTCCCTAGTTCCAGTTGGCCACTCATCCTGATAGAGCATTACTGAGTCCTAAAGAACCCTCAATTTCTTTCTGGTTTCCCAGAATTTCCACCAGTGGCAAATCCTGTTTTACCTTACCTATTGAACCCCTTATGACTGATGCTGCCCCTGGCTTTAGTACCTTCCCAGGAAATTCGTATCCCGCAAGGGCAATCGGGTGAACTCACCCAGAACTGGCTGTGTCATGTGCGGTAGCCGTGCTCCACAGGTTGGGAACAGGCAGACGCCCACCTGGGTCACTCCATTGTTACCAAAATGGATTTCTTGCATTTTTTGTTTCTTTTAGTTTGTGTGTGGGTGCTGGACAGAAGGTAGCAGACGTAAGCACTAGCTCAAATTCCTTTTTTATTACCAGCAATAAAGCTGGCTCTCAGCTGAGGGCATGAGTAGGACCCCGCGTTACAGATCTTGATTCCTTATAAGGAAAATGAAGGCTACTCACATATCCATTTTTACAATTTATATAACCTGTTGGCTTTGGTCATGACATCATAAAATCATAGAATCGTGGAATAGTTTGGGTTGGAAGGGATCTTTAAAGGTCATCTAGTTCAACCACCTCCTAGCAATGAGCAGGGACATCTTCAATTTGATCATGCTGCGCAGAGCCCCATCCATCCTGACCTCGAACATTGCCATGGATGGCGCATCTACCACCTCTCTGGGCAATATGTTCCAGTGTTTCACCACCCTCATTCTAAAATATTTCTTCCTTATGTATAGCCTGAGTCTACCTTCTTTTACTTTAAAACCATTACCCTTTGATCTATCACAACAGGCCCTTCTAAAAAGTCTGTCCCCACCTGTCCTATAAGCCCACTTTAAGTACTGAAAGGGGGCCAGGACAGACGATGTAAAGCTATATTAGGTCTTGCTAGGATGGTGTTATCTTTCCCCATAGTAGCCCTCATAGTGCTGTTTGTAGCTAGAAAGGTGATGCTGACACACCAGTGTTTTGGCTACTGCTGAGCAGTGCTCCCACAGCATCAAGGTGGTCTCTCCAGCTTCCCCCTCACCCCCAAAGGCCAGTAGGCTGGGAGTGGGCCAGAGCTTGGGAGGAGACATAGCCAGGACAACTGACCGAAAACGACCAAGGAGATATTTCATACCATATGACGCTGTGTTCATAAAAACTAATAGAAAGCAGGAGAGGGAAGGGGGGCATTCATCATTTTTGTCTTCTGGAGCAACTGTTATGCATAGTGAGGTCCTACTTCATAGGTAGTGGCTGGAGATTGCCTACTCATGGGAAGTAGAGAATAAATATTTTTGTTTTCCTTTGCTTCCACGTGTGGCCTTTGCTTTGTCTTTATTAACTGCCTTTATTTTGACCCATGTGGGTTTTTTAATCTTATTTTCTCCCCCCTCTCTCCTGCTGAGCAGGGGAGTGATAGAGCAGCGTGGTGGACACCTGGCATCTTTGCCCTTTTTCTTCAAAGGTTATTTGTCCTCCCTGAATTATTTCTTACTGAATACACTTTTTTTCCTACCTACATCCATGTATTTTTCTCTCTCTGTATCCTAAGTATCAGATACATTGGTTTGGATTTACATTCGTGTGACTTCAAGTTCCTTAAGATGGAAGGGACATCAGAAGACAACCTAGACAATCACCAGGGAAGAACAATGATACTTACAGCTTTTCTCACTGACTTGTTCCCTAGTCTGACTCAGCCTACCTATATTAATTCTAGCTTACTGCAAATTAGTCATGCGCAATTTCCATCTGCAAGGAAGGGAAATAATTCCAAGATTAGATGTCTTAGCAGGAACTACAAATATAGACAAAATAAAGAGTAAGACGGCAGAATTGATTTGCAAATGGCTCATTGCTAATACATTCTCCTTGAATTCCCATAAATTTCACTCCATGGAATTATGCATAAGAATAATATGCACTCATGTACTCATGAATTTGTTTGGAGGACTGAAGTTGTGGGAAGACAAAATAGATACAAAATGAGGAACAAAAATATCATACTGCACATAATTGTTTTTACTCCTAGTTCAGTGGCTTAATGCTGATTTCATAAAAGCAATGATGAACTCATTTAGTATCATTGTGAATGTCAGGAGTATTTCTGGAGGATTCTCATTCAGCATTAATTAACTCTGATCATTATTTTAAAGTGTTCGTTGCTATTTCTTGCTGTTACAGCTACTGATTTCTTGCTGTTGTGTCATTTCTGATGGTATACTTTTAAAATATTTCTTTACCTAATTTGAACTTTTTCATTCTAACTATGTATACCCATTTCTAACTGTTATTGTTCTAGAGGGAATATAAACTGACATATTATTAAGTGAAAATATTTTAGTTTTTCTTTTACATCATGGTCGTTGGAAATTATCATATGTGCATTTTTTTCCTGTAAATCATCAATAAGTTACAGTGTAGAAGGTGTCCTTTTCATGATCAACATCAGAACAAGCTCAGTAACTTTCCAGGTCCCAGATAAAATCTCTGTCATGATAGGAGTTGCATTTGGAGCAAGAGATTAATATTCAAAAACGTTATCACCAAACCTCATCTTTAAATACAGAAATGGCTGTCTTCTCACAGCTACAAAGGGAGATGAAAAGCTTGCCTGAGGTTTTGAACTTCCTGGGAAGGAACACCAAGACATGTCCTTTTAAATGAATGCTTTCCTATGGACAGGACTGGATGGGCTCCACCAGGCTTAACACCTAGTGGTACAAAGTGTTTATAAATTAATGTACAAAAATACTCTTCTTGTTCTTGACTTTAACAAAAAGGCTTAAGGATGAATGATTTGTAATTACATTTTTAATATAGTAGTGCACCTTGAATCAACAGATATTTATGTAGGAATTAAATAGGCTGTATAGCCTCCTAATATCTCAGCTATCTGAAAATATTAATGATATTTAATATTAAAACTCGAATCCTGAACAGGTTTCTATTTGCACTTAACATGAGGTTAAAGAAATCCTGCGAAAAAAGTGCCTCAGAGGAACATACATTTTCTTGCTGAATTTTTCTTTAAATGAGAACTCTTTAGAATAGTAAATATGGTAGGAAAGAGGACAGTAGTGATCTAGATGGATTCCCAAGTTTAAAGTGAAAGAAAAACCTCACCTCTTACCGTTTAGCAATGGAGAAAACTGTATGAATTTAAATGAGCAGGGAATAGTGTAAAAGAAGTCAGAGTTGGAAATTAATGGCAGGGAAAAACGGTAAATGTAGTGTACACTGCAGAATGATATACTAGTGGTTATTTTCAAGGAAATGGTCATATAACTAAATCCTTTGTGCGACTTCTCAAAGTTAAGAAATGTCAGTGCTTTGCAGTGGATTTTAATTGCCTTGACTTTGTTTCTAAATTTTATTTGTTTACCACTGTAGATGTGCTTTTTTATTAATCAACTAGGTGTTAGGGTTTACACTCGATAGAGGACAAGTTCAGCTCTTCCAGTCCTGATATTCCTAGATCTAAAACTTTGAAATAGACATTCAAAACACTACTGCCTGAGCTTATTGCTTACGGTCTGTTTTTAATACTGATCAGCTAATACGTTGGGATTTTTTTGTTTGCTTTTTAATATAAAGTTATCTGTAACTCATATATTCCTATAAGGAGAGAGAATTTGTTTGGACCCGTCTATTTATAGCGAAATATATAAAAGGCATACTCCAGTTGATCTCACAGATATTCTCAGCAGACAAATCATAATGTATAGCAGGCAAACTGTATCATCAACCTCCTATAAATTACTGTGAGGTTTCCCTGAGATCAAATGTCTTTCATTTGCCAGCAGGGAAAAAAATTTGGGTGTGTTTCTGCATATTAAACAGTCTATGTATTATGATTTCTAAGCATTCACTTAAATTCTGTGATTCAGAACCTATAACATCTGTTATCTGTGGATGGAAGATGCGGTCGTGACCATACACTGTAAATCACTGCAAAGTGCCTGAAGCCAGGCTTATCTGGAGAAACTGCAATTTATCTATTAACAATTTTAAAAATATATTGACAAATAAAATAGATAAAGAAAATGAAAAGAAAACCCACACCTAAACCTTTAGCACAATACCAAAACCGAAATATAAAAACTAAAAACCCCAAAACCAACCACACAAGAAAATAAAGTGCTGGTATTTAGTTTGAACAGGCAGCTTCAATCTACCTGTAGCCCAGCTGTAGATATAACCTGCTGGCATAATTACATCTGCTAGGATGCACATTTGTTTTCGTGAAACAGCTTTGAAACTTCCCGTCCATGCAAACTATGCAATCCTACAGTGATATCATGAGTTTAAATAAGTGCTGTGGAAGAACAAATGTCAAATTATGCATGATGCTTGATATTTTTAAATGAAATTGATGCAGTTATTAAACATACTAATGCAATCATCCATGTAAATAATATAGCTTCATTTTTGTTTATCAGGATTTTTGTCTGTCTCACTGTTAAAGCTCTATGAATATCACAGATTCCTGAGTGAAACAACATTTTTTTTATTGACCAAGTTAATTCTTTAAATTTTCTTCTAGATAAGATGTTATGGCAGATTTCTGGCAGTTTGAAAGCTCTTCTTACCTTTGCAACTTTTACAGGAATTTTATTTAAATAGAAGTTCACCTCTTAATCTCATTTGAATTTGTATATAACAAGATATGGAACCAAGGTTCAGTATTTTTCCATGGGTCAATAATTCTGTATTGTGACATGTATCTGATTATAATAACCAATGGAATAATGTTTGTAAAAAGTTTTAACAAACTGTAACTATGACAGTTACCATAGAAACTGGATTTAAAAAGATAAATAACATAGACATGTAATATTTTCTGCAATAGGAACTGGTAGTACTAAATATACTAATTACATTAAAAAAACAACAGAACGCTTTTCCTATTTTGTGCCAGATAACAGTAACTAAGATAATGAGGTATTTTGTAGTGTCATCGAGGTTATCAAACTTCATCTCTATATCTATATCTTCTTCATCTATTTTTAATTTAAATACATTTCCTTCTGTACAAAAATTACTTTGCATTTTGCAAAATCAGAAATATATGGTTGAGTTCTAAATAAAATATCTGATAATACATCAGTCAATGACGAGGTATAATATTCTCTGAAATCAGAGTACCTGATTTGTCACAATAGGAGGTAAGATTGCTGTGCAAAGAAAATAGATTTTTGACCTATGAAAAGAGTAACATTAATTTTCTTTTCTCTTCATTTTAAAGGCAGAGATACTTTTTGAGAATGTGAAAACATTTGGATTTTATCTTTACATAATTTATTTTCATACTGGTTTTAATTATAATATTTGAGGGAGTCTGATGTTTTCTAGGGGGGAAAAAAAAACCCAAACCAAAAAAGTACTTTTGTAACTCAGATAAAATAAAACACTGTTTACAAAATATTGGTAAATGCCTTGTAGGATTTGAGCTTTTGCTTTTAATGAGAGTGTATTGTGTTTGAAGTACACAAAGCACAGCAGTGTACCCTCAGTCCTCCTAGTGTTTTGAAACCGGAAATCTGATGTTGCAAACTTGTAAGCAAGTATCTAACTTTATTCCTATGATTAATTTCACTAAAATGGGTGAGTCTATTAATTAAATTAATTAGATATGTATGCAACCTTTTTGAAACACCGTAAAAACTTTCTCAATTAAAGACGAACTTACATCCATGCTAACAATTTGAAACTGTATATATTTTTTTACTATTAGAAAATGCACTGTGGAATTTTATTGTATCTTCAACCAATAATGTTAATAGGTGGTACATTTAGAAAACTTATTCTTTAAATATGCAATTCTTACTGATCTCACATCTGATGTCTGATACAGGAGCACAGTCTTATCATAAGCAGAGGACAACAGCATGACGAATACAAACTACATTTTTCACAAGGCAGTGAGGCTATTCTGATGGTCACAGAACAAAGTCGAACTGACTTTTTATTCTGGTTTGCATCTCTTGTTCCTCAAGTAAAATTTTTTACTTTGTGTTAAATGCGTACTTGTGGTGAAAGGTTCCTGTGAAAAAGCGTAGTTTTGGAAAAACTACTTTTCTCTTTAAAAACACTTAAAAATGGAAACCTTTCGATAGCCCTACTGTTTTACTGTTTGGTTTTTTTGATGTTCTTTCGCTATTTTGATCTGTAATTTGAATTTATGTATTCACAGCTGTGAATTTTTTCTTCCCAATATACTAAGAGTTTTATGTAAGAAACTGAGATCATTATGTAAGGGAGGGAGTCTAGAAAAGTTACCAAAACACTAAGTTGGTCCTTTGTGTTGCACTATGCTTGGCTGTAACATATTTAAAGTTAAGATGTGAATAAAAGTAAATTAAAAGCCCCTTTTTTTTAAGTTGGTTTTATATGTTGTTCATTCTGAGTACTGTTTTCTGTACTACAGCAGAAACAGGGAAACCTTTATCACACTGAGATACAAACCTTTATCTATCCAACTGAGATTTGGTTGGAACTTTATTTGAACACCTACAAAACACAAATAAAAATCTTGTTTATGAAGCATATAATGTTTTGGTGTCCGCTGAATGCATGGGGGTTACAGATTTCACTCCATCAGATATTTTTATCTGATTGTTCTTCAGAATAGATTTCTAGGACACTTTTTATTTGTAGCACATGATGATGGCAGATGTCATCAAGCTTTTAATGACCATGAGATGTACTTTACAGGCAGGATTAATGTAGTTAAATGTTTTCAGCTGCCTTAATTTTATGATTAGTCTTGGTCACTTACATTTTGGGAACATCCGTGGTACCAATGTGTTTCATATTTGTTGTAACTTCCGGCTTCCTGTGTTTCTACTATCTTTTTTCTTAAATAAGTACTAAGCATTTTTGGAGAGCACAGTTAGTATTTCAGAATCTCACAACACACTCTAACTAAAAGTACAGATTTCACAAATTCCTTCAGCATGAAAATTTATCAATGTTTCCCTCTTCACAAGAGACAGCTGGCACCTGTCCCATTTCTGTTATTCTCTTGGCCCCATGAAAGATAAACCAAATGTTTTATTTCATGTTTTCTGTATTTAAAAAGGCAAATATTTTCTCTTACAGGTCTTGTATGTTTAAAATTACATTTAAGTTTCAAATTATTTTCATATTCAGCAATACTGGAGTTTCTTTTCCCCAGTATCCTTTGCTGGTTTATTACATGGATTTTGTTCCACAGTACATTTGAATTTTCATTGTCTTTTTCACATGAGCATTTATGTTAATTGTTTGTTCTTCAGGGCTGTTGTAGGTGGATGCACTGGACAAATGAAGACAGGTTTAATTAGTATTGTAACACGCAAATTTCTTGAGTACATTGGTGACAATCTTCAGCAGGATTGGAGCTGCTATGTCAGTCTGTGTATAGAACTAGTCATTATCTAAACCTTGATCTTGATAGTTTTGAGGTTATCAGTCACCATCACAACTCATCATACACACATATGCATGCACACACACATGGATTCTAAATTCTGACACATAATTGTAAATTCCAACAAATTCAGTGTGTGCAAAAGCACAAGGAACAAAAGGACTTCCCCAGTATAATGACTATTTAATTCTAGTTTCCATGGAAATATTCTGAAAGGAAAAACTCTCTAAATAACTGCCACTGGCTACTTAAAGGTAATGGAAAATGTCATGCATGAAATTATAAAATGGACAGAAGCAGTTACAAAACAAAAAAAATGACTGGAGTGAGCGATTTGAAATAACATGCAAATGATATTTTAGGGAAGGAAAAAGCAAGAAAAAATGAAAATTTTGCCTACAAATATTTTGCAGTACAAAACTTGTTAGGCAAAAAGCAAGGTGGACATTTGTGTTACATAACTTCTAACAAGCAAATTTTACCTTTTTAAAAAATCTCAAGGTTTGATTTGAAAACATTTTATTAGCATTTTAATGTAAACGTACATCTGTGGTTGCAAACCAGCCACAACCAGCCTAGGTGCTTTCACTTGCTTCAAAGTGCCTGTGTAGCAGCAAGGAAACTGTTGCTGCAAGCCAGATCCAGCCAGCTGAGGCCAAACCCCACGGGTAAGAAGAGCAGCGTAAGAAAACGTGTCAGAGATGCATGGTGGGGTTTGCTCTGCTACATGCACAGTGAGCAGGACTTCAGGGGTGTCGAGCTCTCACAGTACCATCTCTGAAGAAGTTGCTGGAGCATCTATCTGGTAACGTAGGTTAATACAGGTTTTGTATGTTCTGTGACTAATGTTAGTATTAAATTAATGAACAACTTCTAGTCTGTCTTTTATTCACTCTGCAGATAGTTTAATATATATGCCAAAGATCTTACTCTTCACTAATTGTTTGGAAAAGCATAACTATTTGGTGTGGTAGCATTAATCAGAAGCTGTCAGTTTATGTCAAAAAGACCCTTTGATGGCTCTATCACAGGATCCCCATGATCATAGTTTTTCAGAGGAGCCTCTATTTATAATTTCAAATGAGTTTTAATATTTAAATTCCTTCAATGCTAGCTGGAATTTTTTGTTCTTTCACTTAGACATTTTGTTGTTGAATTAAAGTTATTGTGGAGCACTTGAAAATATAAATTTGTTTTGCTCTGTTTAATAGGATTGGTTTAACTTCTGGCAGCTGTCCATAGAATTGAGTTCCTTCAGTATAAAAAACCCAACCGCATTGCATAGGATTAATGTAACCGGCAGCTCCAGTGATTTGTAGAAATGGGAACACCAAAATCTACCTCTTGAAAAAGTCTAACATTGACGTCTCGATGAAGCAGTAGTTTACAGGAAATTAACTTGATCTTTTGACTAAGACTTTTTTTTGTTTTGAACCGCAGTCTATACAACAGCGCCTAGCAAATGAATTTCACACTGAAGTTATGCTACTGAGGATGCCTAGTTTCAGTTGTTTGTCCTTGTAATAGATAGTAGGTCTTTAGTCAAAATATTAAGGGTAGCTGGGTCCTGTGGACCTTAGACTGAGCCAGCAGCGAGGCTGAGCTCCAAGACGCAGGTGCCTGTGTGCACACATATGTGCCTACAGAGATGGCCAGACATGCTGAGCAGTACAATGGGATGCAATGCCTTTACCTGCACCCAGGTCAACACCCACACACATGAGCATGAGATGCCTAGTCCCACCCCTTTCTCACCCTCTTGGGTTGAAGGTTCACTACTGACACATTCATGGACCCTCTCCATCCATGGGCACATTCACATTTGCACATCTGTGATATTAGCATAGGGTCTAAGACTGCATAATACCCACCCTCAGATCCTAGGCTCCATTTTTGTATCAGTCCTAGGATAAGAGCTTAACCTGTGCGCATGTGGGTCTCCTCCTACTCACTGGCAAGTCCTGCTTCATCTGTGAATTGTGCACCCACCCAAACACAGAGAGCACAAAGTAAGGTGACACAGCAAGAGCTAAGGAAAGAGTTTAACAAGAAGGCAGAACAACAGTGTTGATGAGGCAACAGCTATAGCCAGAGAAATGTACTGACCACAGCTTGTTGAAATGATACCAGCCCCTTTTATACTCCACTTTTATCCTCCTTCCCTTTCACCTCTTATTGGAAGACAAAATAAGATGAAAAAGCTCGTGGGTCAAGATAAGGACAGAGAGATAGCTTGCTAAGTGCTGCCTCGACCTGAGGAAAATTAATCTAATTTATTGCCAATTAAAAATAGAGTAGGAGAGTAAGAAACAAAGACAAAACTAAAACCACCTTTCACCTTTCCCCTCCTTCTTCCCAGGCTCACCTTCACTCCTTTGTTCCCAACACTTCTACCTCCTCCCCCTGAGCAGTGAAGGCGGATGGGGAATGAAGCCTTGGTCAGTTCATAAGAATTTGCTGCTTTTTCCTCCTAATGCTCTTTCACTGCTCCAGTGTGCGGTCCCTCCCATGAGAGATGGTCCTTCATGAACTTCTCCAACATTGGTCCTTTCCACGGGCTGCAGTTCTTCACTAGCTGCTCGAGCATGTGTCCTTCCCATGGGGTGCAGTCCTCCAGGAGTAGGCTGCTCCAGTGTGGGTCCCCTGTGGGGTCACAAGCCCTGCCAGCAAAGCTGCTCCAGTGTGGGCTCCTCTCCACAGCTGCTGCTCCTGCATGTGTTCTCCATGGGCTGCAGCTTCCTTCAGGGCATGTCCACCTGCTCTGGCGTGGGTCCTCCACAGGCTGCAGTGTGGATATCTTCTCCATCATAGACCTCCATGGACTGCAGCGGGACAACCTACTTCAACATGGTCTTCTCTATGGGCTGCAGGGGAACCTCTCCTTAGGCGCCTGGAGCATCTCCTCCCCCTCCTTCTTCTCCTCACCTTGGTGTGCGCAGGGCTGTTTCTCTCACATTTTTCTCTCACTCCTCTCTCTCCCAGCTGCTGCACAGCATTTTTTACCCTCTCTTAGATACATTGTCACAGAGGTGCCTGTCATTTGGCTGAGGGGCTCAGCCGTGCCCTGCGGTGGGTCCACAGGAACCAGCTGGAACCAGCTGTGTCTGGCACAGGGCAGCCCCAGCCTCCTCTCACAGAGGTCATCACTGCAGCTTCCCCCTGCCAACACCTGGGCACTGACACACCGTACAGTAATTTATGAAAAAATAGTAGTCCAAAAGTATTTTAAAATTAGCTTTCTTGGTTAATCTGCATCTTTTTTTTTCTCAGTGTGTATGATATATGTGCAATATAAGTGAGATTTCATTACAAAATCACATAATCTCATATCATTCTTGCATAGATGATGAGAAAATTAATGAGGATTGACTTTAGTTTACTTTAACAGAACTTTCAGCAGTGCATAACAATAGTTAAAATGGTTTAACTGATGAATAGAACTGCATTCAATTGTAAACTTCCTTGAATACTTACCATACATTTAAGCCACATAAAACATTTATGAAAAGAAAATCTATTATATGAGTAAGGTAATATTGTGTTTATCTAAGGTTCGCTTGTATTAATATCACATACTTAAAATTTAAATACTGTTGAAGTGGAAAATTAATTCAGAATGAGATCATAAACCATAAAATAGTATTCAAAAACACTGAGGGACAGATGCTCTAGTTTTATAGATGTATACATGCACAATTTTGTTCACAACAGTTGAGAAACTGGTTCTAGATATTCAAAAGTTTCAGGTAGACAGAACAGATAATTATAAAAAGGAAAAAGAAAAAGACAAAAAATAGAAAAAGAAAAAGAAAAAGAAAAAGAAAAAGAAAGAGAAAAAGAAAAAGAAAAAGAAAAAGAAAAAGAAAAAGAAAAAGAAAAAGAAAAAGAAAAAGAAAAAGAAAAAGAAAAAGAAAAAGAAAAAGAAAAAGAAAAAGAAAAAGAAGAAAAAGTATGTCTGACCCCTGGACAATATTGGGGTTTCTGAGGAGAAGAATAAGCATGTCCCTGATGAAAGTGTTACCTGAAGGAGCTCAGCTCTATGAATGCAACTGCACCTTGGCATCCCTTCTAATAGGAATAATCTATAAACCTCTATAGCAAGAACAATCCCATTTTATGTAACTGTAGGATTACAGCCAAGCTTATCATAACTGTATATGCAAGAGAATGTGTTTTTGTGATATGTTCTGATACTGATACTAAAAATTGTTACTTTTTGAAATACTGAATGCCAATAAAGGCATTACAGTGCCCTTAGCATGAGAGGAAATCACCTCAAGTTGTACCAGAGGAGATTTAGATTGGATATTAGGAAAAATTTCTTCACCAAAAGAGTTGCCAAGTGTTGGAGCAGGCTTCCCATGGAACTGTTGAGTCACCATCTCTGGAGGTATTTAAAAGATGTGTAGATGTGGCACTTAGGGGCATGGTTTAGTGGCAGACTTGGCAGTGTCAGGTTTATGGTTGGTCTCGATAATCTTAAAGGTCTTTTCCAACCTAGATGATTCTGCGATTCGATTTTTTCACAAGCAGTTGTGTTTAATGATAGCTTTGCTGAGTACCACAGATGAAAATTAAGGTATTGCTATTCACATGAGTTCTGATAATTTTGAGACTATATTAGCAGGCACTGTAAGCATCTTTAGTTAATGGAAAACAATTTCTTTGTTGATAGAGTTCGTAATGATTATTATTTAGAAAACAGAAGCAGATTGTAAAGACCACATTAGACAGGACAGAGCTGCAGAAAAGATGCTAGAACTTGGAAAAAAAGTATTGCTTTCTTTTTTTGATGATAATGAGTCTTTTTTTGCAGGGATCCAGACAAACGTAACTTCAGCAGTTTTCTTGATGAAATGCCCAGGTTGAAGGTAATACCACTTCTCTTCTTCTTTCTTTCCAAATGAGCATCATTATGGGAAAAACACAAAGTTTAAATTCTTCTGAAAGCATTACTGAGTTTGTTCACTTTGCCCATTGTGTATGTCAGGATAAACAAGTCACATCTATATTGTTATAAATTTGATTCACAATTGCAACTAAATAATACTTCAAAGAAGTACAGCAAAAGAGCAGTTTCATATATTATATAGGAATATTATGTAGAGCCAGCTGTATCAAATAAATACAGGGTGTTTTTATAATGCTATTGTCCTTCCATATGCTTGGTTCTAGATGCACGTAGTGAACAATATACAATGTGAGCATGTGTGACACCTTGTTTAAGTTTGTACCAGTTCTGTCCACTTTCAGCAAAAATGTAGTTTAATCAGGAAATGTCACAGCTGGAATCCTTTGTTCCATTGTGCTCATGTTCCAAGAAGTCTATGGTTCTAAACTGAGAATCCTAGCAAATATTGACAATATTGAAACTTTATTCACTTCTTTCTCTATTAAAAAGCAATGGGACAGATTCTAAGTGTTCAATGGTAGGTTCTAAGTGTTTCCCATAAATGACAGAACAATCTATGATCTTATAATTTAAGAACTAGAGTTTTTCAGTGAGTTAAAATACCGATATTAATGATATTAGTATATATTTTTCAGTGTGAAAAGATATCTTCCTCTTAAATGTTTGTTAGAGGAAAACTACAGACAAAGAGAGAAGCAGTAAACTGTGACAGCCACAGTCTGAACAGAGTACTGACTTTGGCGCATTAAGTTACTATACCCATGAATATGCATTCCTTTCCCTTCTATTTTCTCAATCAAGCCATGCTGAACAAAATTCCCAGGGGAAAAGTCTGAAACAAAATGTCACAAAGTGTAAAACACTATTAATGAAATGAAAGTCGTAATCACTGTGCTAGTGGATTTCTGAGTTTGTGGAATAATAAGAACTTTTGTTTTAATGTTTGCCACAACATGAAATGAAGGATTTGCAATAAACCTAGCCAGCTGAAAATGTATTATTATGATTTTAAAATTAATTTCTTTTTTTTTAATTTGTTGCCAATCGTTTAACACTGCAACAATAAAATCAGTACAGAAAATGGAAACAGATATTTCCAATGCATTTGATATCATATAGCTTGATTAGTGTTAAACTTGTTACTGTAAAATATTGGGTGGCTCGATGTGTCCAGCGTATGAAAAGGAAAATGTTATAAAATTCCAAAGCCTTAAAATTCCTGCCATGCCTGTGAACTATCTATAATTGAAATTCAGGGTACCTTTCATAAATATGAATCCGATTTGAATTGCTAATTATATTTCAATTGGGCTCCATTCTATTTTAATTGTTAATGCAAACAAAAAATGATTACTTAAGAAATGCATATTCCAGAGATTAGCTGCTCAAATAAATCCAATAATATACTTGTATTCATAATCAGTGACACAATAAACTGGTATTTAATTTGGCATAGAATTTCTTCAACCTCTTTCTCCTTTGTCTAAATCAATATTATCTTTATGACAGTTGCAGTTAAATGAGGAAGTGTTAGTGTTGTGCATTTTGATATCATTTGCCCTATGCTTAACAAAAAAAAGGTATTGGAGATTATCCATTTGTGTATCCTTGGAAGGAAAGAACTCTCCTTTCATCTTCATTTTTGTAGTCATTAACTAAAAGCTGCAGTTCCTGGATTCTGTATCTAAACTGAGAAATAGCTAAGCAGCTGATTATTAAACTGTGAGGTATAAAAGATTTTAAAGAAAGACTTTGCATTTTAGGCAATTGAAACCTTTTGGAATAACAGTATTTCACATCAAAAAATGGCCATTTTAGAGCATGACAATGAAGCACTGGGGCAAGTGACTTCTCAAAAAAAAATCTATCATTTGCAATAATTATTGCCTTGAGGTTTCTGCTGAGGCTTGATGAAAATAATCAAAGAAAGAAAGATGTCCATTTTTTTACCAATACTAATGATTACTACCAGAAAACAAAAGTAGCTCTGTACTCCTTACTCTGTAACCATTTTTCAAGTGTCTGTGAAATTTTCCTGACCGGGAAATCAGCATTTGGCTGGTGTTCTTCAGGAGCATAATTTATCACAAAAAGGTCTGTAATGACTAAAGTCATTACATTAACATTTTGCTAATAACTTTAGATATATCACTTGTTTTTAATAATTCAAAAAAAATATGCCAAATAGTGATATTGTAGAGTCTGCAGTTTCAACTTTATCTGCAAGACTCTGGTGTAAGCAACCAGTAGCTTTCAGGAAACACAATGAATATTAATTAAGTTTTCAGCTTGTGCTGAGATTTTTAATATGTGCTATGTTTTGGGGAGGTATCTCACTAGTGCATTTATCCTCAATTAGCAGAAATGTCAGTTGGTGGATAAAATGAGTATAATCTGATGCTAATCAAAATTCAATAATCCCTTCTTATTATCAAGGATTGTCAGTAGGGAACTGAAATCCACAAATAAGGTTGCTCAGCAAGAAAATGCTTTTGATTAGAGAGAGTGATTTACTTATTATGCAAAGTAAACTTGAGGGTCAGCAGATTGACATACCATTCAAATGCCCTACTATTCACTCTCAATTCTACAGAAGCTTCAAAATCTCACTGGAAATTTAAAGGTACAAAATATATATGAAATACTCGTAAATAGCAAATAATTTTTTATTTTAAGAACCTTTTTGTGCATGTTTGATTGTTTGTTTTAGCAAGCATCAGTGTAATCCTTGAGAAGTAGAACTTGAACTTGTAGAACTTGACTTCACTTGAGGTCTATAACCCATGATCATATTTTTGTTCAGAAATTTTTCACACTGAGATCAGCTGCAAAATTTTTATCGACTTAGCTGAGGAATGCTGCCAATAGAAATGTGCCCTTTCAGTAATGCTGTTTAAAAATGGTATTGGAATGTGGAATATTAAACATTGAAATGTATATTTTGTAAATTTTATGATATTTCATAAAGGAAAAAGTACGAAAAGCATCACAAATATAGGATAAAAGTTTTGTTAGTTTTTTATTTAGGTTCAGAGATATGCATGTAACAGAACAGCAACTCTGGGGATAATGCAATTTGATCCAATAAGCATTTCCTGACCAATAACAATAAATTAAAAAATATTCAGAACTTTAAGAGCTTTCAGTAAACTTTCATGTTATTTTTACTATACAAACAATAAATTTTGAGATTAAAATATATTGCTTTTATTAAATCCAGTATTATGATTAAATATATTGCCAGAGTAACCTGAATGAGAGAGATTTATGAAGGTATGTTCCAGTATGTAGCTTGATCCTTGATTATTCCATTTGAAATGGAACGTACATCTGCAATAGTAAGGACATCCTTCCAGTGGAGGCATTAACAGGTAAAGAATTAGAGTGTTCTTAATCAAGAACAACTGATTTAAATCTAACAGAAAATACAGGAAAACTCTATATTAGTATTTCCTTACAGGAATATTATATAGCTCTGTGTATTCCTAAATTTTGTCAGTCTTCATTACATGACCCTGTTTTGGTTGTTTATAATTTTGCCATCATAACATCATGATATAGAATTCATAGTCTAGTAATACTTTATTTAGACGCAATGCATTCTCGAAATACTACCCATCTTTAAAGAATCAATTTTTCCCTTGGTCTTCTTAGTTGCCAGCGCTATTGTAAGATGATAAGATCACAGGGTGACACAGGTGCGAAAGGAGGCCAGAAGGTCTCCAGTTCAGCCTCCCCCTTAAGCAGGGCCAGCTGTGAGCTCAGACCAGGCTGCTTAGAGCTATGCTCTGTCAGGGCTTGGAAATCTCCAAGGATGGAGCCCAGACAGCCTTGCTGGGAACCTGTGCTCCTGTCCAGTCCTGTCCCCCAAGGGGAAAGGGTCTCTTCGTCTCTGTTCTGACCCTCTCTACTTTCAGTTTTATCCTCCTGCTATGCACTGCTGTGAAGAGCCTGGCTCCAACTGTTCAGTCACTTCCCTGTAAGCGTTGGGGAATGCTGAGAATCCCCTTCCCCTCTCTCCCACCAAGCCATCGCTTCTTCCGATTGAATAAGCCAAGCACCTCCAGCCTCTGCTCACAAGGCAAATGCTCCAGCCCTCTGAGCATCTCAGGGGCTCTCTTCTGAACTCACTCCAGTTTATCACTGCCTTTCCTGTCTTGGGGGCCCAAAACTGGATGCAGTATTTTAGATATGCCCTAATGAATGCACCATAAATGGAGATAATCACTTTCCTCAACTGTGTTCATACAGCCCAGGATATTGCGGGCCTTCACTGCTACTGGGGTGTAGTGCTGCCTCACGCCCAACTTCATGCCTACCAGGACCTTCATGGCCTTTTCCACTGAGCTCCTTCACAGAGAGCATAAAATCCAAAAATTAGGAAGTGCTGTGTCTGTGATAACAGTTAGTTTAAGTCTAGTTAGGCAATCACTTGTACATTTAGTCAAGTTTATGCACCAGGTAGCCTTATTTCCTACATGGCAAAGTGATATCTAATGTTTCAGTCTAAAGAATAGTGTAGGAGTTTAATAAAAGTGTATGCTGAACAGCTCTCCCTTCTTATGTATTTTTTTTCCTAAAAGTGCAAATCAGAAGTTTACCTAAGTGGAAATTTTTGCACAATAAAATCTCAGTTAATACACTTCAACCCTATTCATTAAGTCTAATGACATTAGAAAAAATCCAAACCTAACATCAAGAAAAGAGAAAACAAATTAATATCAAAAATTATTTTAATATTAGGAAAATTTGAATCTTAACTGCAACTCATACTGTGGAACTTCTGAACTCAGAAAGAATATTTTAATAGAAATTTGAATGGAAGAATAAAGTCTAATAGAACCTTCTTCCTTAAAAGGATAAGATAAAAATTTAAGTGTTTTGTTCTTTCAAGTTTTTTGTCTGGTGGTAGGGTTTTTTTTAACTCTAAGAATGCCTTCTTTGTTAGATCGATAATGACAGAGGAAATATTTACTAAACCTACACAAATGTTTAGGATCAGTGTGGTTCTGTTCCACTTCAAAGAGCTTGAAGAAACCTCTTAAATGTTACTACTTCAAGGCGGCTGATTGCTGCTGTACCTACTCTCAGGTAAAAGCCAGTTATACACAACTGAATACTAAACTGTTTAGGTGTTTGTAGCATGTTTTAAATGTAAAAACTATTGTAGTCATGATGTAAGATAAGAATGAATGATATGCTCCTTACTGGGTAATGCTAAGCATTCATCAAAGAGAGGGACATCTCATTCTTCTAGTAGACAAAAGGTTGTTTACAAAGTAGTTGAATGAAAGAGATGACTGCCAGCATATTTAGGGAAACAGACTCTCTTAGGACAGTTCTTAATGAATGAAAGGAGGGTCTTTTATGTTTTTTTTGTCCTGAAGGTCAAAATAGAAGGAGTTTGTGAAAAAAACACGTTAAACTAGATCTTGTCATTCAGATATGAAAGGATGACTGGGTACGGGAGCTGAAGAGCACCTAGAGGGAAAGAAAAAAAAGCTGAAAACTTGACTACCGCCCTATCAGGATGGAATAACAAGTGAACTGGGTAGTGCAACATTATGTAAAAAGGCTTAGCATACTTTTTAAAAATGTGTTATTCTAAGCTTTTATAGCTGTTATTGGTTTTGAGTAATATCAATTAATACTTGTATTTTAATTTTTATTAGTTTATTCCTCTGTATACTATTTTCCCCTTTGTATAGGTCTCTACAGTACTCAGTTTGGGCACATAGAAAGACAGATGACATCTCTCTTTCTAGCAGCACTCTTCTTTACATGACTCATTTCTTGCCAGAACTATTCTGTCCAACACATCACAATGGCTGATCATGTTTATTAACTCGAATATGTTCCAAAAATATCCTTTGATGCAAAAAGTATTAAACCATCAATCAGTCAGCTTATAATTGTGATTTATTAGCCTTCCAGTAACTTCAGTGATTTTGAATTCTTATTTTCTATTTCTGTCATGAAACAACTGCTGTAAATCAGTTCCCTGAAAGAAAATATGTCTAATTTGCTTCTTTATTCAGTAAGCACAGAAGTTTAATGGCTTCTACTATTAGTATAGCTGGGATATCTAAAAATATGATTCTTTGACTTCCATGGAAGGAACACAAATATAAATTTCCAATGCTCTGTGTCTCACTGGATTTCTGTATTATATAAAGTGTATTTTCAAATGTGGTTCTACAGAGAAGGAATGTGAGAAGACCTCATCATTTTACTTCAGTAGGAATGTTGTGTAAAGTAGTAGCAGACTCCATTTTGATTTTTCTGTTTGAAATTAATTTTAAACTGGCGGTTATACTAAAGAAAATCCTATCTGCTAAGTTTGGGCTATTTTAAAGTTGAGCCATGTAAGAGTTCCACAACATACTATTTCAAAACACTGTTTCACTGATCTAACCCTAAGAAATTATCTGAGAGACCCAACAGGAGCAGAGGTTAGTTTGCTGCAATGAATCTGATGTCTCTGTAGAACTATTCAAATGTGTTAAATGCACTCAGAATGCTTCTATCTTTCAGTGCCACTGATCCAAGTTATAAACCTGATCAAATATTCTTCTCCATAGTGCTTCAAAACCAATTCTTTCTTTTTCTGAAACTGAAAGCAGAAATAGTAATGAAATACAGGGAGAAATTCACTTACCTAATCACAGGTAGGGAGTGCTATGTGAGATATTTTAGAGTTTCTGAGCTGACCATAGAGGATGAACAGATAAGGCACAAGCCTCCAAGAGATCTGCACACTTTTGCAGCAGCAGCTAGAACCCAAGCTGTATACTTTCGGGAGTCTCAGAAGACACTGGACACCTGTGCTGCCCCAGTAAATTGAGCCCTCAGTTTTTAATTACTGCAGGTTTTTACTCTGTAATAGTAAGAGCATGTGCCATTAAGGATCAGCAGATGTATTCAGTTCACACCTCCTTTAAGAAATAAGAGAACAATAACTAATAGTCTGAGGATTCAGATATCATTGTAGAAGCGTTTGTCTGTTATTCAGGACTCAAGGGTATATTCAGCTTTTTGGGTTTTTTTAGGGTTTTTTTTGGGTTTTTTTTTTTGGTTTTTTTTTTTTTTTTTTTTTTTTTTT
>Ga0065711_1005151_pt1 | contig 21147 bp, 7 predicted proteins | sample Hoacrofraction12_FD_59098 | JGI IMG/M metagenome (GOLD analysis project Ga0065711, IMG submission 59098) | Hoatzin crop microbial communities from Cojedes, Venezuela - Epithelial fraction 12 v2 (version 2) | ecosystem: Host-associated > Birds > Digestive system > Esophagus > Crop | place...
TCTAAGATAGAGAGGCTCCTAAATAATTCTACCCCAGACAGCTCAGCCTTGGGAGGGCAGATGTACCAAGCTACAGAGATAGAGGCACCAAGAGGGCAACAAGACCGGAGCAAAACAACCTGGAAGGACACGGTATACGTAATCTGGGAACTGAGTCTGCGCAGAAACAAAGGTCAACCAGCGGACACTGTGATGACGAGTATAAGCCTTCATTTTGCGACCCTCAAAGACCACCCGAGGATGCTAACAGACATGTGTGAAAGATACTAACATATGCTAATTCATTCTTGGAAAAGTCATGAATATGCTAAGCATTTCTCAGAAATATAATGAATATGTGCATTGTGATTGTATTTAACCTGAAATGACAGGGTGTTTGGCGTGCGCGTTTGGAGGAGAGATCCCCCGTGTGCCCGGCGCCGCAATAAAGAATACCTGCTTAATAGCCCTCTGACTATTGAGTCTTCAACTCCGGCTTTTCATAGTATCAGGAGGAAATTACTGTATTTGCTTTTGTAATCTAATTGAGATCAGTGGCTGTGAGGAGGGCTTCTAAGTAATTCCTTTTTGTTTAATTCTTTCCTATCTAGCTAAACATCCAGAGATAAAAGCGTTGATGAAGCCAGACTACAACTTGATCTGGGTGGCTGTGCTGATGGTTCTTGCGCAGTTGACTGCATTTTACCTAGTTAAAGACTTGGACTGGAAATGGGTAATCTTCTGGGCGTATGTTTTTGGAAGCTGTATTAGCCACTCCATGACTTTGGCTATTCATGAGATCTCTCACAATAGTGCCTTTGGCAACAGCAAAGCCATGTGGAATCGATGGTTTGGAATATTTGCCAACCTCCCTCTGGGTGTCCCGTACTCCATATCCTTCAAGAGATACCACATGGATCATCATCGTTACTTAGGAGGTGATGGAATTGATGTGGACATTCCAACCAACTTTGAAGGCTGGTTTTTCTGCACCCGTTTTAGGAAGTTCATGTGGATTGTTCTTCAGCCTTTTTTCTATGCGATTAGACCTCTCTGCATCAATCCTAAACCCATTACTCGACTTGAAATAATCAATTTGTTGGCTCAGCTTTCCTTTGATGTTGTGATATATTATTTATGGGGAGTCAAATCCACTTTTTACATGCTTGCTGGTTCATTACTTGGACTGGGGTTGCATCCAATTTCAGGGCACTTCATAGCTGAACACTACATGTTTTTAAAAGGACATGAGACTTATTCCTACTATGGGCCACTTAATTTGCTCACTTTTAATGTTGGCTATCACAATGAACATCACGACTTCCCCAATATTCCTGGCAAGAGCCTTCCACTGGTAAGTTTACTTCCAAGGTTATTACTTTTTCTTAAAATAAGCCCTACTTTAACTAGAAAATCACGTAGAACACTGATAATTACAAGAACAAAAGTTGGGAGTTTGGAAAAAAAAAGAAAACAACCCCCCCTCCCTCACTGAACAGTTTCTAAGTTGGGTGATGAAGGGGGTGATTACTGACCGTTTTAGTGGTGTCCTGAACAAGTTCCCAATGTGCGGGCTGCTCAAGCTCCTTTTATAAAAGGAGAGGAAAAGCATGTCTTAGGCTTTGAGCTAACTTATTTTTCTGTAATTACAACCAGTCTTCTAATTTCTTCAGTTTATAAGTATGCAGAATACTAGTTAAATTGCAGATAACTTCAGAGACTTGTCAGCTCTGTCTGAAATCCTAAGGACAGTATTGTATGCATGGTTATCCTTCAGTCTCTTCCAGCACTGACATTCTTTGAGGAAGAGAGACAGGTTTGAGGTACTGTTGACAAATGCTTAATAGCTTTCTATTTTAGAGCAGCTGAGTTTCCTCCAGTAACAGCCTTTGAACCCTAAATAAGTATCAGCTGTACAGTGGCATAATTAAGCCTTCAAAGCTAAGACTTAGACCTGTCACAACTGCATGAGTAGCAGATGTGAGTTTTCAAACTGGTTTCTCTCCATTTCAATCTTTGCTGTTTCCTTTAAGCAGGAGCTTAAGTCTCATTGTATACGTTTCCCAATTGCAGCATGAGAACTGAAGCTCCCAGAAAAGTGTTTGTTATCAGACACTAAATCTGCAGTTTGACAGCATCTGTGGTGTTGGTCTTGAAGCTTTGTTACTGTACTTGGTATTAGCAAGACCTCGTAAGCTTGTGTGTGTGTTTGGAGTCTAAACTGGATTGTTATTTCTGTTGCCAGTGGTGGAACTGTAGATGAAGTAACTACTCCAATACTTCTTTAGCAGGGCAGTTAAATTCTGTAATTAGTTTGCTGAGATTTTTTAAGTTTTTTTTGCTGTTTTGGAAAAAGACATATTAGTTCTTTTATTCATAGACTTCATCTTTTAAATACAGCTCAAGTTGCTTTAACTCACCTTTGATACCTAGATTTGTGCTGGTGAACCAGCATTTTGCTGCTTGCACCAGTAATTCAGTTGTAAATAGGGAATTATTTTTTTTCCAAGTCTTCAATCGCAGAGGTAAATACCCGGCTTTGCTACAGGACTCTTAATCCACAACTCTGATAAGAAAACAAAGCCTTCTTTTAGAACAGTGTAGTTAACTTGATTGGACTGGACTGTGCTGTATTGTGTGCGAAAGATCACTGAAGTATGGAACACTGGATTGCAGCTGGGACACTGGTGAGCCAAGAATAATTACTGTTGAATAAAAGCATGCTGGCTAGATGCACTATTCTGTAGGTGTGGTAACGGATCAAAACAATCTTCAGCTCCAAATCAAGCATGAAAGTATCTTGGGTTTGTTTGCTGCTTATACAGATTAATATTTTTCTGTCTAAAGCTATGGAATTTAGTGAAAAATCAGTTTTGTTCTGTTGAGGTTTTTAAGGCTTTAAGTGATTTGCCTTAAATATTACTAAGGATATCTAACTGAAACTCCATCTCTCATAGTGTAGAACAGTGGTCTAGTCAGCATGTACATCTGAGAATAAAGTCTTTGTAAGCAGTTTATATTCATTCTTTAATGTCTGTCTTCAGAAATTAGACGTTCCTCAGAAATAAGGTCTTTCTTCTGAGTGCTGATGTTTGAAACTACATATAAATAGCTGTGTTAATCATCTCTTCCTAGAACTTACAACATCCTTTTTAGTGATACTTGTATGCCTGTTAGTCAGCACTGAACTGAGTCACCTGCTTCCACTAGCAACCTTACTGCTTGCTTTGGCAAGCTGCATCGTTCCATAGGTAGCACAGTAAACAGACTTCACAGTGTTAGCAAAGTTTGTTCTGGTTAGCTTCAATATGAAAAGTTTCACATGAAGTTTACTTAACAACCAGGGACTTGCTTTTTCCTTCCAGAAACTTTCATGTTGTGGCCCTAGTAGCCTTTCCTGTAGACTCTGATGTCTAAAATGAAACCTCTACTGCTCTGCATTGTTACAGGTTGAGGATTGTAAAGTTGTCACAATTGGTGCCAATACAAATAGTAAATAAACCTCGTATCTCTTCTTTAGGTGAAGAAAATAGCAGCTGAATACTATGACAACCTGCCACAATATAACTCTTGGATAAAAGTACTGTATGACTTCGTAATGGATGACACAATCAGCCCATATTCACGCATGAAAAGGCAATTAAAGGGTGAAGTGAAGCAAGATTAAATTTCTGGCAACCAAAAAAACTTTGAAATGTCTGCTTGCTTTAGAAGTAGCTGGTGTAAGGTCTCTTGCTAAAGATGTTCACCAGTGTCCTGAATTAAGATCTACAGCAACACAGCAATGCATCCTTAAGGATTTTGTAGCAGACTCCTACTGGCTATAACATTCCTCGCAGTCCTCGGATTCATTGGTTTAATGTTTCTGTTTGCCTAAGGATCAGTGTTATATGCATAATGCTAAATCACTTTGTTACAAAATTTACTTTGGCAGGTGTTAAATCTATATAAAACATCTGTCTGACTCTTAGTATTTTAAAAGTTCTCAATGTAGTACACTGCCCGCAACATGCTATTTAGATGACTGTGGTGTTAAAATGCTGTACTTCCCTGTTAATTCTAAACTAACATGATTTGTTAACTTAAGCCTTCTGTTGAACCTGTTGCCTAATTTATGGGTGGAAGAACTAAATTTGCACGGAAATGTTAAGTCTGCTTTTGTTTAAATATGTAACGTCATTTGAAGCACCGCTTTTAAAGTTCTACCTTTTCCTACTGAAAGTACCTTAAAGGAGCAGTCTTATCAGGATGAAATTGGCACGTTTGAGGTGGCCTGTGTGACTTCCTTGTAAAAGTGGGGAATTCAAGTGTATTTCTGCCTTTGTGGGTCTTCACCTACTGCCTAAGCCGCTTGTGTGAGCATATGGCTTGAGCAGCTAGCACTTGGAATCATATTGTGTAAGCTACTAGGTAACTTAATATAACCAGTTAGGTTTTTAGTATTGGAAAAATCCTGTTCGTTAGGGGTTTTTCTGATCTGCAGAGAAAAATTATTAGGCTTGTCCTAGTTGGTTCTACTGTTACCATGGTTTTAAATGCTAACTAATATTTACACTCGCTTGGAGTTTTGGCTTGTATGTGAAAGTGAACCAGTTGAAGCAGATACTGTTCTGGCAAACAAGGCTAGCTACAACTCCTAACAGCTCTGCCTATTAAGCATGTTAGTCATTTGTGTACACAGAAAAGGGTTGCTAAATGGCCTTGGGTTTTTTTCCTAAACCTACGGTACCCTACATAAACATTGGTATGTCTTTCATATTAAGATGTGGTGAGAGAGCACAGGTGGTGGCACCAGACTTCCTGCTTAAGAAGTTTTAAAATTGGGAATGGAGAGGGGATAGACTTGCTGAACCCTGAAGGATGAATCTCTACACATACCTCAGCGCAGTATATCTGCCTTCTGTCATCTAATGCATTGATGATGGCTTTAAGCTGTCAAAGATGGCTACAAATCACCCTTAAATCTCAAATGGTGATCCTATGGTAGGTTCTTCACTTACCTGAAAGATGGAATCTGATGAAGGTGGAAGTCTTGCCTGCTGTCTACGCTGGTCTACTGTAAGTAACTTAATTTTTCGTATGTCTCCAGCTCCTGCATTTTGTGGGTTTCATGGGGTTTTTTTTTTTGTTTTCTTTTTTGGAAGAAGCTGAGTGCCCAAGAAGAATGTGTTGGTACATCTTAACTGTCACTTGATTGTGGTCCTGTTTCTAATATGCATTTTTGTTTTTTAAGTGTGGGCTCTTATCTGTGGTTAAGTAATAGAAATGGTATGAAAGTGTGGCAACCGCTTAGAGTGACTTCATTATGATGCCAGTAACATGCTAGCTAGCCAGCATATTGCTCAGGCTATAGTGTAATGTCAAAATACACTTCATCTGGTATTTTTACATGTAATTAAAAAGCAAAGATTAAAGCACTTGAATTCACAGGGTGAATTTTTGACTAGTCCCCTAATGCTAAAGGACTTTGAGAAATTTTTTTGTATCTTTAAAGCAGATACAAGACCTGTTCTATTGAGTGGTGGTATAGATGTACTGTAAAGAATCACTGCCTTGCCTTTCTACTGGTAAGAAAACTGACTTTGGCTGAAGGACTTGAAAGGTTTAAGGAGTTGCAAAACAGTTTTTTTTAAGCCACTTCTGCATGACTGTTTCACACTTTGAGTGGTGGAATTAAATCTTTTTGTTGATGGCTTGCCATAACTGAATGAAAGATGGAAGGTGTCTCCAAAGTTTTACAGCTAAAAGCTGAAGCTGAGAAATTGCTTATCTATGAAGTATTCATCTAGGGTAAGTGAGAGCTCAGACTTTAACTTTCTTGGGCTTAGTTACCTGTTTCATAGAATCACTGATGCCCCTTACTGTCCTCCCAATGGGTACTGCTAGTGTGAATTCCTGCTTTTAAACAGGACTGAAGTTGCCATCTCTCTTGTTTAAAATAGCGAATAATTGCTTTAAGGTGTCCTGACTGGGATCTTCCCTTCCAGCTCTGATTATAAATATCCCATTTTGCCTTTAAGAGCTGCAGAATAGTGAGGAACTCTGAGGGACAGATCTATGCTTACCCTAATCTTTCTGAAACATCTCCTACTGGCTACTTGTTGGAGAACACTTACTGGACTAGGTTAATCTGAGCCAGTGAGACTTAATTTTGGATCTAAACCACAGTCTGATTCTTGCAAGCATTGTAACTAGGATTCTTAGGCATATAATTCCTGTGTAATACACAAGAGGCCTTGACATCTAACTTCAGTAGTAAGGATTTTGCTGGAAGCAGATCATCTGAAAGTTAACCTACATTGCAGTAAAGTTTAGTTTCATCCCTAAAAACAGAAGCATTTCTGAACCACTGGTAAAAGGAATTAAGGCCAGCTGGACTACTTGGCTTGTTTGATACATTCTGAAGAAGTAACTACTTCTCTCAAGTCATAATGTGGTGTTTAGTCCAAAGGCATGACATAGAAATAAGAAAAAATAAATTTTTTTAAATACATATGAACCATCTAGTTACTGTTTTTAAGGAATTGAATAGTTTTCATTAATACTATAAAGATATATCTGGCAGAAACAGGTTAATATAGCTTTTGAAATACTTCATCTGAAAGTTGGAGGGAGCTTTGACTAACCTGGGAAGTACAAATTAAACCTAGAGACCATTAAGAACCCTGACAGTTAACCTAATTATAATTTTTTTATAAATCTGTTCAGATGGAATGAGTTAACTTTGTCCTTTGTACGTGGTTGTTAGGGTTTGTTCCTTTTTGTGGAACTAAAGCATCTTACTAGTTTGTCAGTTTGGCAAACCTTTCCTTTATGAGATCAGCCAGGGGTTTCACTGTCAAAACACAGCTGACTCTGGGTTGGCAGTGTTAAACATGCCATCCAGGTATTTTAGCTGCAGTTGAATTGTGCACAGCTCTGAATCCCCTTCAGGGCTTTCAGAGTAACTTAATTCTTAGTTTTAAGAATAAAGTGCCTTGCGTGGCTTTTAACACCTCTGTGTGTCTGTTCTGCTCTGCCCTCCCCTCCCCCCAGTTATTTGAGGCTGCTTAAGTGGAGTTAAGTATTGCGTCCTGGAATCTCATCATAACAGGCATAAGTTTTCCCACAGGACAGGCGTGGGTATATTCCTCTTTCAAAACAAGTTTTGCTTCTGGCATTCTTGTTTTGCTGTTGAACCTGTCTGTTCCACAACAGTGGCCAATTAACATATGTTAAGTGGGTGCATCTGTCTGGCTACAGAGAGCTCCATACTTTCAGATCCAGGGCAAGACTCCTACCTGGCACTAGAAGTCAGTTAACAAATAGTTAAGACTTATGGTTCTGTGTCTCAAAATTCCTCTGGTTAAGGCTTTAAATGTAGCCAGCAAGCACATAACACATACTTCAAGTAAGTAAGCAGACACTGTTAGATGATGAGCTCAGTGATTCATCTCTGCTTTCTTGGCATTTAGTCTTATCAGATGAAGTGGCATGCCACAGTAGAACTTAAAGCTGTTTATTCCTTAATGAAGTTCAACAACGAGTAATGTCAGTGCTATAGTTTGCAGGCTGTCATACTGATTCTGTTGGACGAACAGGAGAAAAGTCACTTTTGGGTAATGATCTTGCATGGTAAGTGGTCTAAGACAGCTTCTGGTCAATAAGTTGGAAAAGTCTCAAAACACTTAAGGCAAAGCAAGTTCTGCTGTTTTAGCTTGCACACTGGCACAGCACAGGAGCTGCTTCTGGGTCTGCCAAGATTGTTTTCCTGGGACCTTGCAGACACAATCTGACAAATAGGTGTGTCAAAATCATGTAGATGTGCCTTTAGGAAAGCAACCTGTCAGCCTGTGTACACAACTACATCTCCTCTATTTCACAATCAAGGCTGCAGTGGTATACAAGACTTTCGCAAGGACAAAAATGTTGAAAAAGTTTCATATGTAGCCAAGAATTGAGACAGCATTTTTTTCCCCTGCTGACAGTTCTCTGCCCTGCCCCAGCCCCCTATCCATGCTGAAGTCGGCATCTAATGCTCTGGGACAGAATTACTGTGATTTAGATATGTGGCTGCCTAGGAAAAGAGAGAGAAGAATGGCATGATGAGCAATTTCTTGATTGTGCCCCAACAGAAACAAGGTGACTAGAGAGAAAACCTCCTCTAGGCATGCCTGCTAGGAGGGGCAGCAGCTGTGTATGCAGAATGAAGTAGTGGTCTCTGTCTTGCATGAAAAGGCTTGTTCCTTAAAGTGATTTCCATTTTCTATGTACAAGTACAAGGGATCTTGCATTTTCTCTCTTACCAAGTTTTTTTCAGTGATAAGTACTATAGCCTAAGAAGAATTTCCCACAAGAAACAGCACTGTCTTGTGTTAAGGGTCTAATATGAGTTTGGTTGCCTACCCTTGTCTGCTCCTGGCTCTACACGTAGCCCAGACAAGGTAAGCAAACAGGATATAGACATTTGACGCTTCTGGCTTTTTGTGCCTTTCAACTTCACATTTTCTTGTAAACTCAAACTTGCCCGCACCCCACTGCCTGTTCCACTACCACATGAAGGAGAATGATCATCACACACCTTGTATATTAAATGGGTGTTTTGTGTTGGAACTCTTGACAAGACTATATTGTTATTACTACCTGAATAGTAATACTGTTGTTGTTACTGCTACTTGAATAGTATTTCTTTAAGACTTGCAAGGCAAGACTGTCTTGCTTCCTTGCTCCATGTCTACACAGGAATAATGCCATCATAAGAGGAAAGGAGAAATACCCTTAGGTGAATACGCCAAGGCTTTGGGGACTTTACTCTTTAAGCTTATCAACTGCAGCTATCCTGAAGTATGGTACATGAGTTTCCCCTATATATCCATAAAAGAGAAATCATTTATGTGGTTATTTTCACCTGAAACTTAGAGTGGCTTGCTTGCCACATCCTTTTTTACATGAAAGTATGACAAATGTTTCTAAATGGTATCACTGAAGTTGTATCAGTTAGGAGACTTTTTTCACTCCTGATCAAGTTTTTACATATAGTTCATTTGTTCTGAAACCACTGCATGCCTCAGGCAGATAAAAACAGTGATGGCCTTTAGAATTACCATATCTAAAGGTAAAATAGCTGACAGTTTGAAAATTGGTATTTGAGGTAGCATATACTGTTTTCACAGGGCTCCTGCTTCTTTTTTTTTCATTGTTCAACTTCCAGACACTCAAGTGAATTGAGTGTGTTACTATACTAAAAGGGTTCACAGCTTTCACGCAGTTGTAGCTTTCTATAAAGCTATTAAAGAAAGGTGGTAAAAAAACTTCAGGCTTTAGATTTAGAGCTCAAACAGGAAAAAGTTTATGCAACATAGGTGGTTCTTTTATAGCTCTGTACATGACATCTAATGATTTTACATTAGAATTAGTTACTTAACTGATATGTCCTAATTGCATTGCCCCACAGTAATGAACATCCACAAGTGAAACTACTGGGAAATAAAATGATGATCCTTCATCTTGGATTTCTGGGAATCAAGTAATTCCTAAAGCTCCAAGCCTGATTTACAATTACAAGCAGACACATCATCTTCTGCTTTATATACAGGGACTTCATTTGTCAGTCTTATGGGCCACAACTTGAATCACCGAGTCTTAGGCTTCCCTGGAAGAGGGAGGAAATAGCACACCATGTTGTGCAAAAACAGCAGTGGTAAGTACAAGCTGCTGAGTGGCAGTATTTTTAAAACACAAGTCTGGTGATTTTTTTAATAGCCTTCCACATTTACCTTGGGGAAAAATGTGTAAGATCTTGTCAGACAGCAGCTCACAGAAGAATCTTAAGTCGTAAGGCCTTGTTCTCTCTCAAGGCAAGGTCAGTCTTGAAGTTAGGTTGTTCAGGGTCACATCCTCTTAAGTAAGTAGGATGTATGCTTACAGAATAAATATTGCTTATAAAAAGTATGTTTTATATATGAATTTTATTACTTTAAAAATTATTTAAAGGTTGGTGTTATCAAACTTGGTGTGGAAAGTCTTATTAGCAGAAATCATCCATTTCCTGTTCCGATCCTTGACTGATGGTTGCTGTGCTTTTAAGAGGAATAAGACTGATCAAAGATAGGAACTGAGATTAACTGTTACAGAACTTTATAGAATGATGACAGTGGTAAAAAAAAAATACATGAAGGCTTGTAGGTTTCAGAAATTAGTTGTTCAGTATCTTGTCACATTTCAATGTTCTGTCTTAACTCAGACACTTCCCAGTTTGCTCATGCTGAAAGTTATGATGCTCTTTCCGAGACTGAATTACTTGTATTTAAAAAAAAAAAAAGCTTGAGGCTCTTGGCCTGTTTCTTAAAACGGTAACATTTTCCTTCCTCCAGAGGATATCAAAACACTTGAGTTAAGAAATAAAAATCTGTAATATAATATTTTCTGTTGTTGCAGACTTGTCTGTTTAAAAAAAAATTAAGAACCAGCTTGACAAATAACTTATTGTTTCAAATGTTTCTTAGATGGCTGTTATCATATCATAGCACTTCTCAGACTTCCAAAGTTTACTCCCTTCTAGGTAACTTTAAGCTTGCCATCTGTAGATACCTTCTTTTGATAAGGTGAAGGGAAGCTGTGAGAAGCTCTGAGAACCTGTGCTGGCACAATCATAATGTGTTGCTGTATTTGGGAAAGGTGTAATTAATCATATGATAACCTACAGTGCAGCACTTTCCCAGTTTACTTTCAAAGCTCTGCTCTCCCAGTGATTCTCCCAGAGTCCTTGTTCTTGAAAAACATAGTGATTTTCATTTATGGTTGCAAACAGCTATTTGAGCAGTGTAAACTCTTTGAAGGGTTAGCCTCTCTGCTTGAGGGACTTCTGATTAAGGGCACCAAATATCTCAGAATGGTATTAGCTCTTTACCACTAAAACATTCATTTTTTAAATGTAAATGGTGATAAGCAGGTAGTGTGTGTTGTATCTTTTATTCTGGAAATAGTTAAAGTAAGGATTGTTTAGAGCAGCAGGTTGTTATGACCTTTTTTCAGGTACAGTTTAAAAAGTTGAGATATTTAGTACAGCTTCTTTCCAGGCTGTCTCTTGAAATCAGGCCACAGGGATTACAAAACTTTCCACCAATGCAGAATAAGTCTCTTCTGGGAACTGTCCAAATGTGTCACCTGCACAGTGACTGATGCAGTTCTTCATACATTATTTGATCCTAACAGTGCCAAAATAAGAGGAAAAAATATTTCAGACAATGGTAAAATTATGCAGTGTTTAAAAGTGAATTTATGTATAATTTAATAAAGTGAAATAAACCAGCTATACAAGTTGCTAGCTGTATTTTAAAACATTTACAAACAAAAATCCAAATAAGGCAAAAACCCACTACCCTGGCACATGAATGAGGTTCTCCAGTGACATTCACCAGTGCTATGTAATTAACAGAACCCTTTGGCAGAGTTCTTGCACTTAGTGTTGCCATGCTGGGTTCAGATCACAGCCTCACTGAGAAGATACAGCCCTCTTTACCAAGGGAGTTGCTGAATTGACACTTTATTCCCCCATGCTAGGTCTGCCAAAATGAACAGACAACATCTTTTGCTAGTCTAACTTACTTGTAGCTGTTCCTTAATCCTTTTCACTAATCACTCAAAATCAGTTTTGAGGACCAGAATACTTAGAGATGTTAACTTTCACTAAAATAACTGGCTTCAGCAGGTGACGTCTGTCCCCAGCTTAAAGAACAACTTTGTCTCCAGTCAACTAATTAAACCAAAAGCAAGTTAACTGAACTCAGAAATGTGTATGGGAGGGGAAAAGAGCTAGAAACACTAGATCAGTGAGATGCAGCTTTTTTTATTTTCTAGTATTCATAGGAAGGTGTGTAGAGTTCTTGTCACACAATTTGTCTAGCAGATAGGAAGTAGCATCTGGAAATGGGAGATGAGTATCTTGCACTCCAAAAGATATTTCAAAATGCCTAACTGAAAATCCTTCAGATGGATGTAACTGAAATACAGGGTTCTGAGACGTAATATTTAAGCTGCCTTTGAGATGCAGAATGACATTTCTGGTTAACTCTTAAGGACCAGAAGGAGTATGTCCTAATACTTACCAGTGATTGCTATGTCAGAGCAGATGCTTTAAGTTTTTGTGGCTGTTGCTTCTGAACAGTTTGCTTAATGATTAGCAAAGGGGAAGAAAACAACCACCAGCACCATCTTTAAAGGGTCTTGGAGACAAAGATCACTTTTAAATTTTAGAAAAGGTCACTGACCATCAACATACAATAATAATGAAAGGAAATGGTTAACTAGTTAACTTCTGTCTGGCTAGTGTCCAGAATGAATATATTAAGGTATTTTGGCTGCAGTACACTCTTGGGAACGCAGATCTATAGCTAAAAGCTCTGCAGCAATAACTATCCCTACATATATTAACTTCTCAGTTACAGTAATTAGACTCAACAGTTTTCCTTTCAGTCATTAGAAAGAACAGCTCATAGGACAAGGTCCTGTGCAGCCTGCTGTAGGTGACCCTGCTTTGGCAGGGCGGTTGGACTAGATGATTCACAGAGGTCCCTTCCAACCCCTAACAATTCTGTGATTCAGAAACCTTTAAAACAAACTTCCATGACAAATGCAAATAATTAAAACACTGATAAGAAATAACTAAGATGATAGAGTGTGTTTTATGTACTATCTCAAAATGATGTCTTTTGCTCATTAACAGAAATGGTTGAGCATCTTTGGGTGTCACATCCATCTGAGGGGGAAAAAGGTGGTGGCAAGGTGTGGAGTGCTCTAAAGACCTTGACTTTTAACTGAAAATACCACAGACCTAACAGGTTAGGGCCAGGTCAGTAACTGATCTGGGAATATCAGTAAGAAGTCCAAGGTGGCATACTAAAAGTTAACCTTGATAGCATGGTAATCCATCTACCTGCAGTGCATCATCTGCAGCTGAAAAGAGAGACTTTAATTTCTGACCTTGTAAAAAGCCACCAGGTTTGTTTAATGCAGAAGCACATAGCATCAGTTTGAAATACATGCAGGTATACCTGCAACCTTAACTATTCCACCAGTCTCCAGCATAAAAACAAGTGTCTTTTCCCAGGAAGTAAAGAATTACATATTTGAAGCTTATCTTACCTTTTTTGATACTGAAGATTGCACTTTCCTAAAAGCTTCTTCGAAGTGTTTTTGGGAAATCTTGATTTCTCCTTAAAGAACAAAGCATAATTAATTACTAAAGTTGCAGGCAAGTGACAATCAAGTGATTGTTGCTTGTATTTCAAGGCAGCATTCATGAAACCTAACTAACTGCATGTGCTAGTCAGCTGGATGAGAACCTAATTCTGTAGTGTTATGAACACCTGAACTCTTGTATTTTATGTAGCCTCCTCTGTGATCTTAGGCAAGATCTTAATCCCTCTATCCTTTGCACATTAAGCCAAAGAATACTTACTTGTTTCAGAAAGTTATTTTAGGTATTACTGTTTCCACCTGCAGATTGAGAATTTTGTTCTTGGAGATGGTGAGTTAATTGCAGCTTGCATCAAATCTAGTTAGAATTCAAGTCCCTTAACCCTTCTGGAAGTTAATGCCTCAAGTCCTACTGCTTCTAGTTGTGGGCTTTATTTTCTATACACATTTAATATTAAGCTTCCATATAGAGTGTATGGAAGGAGAAAACAGCATTCATCAGCTAGGAAGATCAGTATCATTAAGGACACAGTTATCAGAAAAAGTCAAGGTGAAACAGTCTGTGATACTAATGGAAGAGTATTAGCTATGGCTAGGTATAAGCATACTTTTACCTACTGCTAGGTAAAGTAGTTTACCTCCTACTGAAGGTAGGCAGGCTACTTCATGCTTATTGTGAGATAAAAGTAGGCACAATGCTTGATACTGTGGAGAATTTAGCTGTCAGTAATCTATACCTTAGCTACTTACATTAACATAGTTTGCTTTGATTTCTGATGACAAAACCATTTAGTCTGAAAAAGTAGGTATGAATGTTTTATTAAAAATTATATTGATGAATGATAAAATAATGAAGTATATCAACAAGTATAATCTCTTTAAAGTAAGAATGAGTACTTAAAACACCAAATATGAAATTGTTTTTTTTCCTGTTTACATAGATGAGTGAAGGATAGTTGGTTCCTTTTCCTCTTAATTTTAAAGTATCAAACAAGGACTAGATCTTGCTTTTCAAATTCAGCTGGAAAGATACGAAACTTTAATCTCACTTGTTAAACCACACTCAGTCTTAACTGCTGTAACAAGAAGTCTCATAGACTCTTTGCATATGAAGATCAGATTTACAGACTATGCAGGTGATGTGGGGTCACTGGCTATCTTTTAAAAAATATAGAGAGGGACACTCAGGGATAAGGTCACAGTTTAGAAGGTCAGTGAATTCTCTCCATTTGTCTTTGCAGCTGAAAGTGTCAAGAGATTCTCATACTCTATCCAGTCTTTGTAACTAGATCTATTTGAAGTAAGTGTAGAGGAAGTATTAAACTAAAATAGGTCAGTTAGGATGTTAACAGTAAGTCACCAGGACCAGATGGTGTTCACCCAAAGGTTCTGAAGGAACTTATCTATGAAACTGCAGAACTGCTGGCTAAATCTTGTAACTTCTTGTTATAGCCACCAGAGGACTGGTAAACTCCAAAGAATTAGAGGAAAGATCCTTTGGTGGTCTGAAAGCTGATTCAAGGACATGAAACAGAGCAGGCTTAATGGTCACTCTTCAGGAATAGGGAACAGGCAGCAGTAGGGTCCCACTCTGGAATTGGTGCTGATATCAGTTTTATGCTGCGTGTTCATCAGTGGTTTGGAAAAGGGAGCCAGAAGTAGAACCTTCTAAGTCTGCAAATGATACTAAACTCCTGTGGGCAGTCAAATGATGAGCAACTCCAGAGGAACCTCATAAAACTGAAAATCTGCCCGATCTTTCTTAGGATTCCCCTCCTTCCTCCCCCAGACAAACTGCAGTATCGGGCAGTGACTACCATGATCAGCTCTCCTAGGACTGTTTGATTTGGAACTAGAATTTATGGATTCTTATAAGAAATATCACAAAATGGATACCTTTCCATTTCACTGTAAAAAGTCCCTTCTGGCAAACCACTGTTGAATGTTTAAAAAAACCCCTCCCATCTCTGAATTTATTCCAGAGAGAAGATACTGGGTATAACAAGGAAGTTGCACCAGAATTTCTACTGAACAGAAAGGAGCAGCACTGATCTCAGCCAGATGATTCCAAAGTACTGACTGATGAGGACACAGCACGCGTCTGCAGTCATGTACAGGATGTGGGAGGGGAGTCAGTCACACATGTCCTGTGGTGACACTGAAGGAAGAAATTCTCTGGTCTCTGTACACACCCCACCCTTCTGAAGATATAAATGAACAAGGTCTCAAATCAGAAACCACCTTACATGCTTTCATGCCAGCCAGGGCTGACATCTTGGAAATCCAAACCCCAAGACATCCCAAACAAGTAGCTGCTATAAACATGCAGATCAAACTACGCATATATTATTGACTTGCTGGCTGCCAACACATTCATACAATAAGTGCTCAGGCTGCAATCTTAAATGTGAAGGCTGAATTCAAGTGATGAACAGCTTTGAATAAAGCCTGCTGTATTCTGGATAATTATAGAAACAGGATAAATTCAGAAATTTCCATCAAGAATTTTTTCCATCTACAGCAAGCAAAAGGGGTAACCCAAGTCATACCAGTGAACGTTTTGGTAGTTTCTTCTTCCCCCATTAACACACTAGTTCCCTCAAAACAAGAAATGCAAACATTCTGCCCTGTTAACCTACTGTTGTTAAAAACCAGATGAGACTGGATATGTACTAGATCAAAAAGAATAATTCAAAGCCATTAAAATTCCAGTGTGGTTCTTAGAAATCAGAGACAATTACAAGCCTAATATATTTTCCAAGGACAATCTGAAAAGTCACAGTTCCATCCTAGCTTTGCATTTTGACTTGAGGTTAAAATAACAAACAAAATTACTGGGAAAAATCTAGATACACATACATTTTACATAAAGGTTTCAATTTCCAATTACATTTTCCTATCTGCACAGAAAAAATAATAATTTAAAGAACAGTAAAATATAACTTAAAAGTGGAGAGAGATATGGAAAGGGCAGACATTGTATTTGAAACAATTTAGAACCCTGTCGAAGTCCTGTCAAGAGCCACTGAGGAGCTGAACACCTAACATCAAAACTGGCACTCAGATTTTCCTAGTGCCATCACTACTAGACGCATGTATTGTTACACAATACAGTTGTGTGCCATAGGTATGTGATCAGTAAGCACGCAGTTACAACTGTAATTATACTGACTTGTAGATTTGAGTAATTTTTCATACTGATATGGAAATTTGGCAAAGATGTATTCAGTCTAATATATAAGTTGTCAGTTTATACAACCATTTAACATCAGCTTTTCTTCACGGTTACAAGGTTCAGCTATTTTAGAGAAAAAAAAAATTATGCTGAACTCCAGCATAACCATTTTTTCCCCTACACCTACTTCAAACATGCTTATGTGTTCTTGAAACAAATCTGACTTAATTTTTGTTTGGCTTAGAAGTCCTCAATCATTTATGTACAGCACAGACACCTTTATGATTGTCTTGAACTACCCTAAATACTTTACATTCCATTTATCTTCTCACTGTTCAGTTAAGATTTTTGTAAAGCTTTCTTACCTTTCCTGCTTTTAGTATTCTGCAGGGCCATTTCCTGTCTTAAGGCGCAAATTGAAGCCTCACGCACGAGAGCGGAAAGGTCTGCCCCTCTACAGATACAAACAATAGGTCGTTGTAGGGTACATTTCTCTCATCCTTTGCTGATAGTATATATAAAGGCAAGACACTACAAATGACGGTATGAGACTGGTTGTGCTGTCATAAAGGTTCATCCTAAGAAGACTGGAAAGAGGTCTGAGGACTACCCAGTGCTGCAACCTTCATTATGGAGTGACCTCCTGCAGATTTTAGCCACACATTAAGATCAAATAAATGAGAAGGAAGGGAAGGCAAAAACCCCATCCAGCATCCTTAGAAATGCCAAAGGATTGATTAATATTGTGCCACTTGGTGGGAACACAGTACATTTTTCTTGTATTGGTCTTAATGAAAGATTCAAATGGAATCACTCCTTATTACAACAGGGAGTTGCCTTGCTCAAAGCTGCATCAACAGTTAACATGCCCTTAAAATAATAGTATTCACAAAACATGGTCAGATCAGTCTTTGTTTCCAGTTTCCAGCTGTTGAACTTTTCACAGCCCTTCAAAGTGGTGCAAGTCACTGAACCAATGAACATTTTCACAATTAACTCCCCATGCTTCGCCTGGGGGTGCAAGGAATACTGCTGTATGTAAAAAAAACAAAACCAAAAACCAGCCAAACAACAACACAAAAAGAAACCACAAAAACCCACCCCACAAACAAAGAAAAAGCAAAATCTGAAATACAAACACCACCCCCCCAGACAAACCCCCCCACAAGACAGCAAAAAGGGCAGAGAAAGAAAAAGTACTCATCTTTCCCAAGTATAAAACAAAATAACAATCATTACTGGTGATAGCCTCCATTTTTAAGATTCAAAAGCAATACTGTGACAAGCAGCATCTCATAAACTTTGTATTTCATGAACTCCAGAAAATCATTAACTATTAATAAATCATATAATAGATTAAAGCTTTTTGAGGTTTTGTAGAATGCATCTGCAAATGATTGTGACAGATATGGCTATCAAGCTTTCCTAAGAAACACACCTTGGTATTCCCAAAGCACGGCTGAAATAGGCCCTTATTACTTTGTCAAATACATTGCTTTCAACTGTTGACAGAACAAGTTAGTTACGGTTGTTTAACCAGTCTGCTTTCATCATCATTGTATATAGGTACACAACTTTAAGAGGGTTCTCTCATCCTCAGATTATGCAACAATTATAAAATAAAACCAAGCGGCCTCTACTGATCTGTATTTACATCGTGAAGATAACTATTCCAGATGAAAAAGACTTTAGCATCGATATATTCCTACTGACTCCTTTGAAAGAAGCACAAGTGAAAGCAAGAAAAATAGCATAAGGGAAAAGGCTTATAAACCCTGAAAGTTAAGAGATCCTCTTAATAACTACAACATACAGACATTATCATGCATCAAAGGACTGTTGGTGTTGCACATTAAATATTAAAGTCAAAACTAGAAGCTACTCACGTGTAACAATCACAATGTTGACTGTAAGCAATTTCTTCAAGGCTTACATCACTATCTAGTGGAGGCCGGGTGCCATCCTAAAGAATTGGAGATAATAAAAAGAGGAATGTAAGAAAACGTGATTTTTTTTTACACATGCCATCTCTGAAGTGATTAAGTTTCATCAATCAGGAATCATATAGGGGTCTGACAAATCCCCTGAAATATCCAAATATTCATGTGGGTTTTAATCTCAAAGCGACAACAAGGACAACCAGCCTTAAAAACATTTAATTATGAAATGATACGTAATGCTAATTTTTAACGAAGAGATTAGATTTTCTCTAACAAAATGATGGCCAGTCTGTGACAGGGCCATATAACACTGACACTGTTCCGTATGTCAACATGTCTTCAGTAGCTGGTTACACCAACACCACTGCTTAGCCGAACTTCCACTAGTTTTACTATGTGTTGAAATCAAATAGCTAAGCAATAAGGATGTAGATTTAGTCTTATCACCTTTAAGATTGAAGTAATTGTATATCTTCTATGTTCTAGACATACATTTTCAAACTCAGAAGTTTTCTATTCTGGATTTCATAGAAGTTTACATGTACCGTAGACATTCCTGTAGACTTTTTGACACTACTCTTCCATATTATTACTGCTTCCTCCACAAAGATCCCAAAGTGGTTTCTTTTGTTATTATTTTTGCATCTCCAATGGCAAAAAATATTCAACATTATAAACTATATGTGAAACTAGCCAACAAAAATTTTCAAACACTGTAAGCATGGGGAACTCCCTATTACCCTTAGACAACAGTAAAGTAGTATCATGGTAGTACAGAGATCCTAGGTGTCTGTAGTATCAAACAATACCTCAGTTTATACATGAAAGGACCCTTTTTGATACAACTGATATTTGTCTCCCAGAAACTCATTTGACAGAAACGCACAAATTCATATAATTATTTTCTGACTTCTTCAGGTGAACTAATATACCACACACCTACAATCCCTTCGTGGGGGGGGGGGTGGAGTATAGTAACTGGCAAGTTAAAACTCTTGAATAATCAAGGACTAGGCAGAGTAACAGAGAAATCGTGAATGAATATTTGGTAGAATACCAGTTAGAAAGGGGAAAAAAAAAAAACAAACCCAAAACCAAACAAAACTACAAACAACAAAAAGACAAAGGAACAGCCCAATTTTGAAATATTTTGAAAGGAGAGACTTTAACCTGGAAACAAGGAAGTCTTGTGCAATTTCATATGGGATACTTTAGTGGTTGTTGTACAAGACTGCAAGTCAGAGAGACACCTCTGCTAAAGAGAAACATTTTATCTGTTGCTTTGAGTAGCAACATAGGTTGGGCTTTTTTCGGGTGGGATGATCTGCCCGCTCTGGAGACAAGCTCAGCAGTACGTGTGCAGCAGTGAAGCTTGATACAGCCTGCAGGAATGTAAGTACACTAGCAACTTCACCATGTGGAGACATGTTTCTCTTGCGTAATCAGTATGCAATTTGAAAATGATTGATTTGTACAAGTTAACTGAAATAAAGCTCTTTCACAACAAAGCTTCATCCTACATTTAGGCCATCTGTCTTCCTTCCAATCTGTTCCTCTCCCTGACTCCCTTTTCTACTCATCATGCTGCCTTTGTAACATGCATGTTTTCCCTCAGCGACGATTCCCAGTTTCCACATCCTGTGCATGTATTCCTGGGGGACTTCTGGGAATGCATACTGTCACCCAGAAGCCACTCACAGCTGCATCAAACATTTTGTTTTATCTGGCCCTGAGCGCACATTTTAAGCAAGTATTCCTGTACACAGATTTTTCAAATTTCCTTACCTAGAATGCATGGATGAAGTCTGACAAAATTAAGGTATTTCAATTAATTTAACATATTTTCCTCTCCCCATATTCCATATTCTTCTTGCAGATAAGTCCTATACATTTTAAAAGAAAATAACAACCTATTTCTTGTTCTTAACACTAGAAATACAAATCTTTGCCTAGCTTTACGAGAACTCTGGTGACTGCAGAAGTAGCAAAGTGACAACAGCACCAGCCTCCTCATGGAATGACACGGAAACACGCATGGAAAAGACTCATTCAGAGAGTGTTTGTATCTTGTTTCTGCTGGCCTTTTAAATTAAAAGCTGAGAAAAGAAAAAAACCCATTAAAGAATTAACACCTCATTCACTACAAAAATTTGTAACCAAAATATTAAGACTAGTATGAATTAAGTAGGCGTGGAAATATCTGGTATTCCAAAAATAACACGCCCTGATAACCAAAGACAGGATCCACAGGAACCAAGCTGGTAAACACTGTGCAATGCGTTGCTTGGATCTCAAGAGGACCCATAATGAGATAAGGCCACAGCAAAGATAAGTGTGCTCTGATAACAGGACAAGATCACTGCATCACATGTGCCACTCCTCTTATTTTATCCCAACCGGAAGACAGATTGTAGCATAAAGATTCCCAGAAGGACGGCGCAAAGACACTTTTCAGCAACCTCACCCAAGATTTATGGCAGCTGAAGTAAGCACGATTCTGAACTGTTTCATTTTTAGAGAACAGTTTTCTAGATTCCCTCTAACAACCAGTTTGTCATCGCTTGTCAAGAAGCAGCCACGAGATGAAGCAAGGACTCAACACACAAAGTGATCCTGGCCCTACCACTGGGATGCATGCACCTTGGTCACTATATGTGGCTGTGAGAGTGTGAGCAAGTGAAATCTGTGAGAGTGGAAGATATCAGTTTTGTTTAATACCACCTTCCCCTCCAAGCACCAAGCTTCGTTGCACTTCCTACACCACTAATTACAGTGAGAGCACTCGAGATAGTTACAAATCTCTAAAGATTCTCCAGCAAAAATTAGGGAGAGCAAGGCTCAACACCTGTATGTTACAAAAAAAAAAAAAAAAAAAAA
>Ga0065711_1036312_pt1 | contig 21146 bp, 8 predicted proteins | sample Hoacrofraction12_FD_59098 | JGI IMG/M metagenome (GOLD analysis project Ga0065711, IMG submission 59098) | Hoatzin crop microbial communities from Cojedes, Venezuela - Epithelial fraction 12 v2 (version 2) | ecosystem: Host-associated > Birds > Digestive system > Esophagus > Crop | place...
TTAAAAAAAAAAAAAAAAAAAAAAGAAAAATCAGACCAAGACATTTCAAGTAGAGATTTTGATTTAGTCTTATTTCCTGAAGTTCCTATAAAATATGGTCTTTTCACAGCGTGGTGGTCTTCTCAGAGCTAGTAAAAGGAGTTGGTAATACCAGAGGGTTAAATTGTCTGTTTCTACAGCTGCTTTTGTTTTGAAGATAGTTATTTTGCACGCTTGCTTTCTGCATTATAGATCCAAATGTGATTTCTCTGTGTTCCAGGAACATACCTCATCCATTAATCAGTGTCCTTGAAAACAGACCTGATTGCTGGCCAGTTCTACTGCAGCAGATAACAGTTTTTTTCCATGAGTGTCCTGAGAGGTAAATGAAAGAATAATTAAAAAATAGCAAGTGTAGATAACTGAATCTTATTGATGTAACTTTTTTCTTGAAGGCAGCTGCAATGAGCAGTAAGTACACTGTCTTTTGAAAAAGATAATTATAAAATGTAATGACACTGTTTAAAGGTTAGAAATAGAATATTAATAAAACACTAGAAAAATCCATCAAAAACTGTTTTTTATAGTTTTTTTAACTCATGTTGATCTAATTTTTATGAATGTGGAAAAACTGATAACACCTTTGGATTTTTTTTTTTTAAATAAGCAATTTTTATTATTTCCTGTGTCAAGATTTTGACTGCTTAGTCAAAACAGGTGACTAGTATGAAGGTATAACCCATCTATACAAAATGGTGGTATGATAAAGGGAGAGCACGGAAGATTATATCTCACAGCAAAGGATGAGGTCTTCAAAATTTACGTGTGCTTCTTGATTAAAAAAAAAAATAGAAAATATGAGCGTCACCGGTGTCAGCCTTATTATAAAATATCTTTAACAATGAACAAATATCCAAGCTACCAACAATTTCAACATTTCTTCATGCTTACCTCCAAGGATCTTGTCCGATAAAGCTTCAGTGTAAGATACCAAATGCTGTAGTCGCCTTAAAGCCAAATGTTTTCAGTGATTTTACAGCTGTATGTATGCTTTTCAGATAAATAGTATCTCTTCTATTTTCTGGAAGACTTGTACAAATCCATCAGAGTAATAGTACAGTGGAATTGACTGTATTCTGTATTCTGTTGCTCTGAGTAAACAAATAGGTTTATGAATCTCTTAAATTTCTAGTGAGCATAGACTAGTAAGACTTCAACAGTAAGACTTTCAAGTAAAAATGAGTTTTATTCAATTTAATTGATCAGAGTATTTTTAAAATACTGTTTGCAGACTTGTTCTTCTCCTCAGCTGCTAAACCAGGACTCGGGAATAGTCCTGCCAGATGTCTGAATGATGGAATGAACTGTGGATTTTTTGCTGGTGGCTTGTTTTCTATTAAAATGGGAGTTGTTCTTGCTGTAGATTAAAATATCTTAAACAGCTTTTGCTGCTTTTTGTGCAAAGTTTTCTGTGGATTAAAGTTCCAGACTGAGAATGTGGAATCATAGAATTGTTTAGGTTGGAAAAGACGCTTAAGAGCATCGATTCCAACCATTAACCTAACACTATCAAGTCCACCACTAAACCATGTCCCTCAGCATGATGTCAAGAAGCACCACATGTTGATGTAGATCTATGTAGATCTAAAATGATAAGAGGGCTGGAACACCTCTGCTGTGAGGAAAGGCTGAGAGAGTTGGGACTATTCAGCCTGCAGAGGAGAAGGCTCCGGGAAGACCTTACAGCAGCCTTCTGGTACCTGAATGGGCCCTACAAGAAAGCTGGAGAGCGACTCTTTACAAGGACACAGAGCAATAGGACAAGGCGTAATGGCTTTAATCTGAAAGAAGGTAGATTTAGATTAGGTATAAGGAAGATATTCTTTACTGTGACGGTTGTGAAATGCTGGAACAGGTTGCCCCGAGAAGTTGTGGCTGCCCCCTCCCTGGAAGTGTTCAAGGCCAGGTTGTATGGGGCTTTGAGCAACCTGGTCTAGTGGAAGGTGTGTCTGCCCGTGGCAGGAGGCTTGGAATTGGGTGATCTATAAGGTCCCTTCCAACCCAAACCATTATATGATTCTGTCATTCCATTACTGAGTTCTTTGAAAAGCTCTGCAGCAGGGCTGAGTCTTGTTTAAAACTGACTTTTAATTTTGATTCACTGTATATTTGTTAATGTGTTGATAATTTGCTTTATTTGATTGTTTCAATAATGTCAGGAACAGCTGGTGTTCCTAACATGGTCAAGCCAAAAGAATTGTTCTGTGATAAATTTTCTACTGGGAAGCCAGCATGGTTAAAGCAGTTCCCGTGTCATCAAATTAAGACCACTAGTCAAAAACTGGCAAAGAATGGATGGCTCTTTTTAATTGAAATTAGGTTTTATGTGGTTTAAAAAGGTCTTTCTGAATAGTCTTGTCCAAATGCTACTTCAGAACGACACAGTATTCTCTCGTGACGTTCAGCAAGGAAAGTCACTTTCTTGAATTGGTGAGAAAAAAAAAGAATGAAATCTCAAGTGTCATAATCTACAAGTACATATTGAATAGTATTCATGCTTAAATATTGAGTCTTTTCACAATTGCACTTCATTATACGATTACTATATAAGGTCTCAGGACAGCACTTCATGTTAGCAAGTCAAAGGTTTTTTGTGAGATTTAGTAATGCCTTTCATAACACCTTTCTGTTAATTGCATCCTGTAAATTGTTGCAGGGAATGTCACGTTGCTTGTGTTTTCCTTGTTGTTTTTCAAGTTTTCAGTAGACAGCAGTCTTGGCAAACTTATTTCTTGAACTGCAGGGCACAGAGTTCATGTATTGGCATAATGGCCCCATTTCTAAGATACCTGTATTGCGAACCATCTCAGTTACGGGAATATGCTGAACTGCGAATGGGTTTACTGAAGATTTTACTTCAGCCTCATGGTCCAAAGCACAAAGAAGCACCCTCCATGCTGGAATGCCAGATTCTTCAACTTCTATGTGATTTGATTCCACACCTTCAGGTACAGTTGTTGCTTGACCCCACCTTTTACAAATAAATGCAATCAAAGCGATGATAGTACGATTATTATTTCCTCTCAAGTGTGCAAATATAGCATTCTCTTCCGTTTCCTGTAGACCCAATTTGTTGGTAATACAGAAATCTAACAAACTGGCTCTTTCTGATAGAGGGTAAAACTTTTTAATTGTTCAGATCTGATACACCTGGTAAAGTATAAATTGAAATGCATTTACCATAATTATTCGCTACTAGTTGTCTCAGTAAACATACAGTAAACTTGTAGAGATAATCATGAGAGAGAGAATGTTGTTAAATGGTAAGATATTTGTCAAAAACATGCCATTTTTAACTTGAAGTAGATAACATTAAAATGAAACAAACTATATGAGAAGCATGATTTAAGTACTCCTAGATATTCAGCTGAGATATTTATCTTGGTTCATGTCAACTCTATGTGATGACAGCTACGTGCTGACTTATTCTAGTCATGGGGACATTTCTGGTTTTGCCTCGATTCTACCTAAAATTCAGTGTAATGTTGTATCATGAATGTAAGACCAAGCTTCTGACTTCGTAACATTTAGCCATAAAAATGGTACTGAAGAAGCTTACAAAATTAGTTATGAACCTTTTTTCCCCCCATGCTTTTTGGCACTTTTTTTTTAACCTAGAAATCCATTGCATTTTTTAAAACTCATGTTAATACTTGAGTGTTTTTGTCTTGCCCAAGATACAGCTTTCACAGTGGAAAGGGAAATTCTTCAAGAAGCCTGTCTGATGGACGGGTTTATAACCTGTCATTCCTCCTCCTCCTTGCTCTGAACCTCAGGTGGTTCTTATCCCTCCTTTAAGCTTAGCCTTTTTCAGTCCTCTGTATTGTATAAATGTTGAAGTGCTTCCTAGTAATTTTGTCTGACAGTACCAACCAAGCTGTCAGAGGTACAGCTTGTCACCTGCAGACTTTTCTGCTGAAAAATTCAGTGTACATGTGGCTTCTGATTAGAGCAGATTATTCATAGAATTTTTTCCAAGGGACTAAAAATCGGAATGTTGTCCTTAATTCTGGCTCCAGAGTTTGGATCAGAACAGATGGATTTGTCTGGAGCTGGAGTTTTCAAGAGCAGAATTGCTCTTGCCTAACCTTAGGATTTTGAGGCAACGTGCTTCTTGAAACCTCTTTGGCTTCCAAGTGTGGAGATACTGCTTTTTGGTATCATACTTCAGCTTTTCGTTTTTGCAGTAGGTAGATTACATGGTGCTCTGGAAGCACATAACACCACTGCCTTTCACTTTGGAGATACATGTTGAAATCTTCATTGCATTACAGAGGAAATATCCTAGAGCAGGATGTTTCTGTTACAAAAATATTTACCTGCTATATGAAATCCCACACAATTTGTTTTATGTTGCTGAGAGAAGCCTGAGAGCTGAATCAATTTGCTATTGCTTTTGAGGAAAAAGGGATTTTTCTCATCAGCTATGCAGAAATATTTTTATTCTTTCACATGTTTCTAATTTTACTTCAAAACATTAAATAGCAGATCACCTGTTGTTTTTTTCAGGGAAGCTGGAGAAGAGATTCCTGGGTTTAGTTTATAAATATTTATTCAAAGTCTTAGTAATATTTACAATGGAACATTGCAGAGGTAATAGAACTAACTCTAAACTTAGGCAATTGTACCTAGATAGGGAAGGGGAAATAAACAAGAATGTGTTTTGATTTTGTTTCGTTTTTTGACAACCTCTCTACAGCTTAAAGACTTACTACAAGTTACAGAAGCCTTGTGTTATCTGCAAGAGCTATTCCTCAGTCTACTGCGCTATCCTGTGTTTTGGAAAATTGAATTATCTCAGTTTTGTCTGCAACTGTTGAGCTTCTGTGAAGTGTGCTTAAAGGTAACAGGAGAATGCTCATCTGTGATCTCCTTAATAGAGGACAACTTTGAGCTCTTAAAAGAGGTAAGAGTTCATAGGGAAAAAAAATAAAATAGGTGTATTACATTTAAAGAATGTCATGTTTCAGGAGAGTATTTAGAGACATTGATATAAGCCATTCATCTGTAATTGACCAATGTTGTTTCAAAAGCTGCTAATTTTTTTTTCTTTGTTGAAGACCTTCAGAAGGCAAAAACTTAACAGGTTCTGCATATATCAGTTAACGTTTTAATATGGGAGTTGGTTTAAACTGAGCTAAAATGCTGTGAATAAAGTAACAAATTAAGATGTTATTCAGTTAAAATACTATTTTTGCACTATTCACTGTACGTACTGTGTCGCTGTGTGTGCACTCACTATTATTGCTGAAGGAACTCCTTACAGAGGTTTGGTTGTTGTCCTTTTGTACTGTTTAATGCCACTGAAAAACAAAGTAGACTTGAACCTCTTTCTCCGTTGTAGGTATTTCCAGTGGAACAGTGCGTAATTGGGCTAGCACTTCTACTGCTGCAAACACCGGAAAGTCAGCAAAAGTCTGTGTTGAGTCTAGGTAAAGCTCTTCTTGTGAAGGAGGAGTCCACACTCTTAAGACTGTGTCTTTGTTTCTTCATATTTATGAAAATAAGCATTGTGTTCCCCTGAAGTTGGATGGGGTAGTGAAATGTTTTGGGGTTTTTTTTTTTTTTTACAAGCAGGACTTTTCCTGAATTTAAAAAGTAACTTTTTGTCTAATGGCAATAAAGATAAATTTTTCTGCTACTCTGACTTTTTCCATGGATGTGACTGTATTCTAGGCTCCCTGCTATTTTGGAGCTTATCGGTTTCATTTTCGAGTCAACAACAGGATATTCTCTGCTGAGATTCGTGCATCGTGAATGGGTTTTTGTGACAGATCTTGAGAGAGCAGGCCCGACAGTCATGGTGATGTTTGGCTGAGCGTTTGACTTAGCAGTTTTGATTAGTGGAGTTATTCCAGTAAAAGCAAGGGACCATGCTACATTCCATTATGATATTTCTTGCTACTATAAGGTACTTGGCTACAAGCAACAGAGAAATATGAGTCTTTAAATAGAATTGGAATTCTACGAAAAAATGTTTTGCACTTTGTCTAGTATGTACATACTGTAATTCTGGGGACTGTTACTTTGCTTGACCAGAGTGTTTCCTAGAAATGTTTATGTTATGCCTAAAAGTGCAAACTGTGTTAGTTCTTTTTTCCCTACATGATCTTTGTTTTTCCCCACCTTGTCCTAAATAGCCTACAAGCTCCTTTCCTGTTCAGAAACCCGGAACACCTCAGCCACAGCCCTTACTTTGGTGATGCCTGTGCTACAGATTTTATCTTCTGCAACAGTTGGAGACTGCCTGTCAGAGGATGATTCTGGAACTACCAGGCAGCAGCTGGCTGTAAATCTTCTGGGAATATTACAGGAGGAAGGTGTGAAGGATAAAAAGGAATTGGTAAAGCTATAAGGTTTTTTCCCTTCTTTTGGAGCAGGTAGGGGATGTGTTAAACAGTATTGCTGCATTATGCGTAGCTGCTTGGGAAACATGTGTGAGCGTCTTTGTGTAATACATTTTTGGAAGCACTCAAAAATATGTGCAGTCGTTAAAACTAGACTACTGGTAAAGTGGAAATGTGTTTGTATGCAAGATATTGTTTTACTTAAGAGATGGGATTTTTGTACTTTTAGAGATCATATAGATTAAGGTATTCACCTGCAATATTGATCAAGTAACAAGACTTAGTAGAAAACAAGGTTATGTATACTTTGTCTCTTTTACACTTGCTTATTCTACTCATCTATGTCCTTTTGCTCTACCATCGTGTGACTGGTAGCTACCATTCTTTCTCCTTTGACTGCAGAGAGTTATGGAGCACATAAGTGTCACTTACCAAATTTCAGCTCATTATCCTGAATCTTTTTATCTGTGCTGTTGTTCTTTTGGTTTTATTTATTTACTTATGTCCCACTTGGCTACCCTCCACCAATTTGTCCCATTTGTTCTGAGAACAGGTGACAGCAAGTCTCTTTGATCAAGATGTGCTAAGTACTGTGGAAGCTAAGCTCCCTTTCTGCTTTACAGCCCCGTTATGTAGTGTAGGGAGGGAGGTGATGTGTCAAGTTGGAGACACAAAAAGATGCCAATTCTGAGTTCTGCCATGTCTCCTTGTCCTGGAATCCCTCTCCAACTTCAACTTCCGTTTCCACAAATCTGAAAAGGCAAGGCCATTTGTACTCCTAATAAAAGGTAACTGTTCTAAAGTTCACTTAAGCCTGCACTCCTTACTCTGCTCTGAAAGAATAGTCTGTGTGATGGCTTAAGTATGGAAGGCTGCTCACTTCCTAGGTGGCAGCCTGTACCTATGTCACTGGAGGCTTGTTTCAGTGAGAGGTGTTCCAAGTACTTCAGTCCTCTGTGCTCTGTGTCACTGGCCCATCTGTTTTGTTTTCTGTGGCATTTTAGAAGCTATTTTAATGCCTTACAAGATTACTGGGTTACTGTAGGACACAGATTACAGTACATTGTATAACACTGGCTTCCTGTAACAGAACTTTGTTGTACTAATTCCGGTATTCTCCTTGCTTCAAAGAGCGTGTGAAAGCTTTTCTGTTAAGGGCTTAAATGATTTGTGATGGCTTTATTTTTTATCTGTTAGCTGTGTTGAACTGTAAAGACTGCTCTTTTTGGTGGGAAGTGTCTTCACTTCTATCTTAATGATAGACATCCTTGTGGAATTCATAGCAAGGAGCATGGCAGATCTTTGATAATATATGTTTAGCAATGAGAATGGGGAGATGGACACACATTTGGCCTGATTCTTGTTTGTAAAAAGTATGCCAATAACCTTTGGTTCTCAACTGAAAGATTAAAAAGTGTAGAATTTCTGTTCAGTGTTCCCATGGGTTCCGTCCATTTGTGTTGTAGCATCAGATCAGTGCAGAAGAGAATACAATCTTTAATGAATTCTCCTTACTTAAACTTTCCTCACACTGGAAATGGGCAAGAAAAGAGATAGGAAAAAGAAAGCAAGTGTTAGGTCCACAGTGAGCAAGCTTTGAATAAGAGTATTTAAGAGAAAACTTAATTAAGTTGTGGTATATTTTTGATAGAATCCCAGAACGGACGAAGTTGGAAGGAATCTTGAAAGATCATGTGGTCCAGCCTTTTATGGGAAAGGGAGCCTAGATGAGATTGTCTAGCACCCTGTCTCATTACATCTAGAAAACCCACAGTGGTGGGAACTCCACCATGTCCCTGGAGAGGTTGTTCCAGTGAATGATTGTTTTCAGTGTAAAAAATTTGTTTCTTATACCAAGATGAAACCTCTACCTGTGCAACTTGTACTCATTGCCCCTTGTCCTCTCCATGTGGCTCCTTGTGAAGGGAGAGCTTCTGTGTTCCTAGTAGCTGCCCTTCATGTCCTGGAAAATTGTGGGAATAGCCCCCATGACCCTTCTCCAGGGTGAAAAGACGTAACTTACAGGGCAGGTTGTCCAGCCCTTTGATTAACATCATGACCCTCCTGTGGTCCCTGTCCAGTCTGTCTCCATCTTTTTTTGAATGGTGGGGGCCTAGAACTGGACACAGTACTCCAGGTGCAGCCTGACAAGCACTGAGCAGAGTGGGATAATCATGTCTCTACCTCTATTAGTAATGCCCCTGCAGATGCAGCTCAGGATCCAATTTGCCATGGTTGCTGCAGCAGCACATTGCTGACTCATATTCAGCTTGTTGGCCACCAGGACCCCCAGGCCCTTCTCAGCAAGGTGGCTCGCCAGCCACACAGATCGTAGCCTGTGCTGGGCTCTTTGGTTTTGTTGTCCCACGTGCAGGACTTTGCACTTGTCTTTGTAATCTTCATACAGTTCATGTTAGCCCACTCTTCCAGCCTGTCCAGGTCTCTGTAAGATGGCTCTCCCTTCTGACGTGTCCACCTCAGCACCCAGCTTGGTGTCATCAGCAAACTTGGTGAAGGGGCTTTCAGTCCCATTGTCCAGACCATTTATGAAGATACTGAACAACATGGGGCCCAGTATCGATCCCTGGGGGATACCATTTGTGACAGGCTGCCAGCCAGAATAACAACCGTTGATCGCTACCCTCTGAGTGCAGCCTGTGAGACAATTTCCTGCCCATTTCGCAGACCACCCATCCAGTCTGTAGCTTGGCAGTTTGTCCAGGAGAAGGCTGTGAGAAATTGTGTCAGATGCTCTGCTGAAGTCCAGCTAAACAACATCCACTGGTCTCTCCATGTCAACAGAAGATGTTATTTTGCTGTAGAAGGTGATCAGGTTAGCCTAGCATGATTTGCCTGTGGTAAACCTGTGCTGGACTTCCCCAGTCACCTGCTTCACTTGGTTTGTAGTAGTTTCTAGGAGTCATTCCACCACTCTCCCAGAGACTGAAGTAAGGCTGATGGGCCTGTAGTTTCTTGAGTCCTCTTTTGGGCTATTCTCATATATGGGTATGAGATTTGCCCTCTTCCAGTCATCAGGGATGCCCCCAATTGCCCTGTCTTTTCAAAGATAATAGATAGTGGCCTTGCAACCATGTCAGTCACTTCTGTTAACACCCTGGGGTGGATTCCCTCTGGGCCCATCGATTTATGTGGGTGGAGCCCTTGCAGAGGGTCTCTATGGGTTGGCTGACTCATGCAATATCTCAGCTGCATGATTCCATGATCTGGGGTCCAGCTAATGCTGGTAAAGGTGGAGGAAAGGAGATATGGAGAACCTCTGACTTGTCAGCATTATTTGTAACTCGTTTCCATGCCCTGTTTAGTAATAGGCCTGTGTCTTCCCTGTGCTCCTACTTAACTGCTCACATGTCTGATGAACCATTTCTTCTTGATGTCTCTGGCCAATTTCACTTCCAGTCGAGGCTTAACCTTCCAGTCTGCATCTCTGCATGCCCTAGCTAGGTTCTTGTAGTCCTCAGCGCATATGTGGCTGCCTTTCCATAGCCGGTATGCTTCTTTTTGCATTTAACCGCACAAAAAAAGCTATATTTTTTTTTTAATTGCTTTTTTTTGGCAGTGCTGGTAATGGGGAATTGTGCTACTTGTAGTCCCAGAATTTTGAAAAATGTTAGGATGTGGCTGACCTGCAATTCTGCTTTGCCATTGAGAGATTTTATTTACCTGACCTGCCTCAGTGGGGTCCAGCATTAAAGTAAAAATGTGGTGATAGCTTTTTTTCATGCAGCTGAATTAAAGAGGGAAGGGAGTGAGTACAATTGTAGCAAAACCTTTGGGGAGGTAATGTAGAATGGGAAATACCAATATCATATTTCAGGCTCTACCAATTTTAGAAGTTTTTCCTTTCGTGACCTGATTTTTATATAAATGTTCTTCATCCAATTACTGCCTGCCAACTATTATCTTGATAATGGAAAGACATTTCTGAAAACATTGCATGTTCTAAGGAAACAAAGAATTAGTAGGAAAGAGAGTATTTGTCTTGGATTAAGTTTTTTGTTTTGATGAAAAACTTTGACTTTATGCATTAATTAGCAGGAGCTTTAAAATAGATATACTTCTACATATATAAAACCTGAGTTAGGACGGTTGCTTATTTGTATTTTACAACTTTCCTGCTTCTAAATATTACCTTCCGTGACTGTATCTATAGAATACTTTGTTCTGAGAAGTGAAACAATTAAACAAAAAATGTAAAGTTGACTGAAGTTAAACTGTGGTGTTTCATTAAGTACTATCAAAAGGTAAGACAATTTCCTTAAAATAATGTACATGATACTTAGGCTTGTGTGATGCACCTGTTACTGTCAGGAACAAAAGCTTTTAGTGTACTCCAGTTTTATTTTGTCCATTTTAGTGATGAGGTAGCACTGCAGTAACCAGCAGGAACAGGAATCATAGATGCCAAATAAAGGGGGAACTCCTGAATAGGGAATTAGTAACCTGTTCCAACATCCTTAGCGCAAGGATTCATATAAAGAATTGTAAAGAAATGTACTGCAATTTATTCTTTACATTTATTGCATTGGGACCCTAAAAAAAATAATTTGTTTTGGATTACAGAACTGGGTTAGTTATGTTTTTTCTTTGTTCTTTCATGGTACCTTATTTGTTTGATTGAGAATTTTGTTTGTTTCACTTGTTCTCAGGTGTCCTGCAAACTCCTTTTCCCCATAACCAGCTGTTACAGCTCACTGTATACAACATGGAAGATCATAGAGCTCATGAAAGAGAAGTCTGCTGTTTCTAACTGGTTATCTTCAGTGAAATCACTGCTACCTGTTACAAATCAAGTCCCTGCCCATGTTTTTCTCCTGCTGGCTTATCTACTCATCCAAGAAAATGGAGACAGTCTTCGTGATGTACTCCAGACTACTTCGGAAATAGCCAAGGCTGATTGTTCTCAGGTAAAAACTTAACCATTAGTGGATTTTGTTGCAGGAATTGGGCTGGATTCTGCAGCCAGAGAGAGGTAAGGCTGCCGCAGCTTTGTGACACCGGGTCTGACGGTGGCAAGACTGTACCTATATTCCTGTAGGTATATGCTCATGCAGCACATGTGTACACCACGTATCTCTGCTTATGTGTGTATAACACAGATACACAGAGCACCCACAAGAACACAAAACAGTGCCAGAGGCCCCATCCTGCTCTGCTTAGTGACTGAGCAGGATGGAGGTCTACTAGAGGGAATAAATGTACAACGTATGGATACATACGATATGTGCAGTATGGTTCTCTCCAGCAGTGGGGCATAGATGGTCAGTGTGCACAGTAGGTGGCCTCTGGATCCCAGCCTCACCAGTTGCTGGCATCTGAATGTATGAGCCCCTGAGGCTGCAGCTCCACTGCAGATACTGGTGCAGACTGCCCCCCATCCTGCAGACAGACAGACAGACACACACGCACCCCTACATATCCCACCCCTGCTGTCTGGGTCTCCCCTGGCCCCCAGGTAGGCAGCCCTCCTGTGGTCTCACCCATAGACATACGTATGCACACGCATGCGTATACCCCAAGCTGGCTGGAACTCGCCTTTTGTGTGTTGCTTAAAGCAAAATACGTGTTATGCCTCTGTTTTGGGGTGTTTTTCAGTTTTGTAGGCTTAGGAAAAATGACTGGCTTATTTCTTGTTATGACTTAATAAGTTTAAAAATACAATGTAAGGAAGTTGAAAAGAGGCTACTAAACCATTTCTGGCTTTTGGTGACCTCATAAATTATTCTCTGTGTTCTTTTGTGGTTACTGGAAGACTGCCAAGTCCCCTGTGACATCTGTATTCTTGCTTCTTAAAAATAATTGCATAGTCTGTTTCAGTACTGAATTGAAGACAGAATTAGGTGATATGCTTACAGTTACCTGCATAACCTGGAAAGATAAATGGGGGTATCTAGAAACAGTAGTAAGTAATACAGGATGAGTTATGTAGAAATAAGCATAGCTTGCTTATAAAATGAAAAAAATGTACGGAGGGAGAAGTGTTGCTTCCAATTTCATATGTGCCATGAAGACAAGCTTTATTTGCTTCGGGGTTTTTTTAAAATGCTTTCTGTCTCAAAGAGTTATCATACGTTGCAGCACAGGAGTTGGGAAAAGATACAGCCTATGGGATATGCACTTCATGACTTACGGTGCTGAGCAGGGTAGCTCGAATTGAGGGAAGCAGTCTAGGATGTGCTTGCTGTTTGAGCACATACTGAAATGCTCTGCTAAACCAAGCCTGTTATACAGTGCTTTTGGAGGTAACTGTATTTCTTAAGCCAGAGGAGTTTTTAAACCAGATGACAGCTTCATCTATTGTGGGTTGCCTGCCTTCATACTGCAAAACGTCTTCATACAGCAACCTGTTCCAGTGTTTCGCCACCCTCACTGTAAGAAATTTCTTCCTTATATCCAGTCTAAATCTACCCTCTTTTAGTTTAAAACCATTACCCCTTCTCCTGTCACAACAGGCTCTGCTAAAAACTCTCTCCCCATTTTTCTTACAAGCCCCCTTTGAGTACTGAAAGGCCACAATAATGTCGCTCTGGAGCCTTCTCTTCTCCAGGCTGAACAACCCCAATTCTCTCAGCCTTTCCTCACAGGAGAGGTGTTCCAGCCCTCTGATAATTTTGCAGAGTAGATATGGATGCAGTATATTGGCAAGAGGTATAACAGTGAAGAGAAAATTGCAAATTAAACTCAGGGGTACAGCCAGCTTGAGCTGTCTGCAGCGTATGTGTAGCACGCTTCAAACCGCAAGTAGCCATGGGTTGAATTGAAAAAAGTTACTGGGCAGTTTGCTGTTATAGTACATCCATGCCTGTATATGAATTAAATAGAGAAGTGTTGTGCTTTGCTCATTTTATTGTGTTTTGAAGTTCTTGTTTTGCCCTGTGCATGCTGCTATCCTTTTGCTGATGTTGGTGTGCTATTTCATTTTAGTGAACATACAGGTGGTTGCAGATTCAGGATGACAGTGTTTATATGAAGGCTGTACTGCCATGTTGATACTTAATTTGCGAAGAACCTGCAAGAGTACACAGCTTTTTCACAGTTCAAAATAAAAACAGGATCTAGTTCCTAGATAGTTCTTTTTGAAGTATTTATTCAATGTCCTTGGCATACTCCTTGTTGAATTGTGTGTAGAACAGCTGCCTTGAGGGTCCGACGTCAGTGGAAATACTGAGCTGCTAGAAGTTAGAACTGACTCCTCAAAGGTAGGCATCTGGTGGAAATGTGCAAAATTAAAAGCTTGTTCTTCTTTTCAGGATATCTTTTCCCATTCTTACTTTGTGCACTTAATGGTTCTTTCTTATTTTCTTAGAATGGCGGTTATTTTCTTGCACATGGATGAATTCTGTCTCTTAAACTACGTATTTAAAACTCTTCCATTCTGTTATAGCCTTATACCTCCTGTAAAGGATGGTTAAATGACACAAAACAGGAGAACTAAAAAGCGGGGAAAAAAACACAAGAAAACATGTGAGCAAGTCAGAACCTCACAGTACTATTCTCAGAGAAGAATATTCTTTCTCAGACTGCTGTGGCAAGAGGGCACTTGAAGCTGCTTTTCTGCTGCATGCAAGGTTATGCTTCCATTTAATTTGTCACCTGCTTCTCGTCACACCATTTGACTTAAGGTAACAATGCTGTGTGTTGTTTAAAACCTTATAGTGAAAAGCAGTGTATCACAAAGGCTCTGGTGGTCTGTGGTAGGAAGAAATAAGTATATTGCACTAGGAGTTTCTAGGTTACTTTTCCTAACATAGTAAAACTCCAGACAAGCTATCCTAGGAGGGCCATTTACCAAATGGTAGTGGTATTGCTGCTGGTCACTAGGTATGATGGCATGTTCTAATACTTTTGGAATGAGCAATGGTGCAGAGTTCATTCAGGAAGTTGTTATTTAGCTGTTCTGATAGAAGTGGAAGCATTAAGCGTTTTTTAAGCCTTTCTTGACAAGTGGCTTTATCTTTTATAAGTTAGAATATAAGAAAATCAAAACACCCCACGTTGTCTTTGCTGGAAGGTGAAGGAAACAATAGGTTTGAAAATTGTTTCAATAAGTGCAGCTTAGTCTTCTGAACTCAGGATATATGCTTACCTTGATCATCGAGTCACAGCTAGAAAAAGGTTTTCTGAGTTTCTAACAATGCTGAGGTTTCTGTTAAGAATTGTTTCATTCATGAGTTTATCATCATCAGAGGTCTAGGGTTTCGGGTTATATGCAAATATATATATATATATATATTGAGGGGGGCATTCCATGAAGTACATTGCCAGTTAAGACTGGTTTTTTTGACCAGCTGTAGCACAGAAGTGGCCTTACTGCATGCTATTTTAGCCCATGCTAAAAAGCTTACTTACTGTGCTGGGTACAAAGCTTTAGGTGCATGAAATACTGACCATATTATTCAAGTACAAATTGGAAAGCTAGTAGTGTAAAAATAAACAATCTTGATGTCTTGTGTCTGGGAATCAAAAAGGAGCCCTTTAATAAGCATGTTAGGAATAGGATGGTATTGCTGGAAAAGAACACTTTTTATTTCATACATGCTATTTAGAGGTCTAGTTGTGAGGAAAGATGTGGAGCCAATCAATGAAAAGGGGGAAAACATAAAGATTACAGGTAATGAAAATTGTGATCCAGCCGTGACAATGTGATCCTAAGCGAGGAGTCAGATATCAGTTTTCCAGATGTATATTCTCTTGTAACTGCAAGAGCCAGGTTTTTCAGGAAAGACGCAAAGCTTAAGGTAGCTTATAGGTGCTTTGTTGACCCAGATTTCATTTTCTCACTTTGAGTGGGAAGCACTTAACTGTGTTCAAAGGGCAGGAGTAAGCAAAATGAATTATAGTTGTGTAAAAGCGATGCTGAGCTGATGTAGAACCACCTGTGCATCTATTCTTTAACTTAGTTTCTTCTTGAAAATCCCTTTCTGTAAGTCATCATTCAAAACTGGTATGAGTAATACACCCCAACTATGAATAGTGTGTTAGGTACACTAAATAGTCCGTAACCAGGGATACATGCCACAGCCTTTGTAAATTAGTTGTCCTCTAGGAAAAGGGTAGGTAAGTTATGGCTATGTGTTGTGACACCTGCAATAGACATACATCTGCCCTATCCAGGGAAACTTTTCTTCAGTTCTGACCCAAACTGCTGCAAGTAAGGCAGTTTTCTTCTTGTGACTAGCAGTTAAAAACACCAAGGTAACTCCAGGCTTTTTATTGTGTGTTTCTTCTAACTTGGTTTGCTGCAATAAGTCTTTGAGTTGTATGGTGAATCAGTGGCATATAGAAAGAGGAAAGGCATAATTCTCCACTGACTTCAAATGAACAGTTTTAGAGAGAAGTTTAAATGCAAGTCAGCAGAGTTACAGCAGCTTTAGACAGATACAGGGAGATGAATTTAACCCAAAGTTGTTGATGTTTAGCATGATATGAGTGGGTTTACCTACCTTGTTCTACTTACTTTAAGCCAAAACTTTTGTTCACCAATATAATAAACAAGATTAATGGATGCAGCCTCTTGAGCTAACTATGCTGGTCTGACTACTTCAGAATTAATAAGCCCTTCAGGCTGGTGAAGAAGTTCTTCCTGGCATTGGGAAAAATAACCTGTGCCCAAATGCAGTGAGAGGTGTGAACTGCACCACATTTTCTGTTTCCCTAATGATCAGCGGAAGTCTATGTAAATCAGAAAATGTTGTTTAAAATGGAGAACTCAAACCATAATTTGTTGGTATTGTCTAACTGGTTCAAATTTCGTTTGCTGACAGTGTCTGCAAATGGTGAGCTTTCAGTCTTTTAAATTACTGTGGATTTGAAAATACTTTTCTGGAAAATATGTGAAGTATTCAGGTGTTTTTTTAGTAGTATTAAGCGATCAGTGATACAGCAGATGTTCTGTTGGGTAATATATGGAAATTTGGTGTGAGAATACTGTACTTAATTGGGGTCATATTTGCCTTCTCAGTTCTTAGTTAAGTACAGCAAAGGACACCTGAATATTCTCCAATTAGCAATGTCTAATGTATTGCTATCTTTTAAATTACATTTTTTTAATTCCAAGAAGATCTTAACTCTTTAAAGCTGGGACTTACTGTCTGGCTCATTTGAACTTGGGATCACCTGGCATCTGTCTTGACAGTGACAAGTGATTTTAGTTCTGAGTCTGCTTCATGAGTCCACAGAGGTGATTACAGTGTGACACAGCACTGCACTGAAAGATTGTCATATTGTTTCTTGTAGGTGCAATGTTTTCCCTTAAAGCAGGAAGAATTTGCTAGGACTTGTCTGGTCTTTCTTTTGCAGTTAGTTAGCACAGGGGGAGAAAGCACTGAAGCTCATGGATGGGGGAAACAACTGATTACTTTAATAAACTCAATGGGCAGTGTGATGGCAACAACCACTAACGTGTTGATGGCGAAGTTATATTTTGGCAGTTGCTTTATTTGGTTCTGTGTTTTACTCAGTTCCATGTAAATAAATGGTGCTTTGTAAAAGGAGGGGAAAGTAAGTAGTAAAACAGTGATCGGAATGTCCTTTAGGTTAAGAAAATGGAAAGTTCGTCACAACAAACTTGTTAAACATTTTGAGTCTTCAGTTCCATAGGGCACTTTCTGAAGGACACAGTGGAAAGGGGTGTGCAGCGTAGTAATTAGAAGGCCGTTTTGAAGAAGAGAAGAAAGTCAAGGTTGGATATGGAATGAGAACAAAAAATGGCTGTTAATCCCAAGCTTGTTTTTAAACAGCCACTTACATTAACTTGAAATACCTTTGGTGTTAGCAGCACTTGAACACTCATCTTAAACCCAAGTGTTAGTAATGGAAAGAAGGTCTAACCAAGTAAATAAGGATGCGTTCCAAATTCCAAGTCTTTGATCTATGTTCAAATCAAGGTAAACTTGGTTTAGCAGAACTCAGAGGTTAGCCTTGCAAAAGGTAAATAAAATGTCCACAGGATAAAATGAAAAAGTGGCAAGTTTGCAGTCAAACTGTGGACTACCTGTACGACAGCAGAATATATGGAAGTACTGACATGGGTAGATAAAATTGTGATGGTCTTTTTTTTCTTTTTTTCAAAAGTGATCAAGATAATCAGTAATTCTGCTGTTAGTGAAACTGTCTTACTTTGTGGTTCAGATGATTAGTGGTTGTAACTGGATATTGAATTGAATTGAAAAGCAACAGGTGACTGCCATGCAAAATCTGAGTTGAACAACTGTGTTTCAAAACAAAACAGGGTCAGAAAGAGAGAATGTGCATCAACAGTGCTATACTCGTTGCTTTCATGTTTAGTACAATTCCACAAGGAGCATTGACAAATAGGATCTCTCATTTCCACACTGAATGTTGTTTTTTTTAAGGACTCTGTTGTCTTGACAGTAAATTAATGGAGCATAGAAAAATAAAGAGTTGCTAGGTTTAAAAATAATAACCGTAATTGGTTGTGCAGACGTTGTTCTGTTTATGCTTTATTTTTGTTTTTTCTTACCTTTTCCATGAAGAGAGCCTACAAAGGGCTTCTGTGTATCTACTACCTCCTTCCCCACTGAGTAAAAGCCATTTTATGGTGCAAGATTAGTGATTATGTTAGATCTGTTTTTAGCTGAGGCATTTTGGAGTAATGGTCTGAAATGCTGTTGAAGAAATCCAGAAATCTTTATAAAAGAAGTCTGATGAATGAAGAGCAGTACATGGGGTTTTAGGCTGTCTTAAATCAAATCACTGCAGAGGCTGCACTGACACATGCTGTTCATGAAAAACATAATAGAGACCTTCTAATCGGATGAATTTTCTTGTTGTGCAAAAGCTGTTACTACACTCTGTGTGAAACCAGCTGTGCTGCAAGGGGAAGAAATTAAATCGTGTGACTGAAAGGTCGCTGGTGAGTAGTAGCACAAAATCTATTACCATTATTAGAGGATTATGAGACTCTAGAGGACATCCATTCTCTATGGTCTTTCAACTGCTGGAATGAAATATTTTAGTGGTAAATGACACCCTTCTGGGAAATCTATCTGAAGGTGCATTATTTTGTGTTTTTTGGGGGCTGGGAGTGCATTTAAAAAAAAAAAAAAAGGTTAAATATATTTTTATTCAGGTAGAAAACGTGTTGATATGTTGAACTGGATTTGGCTCGCTCAGGTGGTGCGTGATGGTTTTGTTCTGTGTGATTATGTTGGCTTTGAGTAGCTGTAGGGAAAAAATAATATTCTAGTCAGATCTTGTGTACGCGTTATTCTTAACGCTTCGTGGTTGAAGCTTATTGGTTAGGATCCTGCTGAAGTACATGGAACTTTGAAAACCTAGCTTATGTTCTGTAAAAAGTGCTTCTGATTTTTGAGAGCAGCTTATTTTGTAGCTTTTATGAACAAATTTATCTTCATTTGTGCACTTACCTGAAAAACTGGTTCCTTCTTTTTTGTGAATTATTCATACTTTTGTCTTGCACACTGGAGCTAGAAATGCCACAGTATTGAAGGCTTTCAACAATCTGCTCTCTTCACAGCCTTGCCTACTTCAGAACTGCATTGATGCTACCTCTCTTCCAGCCTAACATTTCCCAGAAATAAAACCTGGAACTTAGCAGTGATGTTTATTTCCTGCCTTTTGGCTGGCTTTTTGGGGGCGGCCTAGAATGATCTCTTAGTCTTAAAAATGACCCAAAAGAACCCTCCAGGGTAGGCATGCAAGCAAAGGAAGTGTGGTAGGAATACTGTGAAGTGATACCCTACATTTAGAATTTAAAATGGGAACAGCATATGTTAGTATGTATTTGTACTGAAATGGGTTTTTGCTGTTGAACGTGACTTTACTTGGGCAACTATTTTCTGGCTGTCTCTTTTTTCTGACACAAGGGCTGGATGAGGACAATTTCTCTTCAGTAAAATGTAAGGAAATGTGAAGGAACAGAAGAGGAGGATTATCTTCCTTCACTGCTATCCTCCCTTAGCTTGTACTTTTGAAGAAGAACAACTGTCCTGTAGCTTAGAAAAAATAAATTGGACCACCAGATTGCAGAGGGTGAGAATGGTTCTCAGACCTGTTTATCAAATAAAAGCATTCTGTCTTGCGTGTTTAATCTAACTTTTAAAAGGAGAGTTATTGACATACCTCAACATCATTTTTGAGATGCAAATTATTTTTAAAAACAAAAGACATAATCTTGAAAACCTTCTTCAGGTTCTTAATGACTGCCTTGACTTAACTGCCACATCCTCTGGCAGTGTGGAGGATGCAGAAGGCAGTGTTGCCAGGCAGCATGTCTCTCCCTCTCTGGAGCCACTTCCTACCTACTGGGAGCTAATGAATTGTCATATCAGTGTTTTGGAGCTGTTAAGCCCTTCATCAAGATTTACATTTAATATTAAAATTAGTCCCAGCATTGTTTATCCATTACATGAGGGAGGTGGAGAGAGGAACAGCTTTCCTGTACAAGAACAATTTGGGGTTTTTTCCTAATCTTAGGATTTCAATACACAATTCTAAACAAGTACTCTTTAAAGGACAATACCTTTAAGAAGATATGTAACTGGCCTTATAGAGCACATGCTTGGTCATTTCCTGAGAATTCTGTAAGTCGAACTTAGCGTGTTTGCTAGATGCTAGTGTAAAAGGCGTTGTAGAACTTTCCTTTCATATCTGTTTAGAATCAGAATAGTTTGGCTTGCAAGGGACATTTAGAGGTCATCTAGGCCAGCACACCCCCCCACCCCCAGTAAGTGCGGACATCTTCAACTAAATCAGGTTGCTCAGAGCCCCATCCAACCTGTCCTTGAATGTTTCCAGGGATGGGACATCTACCGCCTGTCTGGGCAACCTGTGCCAGTATTTCATCCCTCTCATAGTAAAGAATTTCTTCCTTATATCCAGTCTAAATCTACCCTCTTTTAGTTTAAAACCATTACCCCTTGTCCTCTGGCAACAGGCCCTTGTAAACAGTCTGTCCCATCCTTCTTAAAAGCTGCCTTTAAGTACTGAAAGGCTGCTATAAGGTCTCCCCTTATTGCTGGCGCATGTTGAGCTTCTTGTCAGCCAGCACCCCCGAGTCCTTCTTGGCAGGCTGCTCTCAATCCCTTCATCCCCCAGCCTGTATTGATATCAGGGGTTGTCCTGACTCAGGTGCAGGACGCTGCACCTGGCCATGTTGAACCCCATGAGATTCACACAGACCCACCTCTCCAGCTTGTCCAGGTCCCTCTGGACAGCATCCTATCCTTCTGGCATGTCTACCGCACCACTCCACTTGGTGTCATCTTCAAACTTGCTGAGGATGCACTTGATCCTGCTGTCTGTGTCATTGCTGAAGATATTAAACAGTACTTGTCGCAGTACGGACCCTGGAGGGACACCACTTATCACCAGTCTCCAGCTGGATATTGACCATTGACTACCCTCTGGATGCAACCATCCAGCCAAGTCCTCATCCACCAAACAGTCCACCCATCAAAGAGGTATCTCTCCAATTTAGAGAGAAGTATGTTGTGGTGGGGGACTGTGTCAAAGGCCTTAAAGAAGTCCAGATAGATGACATCCATAGCTCTTCCCTTGTTCACTGTAGTCACTCTGTCATAGAAAGCCACACGGTTGGTCAGGCAGGTCTGACTGGAACAAGTTGCCCAGGGAGGTTGTGGAGTCTCCCTCTCTGGAGATATTCAAGACCCGCCTGGACAAGGTCCTGTGCAGCCTGCTGTAGGTGACCCTGCTTCGGCAGGGGGGGTGGACTAGATGACCCACAGAGGTCCCTTCCAA
>Ga0065711_1005153_pt1 | contig 21145 bp, 13 predicted proteins | sample Hoacrofraction12_FD_59098 | JGI IMG/M metagenome (GOLD analysis project Ga0065711, IMG submission 59098) | Hoatzin crop microbial communities from Cojedes, Venezuela - Epithelial fraction 12 v2 (version 2) | ecosystem: Host-associated > Birds > Digestive system > Esophagus > Crop | place...
AAGAAGCCCAGCTCCCTCAGCCTTTCCTCATAGGAGAGATGTTCCAGTCCCCTCACCATCCTCGTAGCCCTCTGCTGGACTCTCTCCAGTAGCTCCTCATCTTTCTTGAACTGGGGAGCCCAAAACACAGTGCTCCAGATGGGGCCTCAGTAGGGCAGTGTAGAGAGGGAGAAGAACCTCCCTCGTCCTGCTGGCCACACTCTTATTAATGCACCCCAGGATGCCACTGGCCTTCTTGGCAGCTAGGGCACATTGCTGGCTCATGGTTAACCTGTCGTCCACCAGGACACCCAGGTCCCTCTCCACAGAGCTGCTCTCCAGCAGGTCCGCCCCAAGCCCGTACTGGTGTATGGGGTTGTTCCTCCCCATGTGCAGGACCCTGCACTTGCCCTTGTTGAACCTCATCAGGTTCCTCTTCGCCCAGCTCTCCAGCCCTCCCTTTAGCTGAGCACGCAGTTTCCTACACCCCTTTCACATTTAACAGAAACCTACCTTCAGGCATTAACATCAGTTGAATCCCTGAGCACTGCTTATCAATCACGTGGACAAATCAAACAGGATTTTTGTATGGAAAAAGTGATCTAAACCTATCAAACTGCATATGCAAAAGGAGCTCAAATTCAGTTCAGGCTAACTTGTTTCAAGTATGCCTTAAGTCCTGAATATTTTGACTGTAACCATATAGCATCGCTGAAGGCATTACGAACACTGAAAGTTCACATGGGCTCAAAAACCAACAGGGATACTTCATAGAAGGAAAATCCACGACAGCCTGTTAAATAAAACACCATCACACCTGGGTTTGGATCTCTCTGAGCTGTGAATCATTAAAGGCTGGAAGAAGTATTCTGGAGAGGCACGACTATGCTTCTGTTGTTCTTATACTCAAGGCATCTGCAATTGTCCACCATTGATGACAGGATACCAGCTGGATGATCTTTGGTCTGACCCAGTACCATGTTGCCTCTCTCCGAATGGTAGCTAGCAGAGTGGCAACACTGTTGACATCTTGCCTTTTGGTAAGTGGTCTACAACCAGCCCAATGATAAATGTGATTAGAAATGTCATATATAATCCTAATGACTTAGGACATAAGAAATTCTGAAGATTGACAGTACCTTCCCTATGTAAAAATGTGGGGGAGCTTTTGAGGGATGCAAGTCAAAGGATTGCTGAACATCATCTCATTAATTTCCTTTATTTACTTTCTAACTACAAATAAACCTTACTTATTTTTATTACAGTAATACCTAAAAGCAGCCACTAGGGTCTTGTTATGCTAAAATGCCACATAAATACACAAAAGACATAGTCTTTGCCTCAAAAGTACTTGTTTTAGGGCAAGATAAAGTAGACAAACAGCAAAATGGAGCACTCAATAACCTGAATTACTTGAGAGGTAGTTTGGAAAAGTCATCTGAGTTCCATGACGATTTTCAGGAAAAAAGTGAATAAGCAAATAAGTGCAACTGATGGCTGAGAGTCCTCCTATAAATGCCCTGGTGTAACCAACTACCATCACTCAGAAACTGAATCCATAACCAGCTTGATTCCGTCAAATGGGTGTAGCACTCATCTTGTCAGCTTACCTAAACAGCTCACAGCATACAGTAACTCATTTTTCTGACCCAAGCAAAAATACAAACAACTAAACACGTGGCCATCTTAACACAATATACGTAGAACAAGGGTGAAGAGCAGACAATTCAATCATTCAAACGCAAACCAAAACAGAATACGAATATCCAAAAGCCAAACCAAATCAAGGGTGCATCCCTACCAGTAAAGAACATCAGAGAAATGCAAGGTAAGTATCAAAATTCTGATTCATTTTAGCAGCTAAACTCTCAAGATCTGCTTTACATGCAACATCCCACGGCAGTGAGTCTCACTGTTCAAATGGTATAAAATACTAATCTCTAGAAAGTAGCCCTTCATAACCTTAAAGCCACACCAGTTAACATACAATCAGACTGAAGAGGTTTTAACAAGTAACTGTAAAAAATTGCAAGTTATAAAATACACCTTGAGTTCAGTACAAGTCTACAGACAGTCACATTTCTAACACGAGTCTTTTGATGTGCTTAAGCCAGTGTAATAAAAAGTACGACAATACAAAGAATTCCCCTCCTACTCTTAGCCAGACACACAGTATACGGTTCTGACAACACTTGACGCTGAAATGCGATTCAAATACAAGTCACATATTAGAAAAGACAGACACCTCCATGATAAAGTGTCTGAAAAACTACTTGCAAGTATACATTTTGAACACCCACTAGCATTAGTCTTATATTTAGGTATTGCTTTTTAAGAAAGGCAGAGCATGAGATTCTTTCCAGTCCATCTACTATTTCTGCCATTACCACTTACAAGTGCCAGCCCAGTCCCAGCGCTATTTAAGCCGTGTGCATCAGAGGTAATCCTTCTACTAACACAACTGAGATTTGTCTATATATTTTGTATTAGCTGTGTCTAGTTCCCCAGGTTCACAGGTTCTTACTGACATTGGCACTTATTTGCACTAGTACATTAATGATATTTTTGAAACATGTCTTTCTTTAATAAAAGCAGAAATGGGAATTTTTATTAAACACTACTTGACACTAAGAGTGTCATAGTGTCATGTACCTTTCTGGGAATACCAGTAATGTAAGCCCAAAGAGTTTAGCAGAAGAGAAGGGAGCAGGCTAAGAACACAGCCTCAGGCGAGCTCTGCTCGAGCTGCTGGGGAATTGCACACACCTGTGTCAGAATAAGACCTTCTGGAATGGTCTCCTTCAGTGCCTGTAAAGGAAGCCTGCACAGACTAGCTCTGACCTGAAATAAAATCTTTAGATTTCTAAGGCTACCTGATATCTTATCTGATACAAGCATGTTGCCCATTTCACAAAAAAATATTAATCGAAGGGCAATACTTGTATTTACTACTCTGAACGGTGTAAAAACCCCCACTTCTACTACAGCAGTTGCAGTTTGAGAAGCACTCTTAGAAATTTTAACTGTACTTAAGACTTCATTGGACTGACTTGTGTCACTGGTAGGTAATGTCTGTGAACTAGCCATTTTTGACTCTTTCCAAAGAATTTATAATTCTTTCACAAGAAAGATTTTTTTCACTAGAAAAACTGAATGAAGTACAATACCAGAACACTATTTTTTCTGACAGCTTAATCTATGCAATTAAAATCAAATAACCAAAGACTTGGAAATCTGCTACAAACTTTCCAATCAAGAGGAAAGAATTCAAACTAAAAGATACAATGAAAAGAGCTGAGAAAAAAAAATCTGAAATAACATTATTAAAAACATTACATTTCTAACGTTCTCCCTCATAATTTTTTTCCCCTTCATTTAAACAAAAAATTGTTCATAATTTAAGCTTTTGGTCACAGCAGACAATCAGTTTATGAAGTAATTCTTCAATTTTATGATCATCTGTTCTAGGAATAAAACAAAAGCCTCCTTTATTTTTAATCTACCTTTTTAATCTTGAAAAGTAAAACTGAAAAGCTGTAGTTAAAGATAATTTCTTAAGTGTTTCAAAGAAAGCGTTCACACTCACCAGTGCTGCTGCTTTCAGATTTTTCTTCTGGTTGGCTTTCTGGAAAAAAAAAAAAAAACAAACCACAAATGAACAAAAAAAGGAAATGTAATGTTTCTGTGTTGATTATTTGAAACTACATCTAAAAAGTGGGTTGCAAAGCAAGGAATGATAAATTATGCCAAAACTCATAACCACTGGGTTTGATTAATGTTTATAAATCTACTTTCTGAAGAATCATTTGCCACAAGGAGCAACAAAAAAATATCTCCTTTACTACCCAAATTCACAACCTAAATGAGAGAACTCCATTACACCTCTGACTGAGCTCTTCAGGAATGAAGTTACACATTTACACAAACCAGTAGTAGGATTATACTTATGCAATGAATAGCATCCATTTATCTCTCTGGTCACTCTAGACAAATGAGTATTATTTTTGCATATTTAAAAAAAAAAAACCAAGGTTCTGCAAAAGAATGGCATTAGGTAAATTTTTGAACTCGATCAACCTCTTCTCTGCCCTTTCCACATATCACGCAATGATTTTTTTCCTCAATCTTTTCCCTTTCTGAGGACTGGCCCTCAGATGTTCCTACAGCCCCACTTGTTAGGTACAAAAAAATGCACATAATCAGAGATATCTCCTGTTTCGCAGAGCAGAGAATCAACACATGCATGAAGGAAAAATCTAGACACCAGTGTTGCGAAGTACCTTGCCAAGAAATTATCACTCAGGTGAATGGCAGAGTCAGATTCAGAAACAGCTTTCTACATGAAATCCCAGTCCCACACTTCAAGATACTGCAGGCAGCAGGTGTTATTTTGGTGAACTAAGGTCTGACACTTACCAAGTCCTATGAATTTAAGCCCCTGCATAAATATGTCAACTTGAAATTTGACTGCTCCTCCTATATTTCTCCTTTTTACACATCCTCTAAGGTAGAGAATAAAAAGAACATTTACATTTAACTGAAATACAGTTAAAAACGGTAAAATGTACTTGTCCTTAGCTTTCAACTCAGACATGTCACAGCTATCATTACACACTACTTACAGGCGAGAGTGAATTACTTGCTCTGCCTCAGAGAGTAATTTTTGAGTTCAGTTAGTTTGATCATTTCTGCCATTTACAGGCTGGGTATTAACAGAACTGAAAACATGAAATATTTTACCAAACCTTTTTCTTGCCACTGATTCTTGCTGGCTTTCATGGCTGATGGCCCTGTTTATTCATTGAGGTGCCTGACAGCCTGAGGACTAATGCAAATGGAGAAAGCAGTATCTCACAGATCCTTCTTTCTTTACCAGTGACTGTCCTTGTCTTAGTAGCTGAAGGCATGCGCTTTCTCGCTGTGTAAACATCATTATATGGCCTCTGCCCACCCATGAGCATTCACAAAATGAGTTAAGATCCCTGCCAACTTTCAGATATACATGCAAGACAGCCTGTTTGCAGAAAAACACGTATTTTCTCATTGACTTTTTATGTGTGTGTGTATTTAGCACATTTACAGCATAATGTTATTACCCAACCACCACCCTAACCCAGCTGTACCTTAACTGAGGAAACGTTCAGTACATACACAAGAAGCAATGAGGACGTAATGAAGAACATGCAAAATATCAACCCCTGCCTAGACTGAGATGTGAGAAGCAGCTGGATTCAAAGCTGCTACTTTTTATCTCTGTTTCAACGAAAAGACTAGCTACCTAGCCAAAATTTCTGCATTAAGACACCACAAGTAAAAACTGTTAATGGCATCTCCGATTCAAATAACAATAAATGTGTATCATGGCTACAGGAGGAGTGTGTGTGTTTGCTTGTATGTAGCGACAGAATCTGCCCTCAAGAGCAGAGACAAAAAGTCAGACAAAATTCAAGTCCTGCAAAGAAGTGGTGGGTTTTTTTCATTATCAGACAATTTGGTTTTGTTATGATTAGGTCACAAGTCTCTGCCTCAAAATTCTTCTCACTACTAATATCATGAAGAAGGTAAAGTGACTTGTACCATGTCTACTCAACATATTTTACCAATGCAGACCACAGCTGTTCAACCTCCTCCAGAACATGCAAGACTAACAGACAAATGCCAACAGGTTGGGGTTGGTTGGTTGGGGTTTTGTTGTTGTTTTTTTATTGAGGGTGGTTGGTATTTTGCACATACATCAGTGAGACTGAAAAAAACAGAGAAATCTAAGGTCACTGAAGTAGGCAGAAAGCCAATTCTATTCCCATCACACTGAGCCCATTCTAACATCCCATATATTTTGTGCACTATATCCTTAATTGTTTAAATTTCTACAGGAATTAACTGTCTATAGTTTTAAAAACAAAAATGTAAAGGGAATTAGGAGCTTACCCCTGCCAGCCAGCTGAACCCACTTTACAGTAATTTGTTAATTCTCCCAACACTCATATGAAGTAAATAAATAAAATTTCCATTTTTTAGAGATGGAGACATGTTGTAAGCAGTTGCAGTTGTTTTCTAAATGGACCCTATGCCACAATAATGCATATGAAATCTTAACCCATCAAAATACTGTCTGTAATCACACTAGCTTGAATCAGATATTCTGCTGTTCTGATCATGGGTTGCATCTTCTTTATGATCCTCACAAATATTTGGAAATTTGCATAAACACCAGAACACTGAAAGGCTGCTGCTGCTTCTGTTTCTTTTGCTTGTGAGGCTGCTGATAGGTTTTGTTCTTCTGCTAACAGCAGTCCGTAAAAGACTGAAGTACATAAAGGAACAAAGAAGCATTAAGTAAGACCCTAAAGCATTTTTGAGACTGGAATGTGTGGTTGAGTGACAGCCTGAACAAACAGAGACAATTGGAAATGCTGTTAAAGTCGACAGGTTTACGTCAAAACTCCTCAGCAGGCAGAGCTAAGACGGCAGAACGATGAGGGAGGGTGTTTATTTCCTAAGTAATAGTTTGATGAGAAATTTGAGAAGTCAAACATTCATCTAATAAGACTGGAAGTAGTATCACAAGGCATCGAGATTCCGAGCACTACATATTTTACTGAAAATAGTTAAATGTAATTAAAGAAGTAACTGCTTTAATGAAAGAAAGAAACCAACCTCTTTCCAGGATTTTTATTAGTGTTTCTTTCGTTCACATTTCTTTAAATGGCTGGATATAGCTGATATTTCAAAATACAAATATACAAAATCCTGAATACAAACCTCTGAATATTCATTTTCACTGGAATACAACTGCACACTGTAAGATATACAATAGGTGTGATTTATGTACAAACTCAGAAAAGTTCCTTTCATATATAGGAAACTGTATAAAGGGAAAACTCAAAACAAGGAGACAATATTCAAGGAGTGTGGGAATAAAGGAGCTATTGTAAGGTGTATAGGCAGTGTTATGTGTAGTATCGAACAAGAATACAAAAAAAATTTAACTTCATGAATTGAGATTCTGAAGTAAGAGAAGGCTTCAAAAACTGGAGAAGAATGTCATGTTAAGAGCCAGCAACCTTCTGCGAGGCATGAAACCGTGAAACAATCCATGCATGAATGCTGCTCAGAAACAAAGGTCTGGTAGTCATTCTGTCAATGGAATTCTCTAAACACTTTTTACTTTCAGTAAGATGGAATGAGCATGAAGGAATTTGAAGTCACTAAAATAGGTATTAAGGCAATCCCACTTATGAAGGGGGAGTTGTGAAGATATATTCAAAATTTCAATAAAATGAGTCATCTCACCCAACTTTACAGAAATATCTTGTACTTTATTTGGTCCTACTTTGTAAAACCTTCCTCTCCACCCATCACTGCTTTACAGTTAGGGATGCAACTGCCTGCCAAGGTCTGTGTTTTCCCAAGTCACATTAGTAGCACATTTTTCCAAGAACTATTTTGGTAAGAAACTTTTATCATTATCTATAACATAGCTGCAATTTTATGTATGTTTAGAGCCAGCAATTCTAAACTACCTGCTGGCAGAGAAATTAAGAAAAAGGCAATTAAAGCAGTAAGGGAATTCATTTATAATCACAATCAGAAAAGTTTGCTGTTAAATGTTTAATAAAAGCATGTTCACATTCCTTCAACCAAGAAAGAAACTGTCAAATTATAGCACTTCCTTATGCCAGCATGTCTGCCAGTATGAAGCTCAGAAAAAAACAATTTTAACCAAACACACCCAGTATCAAGCCCATGACTTGCCCCTAGAGAGTTCTTAGTTATAGACGAATAAGAAAAATTCATATTGTTCAGTACAACACATTGAAATATATGCAAAATGCTCTCCTTTCCTCCCGCCCAAAAAATTACAGCTATGATAGCTGATGACAAAGATAAGATAAAATGACTGGAAGCACAAATAGCATTGTTGCGTAGCAACTGTTGATGTACATATGGTGATGTTTATGGAACAGAATGTAGTTCATATTTAATGCAGAAATAATACTGAAACCAGCCTAGACAGCAAGACCTAGACAGCAAGAGACAACTTTGGATCCCTCTGCAGTCATCACAGAAGCCACGCTTCCCGCCAGCCTTGCTGAACTGATGTTGAACATCGAGCACCATCACAGGTCTTAGCGATTTGCCCAGCAATGTCTCACATGTGCAAACAGCCTTGCAAGGGCAGTAGGGAGATATTTTGCACCTAATATTTTCGGAGTGCATTGTACTACTCTGTATAATTCGTTGGAGCTACTTCAACACACAGAAACGGAAAAAGAAAAGAAACAGGAGAAACCCCAGAGTTAGTCTAAACAGAAAGAGCACCATGTGTGAAAGTCAGTATAGACCAGCTTTTTAACAGTATCTTGGATGGGATCCATTTTATCCAGCTTTACCTTAGCTCAGATCTAGTACACACACTGCAGAATACCAAGAAACTGCAGTTCATTAGCCTTTGGACATAACAAACAGCACCTCAGAAAATCCTACTGCTGTCCATTAACTAACATGTGACCACAAGAGATGCAGAGGTTTACAGTGCTAAGAACTGAACGATTTCTTCCAACTACCACGTGTTGGAAGCAAGTTTCGTTACGACAAAAGAAAACAAAACCCACAGGAAAGCCATTCAAAAGTCTAGAAATTACATAATGTAGAAAATACTAAACTACTTGTCATACTTGATCTCTTTTGCTTGCTCTATGACCTGACGAGTCAAAGCTTTGTCATCTCTCATTCATTTTCTGAAAGACCATCAAAAAGATAGTCACTGCAACATAAGGATCCCAGGATTACAGGACAGCACACAGAACAGATCTCAGGGCTTTCAATGTGCTCCAGAAAAGCGGAAGAAACCCCACCCAAACCCACAACCAAAAAACCTCCACCTTTTACAAAAGAAACTCAACTGGTTTATGCCATTTGCTCTATTTTAGGTAAGTTCAGTCCTCCAGAAGGTTACTGAGAGCAACAGTGCATGAAGCACTTTTTAATCCATATTTCATTTGCAGAATTCCTCAAACGCGTCCTTCCAGATGCAACATTAGCAATGCCATCTGCAGTTCCACACCAGCTTAATCTTTGGCCCATAATTCAAATTGGCATGATTCTGCTACATGGTGCGCTTCGCAAAAGAAAAAGGAACAAGATCACCAACGCTTTTCACAGAAATATCCCAATTATAATTTGAAGACAAATACTGGTCAGTGAACATAAGAATGAATTTCATTTTCCTAAGACTGTCTCTTACTGTGGATTGACTGATGTGCAAAGATGTGCAAGTTTTTACGGAGTCTTTTTTTTCCATGGTTGATATAATGTTTTTTCCATGTGGACTTTCTGGCATCAAATATGGTAGCAGCTTTTCTTTCAGTCGGGATATCCGTATAGTTTCATTCCACTCTTCAGACACCTGTTTTCACACTAGCCATAGTTCACTAGGAAATTTGTTGAAATTGGCTGTGGAGCGCTAAACATTGGTGATACACATTTAAACACAAAAGTGTAGCTGCAGGAACACGGTGTCTGTAAGACATCTGACTGGGATTTGGAATATTTGTGTCACATTCATCTTTACAACCGAAAAAAGTCATGCAAGAAAAGCACATTAAAGTTTATTTTCGATTGTACTGCCAACGCCGCTTTAACACAACAGCAACACATTTTGGCCATTTTGCATTTAAGCAAGTTTTCGTGAAAACTCACTGACTGCACGTTATGCTTGCTAATCTCAAACAAAAACAGTTTTGACAGGGTCTACGCTTATTCACTGCTTTATTCCAAACATTTCTCATTTCACTAACTACCCTTTGCTCCTGATTAATATAATAATGTCTAGTCCATATATCCATGGTCCTTGAATAACATTTTCTAATTGCTAAGAAATGCAAAAATGTTAATTGATTAAAAAAAATTGGACAGCTTCTAAGTACCTAAAGGTTTCGAGACACTGGTATTACAGATGGTAAAAGAGAAATAAATGGGGATCTTCTAGCTATCACATTCTAATGACTTTCATTCTAACTGATGACAAATATTCTACATTCAAGTTAAGCATCTGCACTCACTGCAGCTCAAGTCATAGGTAGAGGTGTTTGAAGAAATATTTTGTACCAAAAGGTGTCTTGGGAAGCAAAACCCCATGGGATCTGCAGCAAACATGCAAGAGTCACTGAATGCATACTCTAAACACATCTTCCCACCTGAAATATCTCTCTTTTGTCAAAGAGGTTCTGTGGTTGAGGCACAGAGAAATGAAACAGGATGAGGTACTGTTACTAAAATGTTTGCAACATTCTTGAAAACTTGCTCCCTAGCTCTTTCCACATTTGTAATCTATGAATTATAAAATCCAGCATTTTTAAAGTGTTGCAAGTCACACACATGAAAACACAATTTTTTTAAATGAGAAAAAGGAGTAACACAATTACATTAGTTTCAGAGAAAGGGATAACAAATGAAAAGTGCCTAAGTTGTAGCATAAGAGCTTGTATTTCTAAACACAACTGAGACAGCCAAGCTACTTGTACCTTAATATCTCAATGCTCAGCCATTAAATCTTTAACATAGATTTTAAAAGGGAGGTGGTCAAACTTACTAAGTATTCTGTCCTGTGAGTTATGATTCTCCCTCCTTCATTTATTTGATAAAGCCTGACACTGCCATCACAGCAGTTACCTGTCAGTCGCGGAACATCAAAACATCAGAAGCCGGTCACGCCGTAGTTTTCTGCCCCACAGAAGGCAGAGGTATCAAAAAAACATTACTATTATTTGCCTTCTGGGGACACCAAAACCTAAGTGCCTGAAACTGAGATACCTTCTGCAGACAATGAGGTATGGTCTGCAGACACCTCCCTTCTCTCTCTAACATCCAGAACCTGACCATGTAATCTCAGTAGAAAACCTTACAGCACATGGGAGTTACACGCAAGGCAGTCTGCTGAAGTTACTGTACGGTGTAACACTACCACGTCTCCTCAGTCTAACATGCAATTTAGGACGTATGATCTTGAATATCTTGATCACTCATACAGCTACTGAGCTGAACTTAAGGCAGGCCAAACAGCTGAAATCCAGTGAGAAAAATGATGATCTTACTGCTGCGCTGTTTGATATTATGATCTTATTAAGCTTTAATACACTTAAATCATATACATACTTCAAGCAAATGTGGAGAACAGATATGTTTATTGCTAAAATGGATCTGTTAACTGGACAGAGGAAGAATCAGCATTCTAATAAAATTATATTCACAGCAGAGACCAATTCAAGGGAAAAAAAAATTAGTTGATTTCAAAAGTTGATGGAAACACAAAATCATTTTTTCCAGCAAAAACCCTGAAGGGGAATACACAATGTACTGCATTCCACACTCGCTCTGTTCTCTTCAGCAGACCCACAGCTGAAATGTACATGATAACCCTATGTGGAGAACTTCAAATAGTTGCTCAATCATGTGAAGAAAAGAGACAGACACAAAAAAAGTACAACAGTGCTATGTACGCCGATAACAACAAAACATAACTAAAATCTGTCTTCTGAGTCTTCTGGCCTTTACATCATTCAGTTTATTTAAATAATGCATACTGGAATCATAACAAATAACTTTAATTCTAACTTACCTACTGAAGTTTCTGTGAACACTGTTAAGGTCTGTCCTCCCACACTTTGCAAAAGAAATGGATGTTCCCTTGGTGCACTGACTGAAGCAGGTTTTCCTCCAATATCACTGATGCTTGCAAGCTCTTCATTCAAAGTAAATGACACCTAACAGTCACAATTACCACAGTGTTACTAAACAGACTCAATTACACAACTTCACGAGTTACAGGAAACAAAAAGAGAGAAAACGCAAGTAATGTATCACATTTCCATTTCAAAAACATAAGGAGAGTCTTACCATATTATCTCTCAGTGAAATACAAAATTCAAAACTTTCATGTACTTAACCAAATTTACTCATCTTTTAAAAAAACTGCAAATTACTTCCTCCTGGAGTCAGAGAACAATTCAATCTTATTTGTTAAAATGTAAGGCATAATAGGTTTTCAGACATTGCTGAGTGCTCTAAAATGTTTTACACAGCCAGCTAGCTGAGTTCCAAAAGAAGTGCTAATGTACCACAAGTGTTATCAGCCCAAGGACTCCTGAATTGCTTGGAGCCCAGAGAGGTTCAAATACAGCTCCTTCGCTAAGTTTACATTGTATGCCAAATACAGGAGCTGAGGATGTACTGGGGGGGACTGGGTAACCAGAAGCCCTAGCCTCAGGACACAGCAAAAAACCTGAAGAGGGACATTTCAGACCAGCACTGCGTGCTTTTCCTGTGGGTCTTGCTTACCCTCATGCTGTCACACAGCAACAGGGTCCCTGGGAAGCCGCCCGTTGTCATGGGGCTCCTCACAGCTTAGCTCGGCAGGGACTGTAAAATAAGCTTTGTGGCTTCCATCAATATCATGATTTTGGTGTGGCGCTCACAAAATTAGGGAGGTTGGCTCATATTCCAGCCTAGCAGGGTCCAATCAAACAACTAAAACTCCAGTATAACTCTCTCCACTTACTCTAAAAGGAGTCTGGCCAAGCTATCAAATGGCAAATTCAGCTTGCTTTCCTGTCAATTCTTTTTGTTCTACAGTTTCTTACAGTTCAGTGACAGACCTACGTGGTATTTGAAGTAATTCTAACACAACTTCCCTTATCGCCTATAAAAGACACAGGAAGTTACTATCATTCACTGAGGCTGCCAATAATAGCAGTTACGTTTGCATGCAGAAAAACTTTCAAGTTGCTTTATACTTGGTAGGACAGACATACTTTCTGAAATTGCAACCCCAAGTTCTTCTGCTTTATCATCATCGTCCTCCTTAGTTCTCAGCCTTTTGCACTAACATATTTCAAAATGTTTAGAGAGAAGGCCACTACTACGATTGCTGCTTACAGATGGGTAAACAAACTCAGGGAAAAAAAGAGACCAGATGGACGTCCCGCAGTAAGCCTATGGGCAGAGCTATGAACAGAACTCTCTCCTCTCAGCTCTGTGGTACAATGCTTCATTACAGGTGTAACAAAAGATATGTGACATCAGAAACCAATATGTTCTAAACAATTTTTAGAAATCAAAATATAACACATTCACAGCCTTTGTATTTAGTAATTACTTACTTCCGTTCTTCCTTGATTTCTGCAAAAGAAAATATTTAATGTTTTAGTTTCCATAATCTAATTTCACAAGTTTAGCTTCCCTGATAAAAAAGCAAATTCAAATTCTAGTTTTGTTACTCATCTTCACTCCTGAGCTGCTCAATTTTTTTTGTTATGCTGATGCCCAAGAATAAATGGGAAAAGTCAGCAGGTGAGAACAGAAGCAGCAAAATAGCACATAAGTAAGTTAAAGAACATTCTCCAGTTAGATGTGCATATTTCTTGGGTTTAAGAAATCAAATACCATGTTATGGGACACAGCCACTTCCCAAAATAATTTCATATATTTTATGTATTGATAATCACTATACAAGCAAGTATCTTTCAGGTTTTAGAGACATATGCACAGTGTTTGCAAATAACAGGATTACATACTACAAAAGGTGCAATACAATCTATTTTACTGCAGGTAACTCCTATGTACAATGCCAACAATCCGAGTATTGCAACCAATAAAGGTATAGTAAAGGCTTACTTGGCAATCCTTAGTTTTCCCACTTCACCTCTTCCTGAAGCTTTATTCCACTGCTGTGACAAGTATTTGGGGACCTAAGAAAATATAACAGATCTGAAGAAAAGCAAATTTAAAAATTCTATATAAACTGTGTATAAACTTTAAATGCATTTACCCTGACCACTTCAGAATACAGTACAATCTAAATATAGTAGAAAGTATATTCTACTAGGGAGAGCAGGAGAACAATGCAGCACAAAAGTAACGTCAGGGCTGAGTCCCAAATGAGGACTCTACACTGTAACACTCTAGTAGAGGACTCTACTCAGTAGAGGACTCTACTCAGTAGAGGACTCTACTCAGTAGAGGACTCTACTCTCGTAACCCTTGAATCTCAAATACTATTATCCAATCATGACAGGCAAAAAAGATCAGCATCATATTCTTAAACAAAGGAGTCCCAATAACTTTATCAAGTAATACTATGCTTTTAAATATTCATTAGAAACTCTGATCTCTCTATGAAGAACAAAAAAAAACCCCAACAACAACAACTGACAATGAGAAGTTAGGAAATAACAAGTCAGACCAAAAGGTGCTGTGAAGGGAAGGCTTAGAGTTTGGGAACCTCAGGCACATTCAGCAGCAAACCGTAGCCTTGCTCCCACCAGACGCTCACTTACTCAGCAGCAGAACTACCCTGCTCAGATCTGTCTCCCATAACTCACTCCCACCCCTCCACTCTGCTGAGCAAGGCCTTTGTGCAGATGGTCGGTATATAGAAAGAGCAAACTGATCTGACTGGGAAGTGTGGGTGACTTCTATATTTTAGCTGTGCTGACTTTATATTTAGCAAGTGGAATAACCAAACCAGCTCCCCAACCCATTTTCTCAAGCGGCTGCATAAAGCAGAGGTCAGTGCAGGGACAGGAACAAGCAGTCTTGCTTAACCTGACACAACCCAGGAATAAAAGCTGTTCCAGTGATGCTGACTCACCTACACACACACACTCCAGTTACAGAGGTTTTGGCATCTACAGCCTCGGGTGGCCGGGGCTCACGATGGACAGTAAATGCACCTACGTAATCAACCAACAAGCTGGAAGCTGGCTGTCCAAGCGGACCCGTTTTTCCTCTCTTCCTATCAATCTAGTGTTAGCTGAAATCACAGCCTGCCTCTCCACTCTCTGGCCACAATGTACCAGCTACCTACTGCCAGGTAAACTAGACCCCAACAGGTGGCACACCCAAGGCCAGCCCCAACACCTTGCTGCTGCTGCCGCGCCGCCAACCCACGCCCTGCAGACTCCCAGATGTGTCGCGGACATGACGACGGATGCACGCCTGGGTGCAGCAGCAGCAGCACTTCATTTTTCTGGAAAGAGTAATGCCAGGAGATGGTGCCCAGCCACTGGCAGTTACCTTGGTTCTCCCTAAAGACCAGGCAATCTTAAAAATTATAAACAACATTTATTTTGTGAAATCCAAAGGTTAAGTCTTTGTTTCAATATATGGTGCTATCTCTGTTTAGCTGACAAACACCTATAAATCTGGGCACTTGCATGAGGGCACAGTTCCCCAGGACTTCAAAAGATGCCCTACACTGGTGGCTGTCACCGACCCTGTCCAAGAGAGGAGCTCCCAGCTCAGCCCACATGTCCGTCTGTCCAGCTCTGGTGAGGCGCTTCAAGCTTTTCAGTTTAGCCCCAGGGGAACTTCTTTACCTTCTCTGCTCCACCACTTCTAGCCATGTCTACCTTTCCTTGCAAGAAGCAAGATCAATCAGTTATAAGCGCAGAGCATAAGGTTTTGCAGATCACATAGATTTGCAGATCACAGGTTTTGCCCCCCCCGTTCAGCAATTATGACTGTCTTCTCTATGACGGTTTTTTATACAGACTGAATGTGACAAGTTAGTACAACAAAAGTGAGGTTGGAGCAGTTTCCCCCCTACACACAACCTATTAGATGTACAAGTACTGTGGCACATCAAGAGATGGAATACAGACCTGAGGCAGTAAGGACAATCTCACACCTGACTATTTAAAACTAACTGTAAGATGTTCAAGTTACAGATTTTTTTCAAAAGGAAATAGCTGAAAGCAGTCTAGCAGAAGCTACTACTTCCTATGAACCCCTTTCCTTCTAAGAAGGATGCAGCAGTTGCTGGGAGAACATCATCTTAAAGGCCTACAGAAGTCTCAGTGTCTAGCAAAACAGTGACTTGCTAAAGGAAAAAATCATTTACTGTTCCAATGCCACGTACTAAAGAAGTATTCCAATACAGGAACTTTTAATCTTTTTTTCTTCATATGCTCATGACACATCAGGACAAATCTGAATTCTTTATTTTTGCAGCAATGTTCTTTACTGGTACAGTAAAGTTTATTCTGGCTCACACAGTCCACAGCTACTGAAAACATCTGTGCCCACGTAGAAACGGTGTGAGACACAGCCAGTGAGAAAGAAAAATGCACTAAGTTACGCCTGTGGCATTTTCTTTTTCAAGCAGCAAAGAGGCACTTTGTAGTCTGATTTTCGTCTTGCATAGAATAAAACTAAGCCAAGTTTCACTGCACAGCTGAGGAGGTGAAGAGCCTGTTCTGGAAACTTGTTGACAAACAGCAACCTGCTAACTTCCTAAAGCTCAAATGAATTTAACACTAAGCTTGCATTGACCTGTCATTCTAAAAAACCCAGAAAACACCTCGGTACTGGCACTTAGTATGTTCCTGCAGTCTCACGGCACCCCATGAAGTACTGTGGAATAGCTAGAAAATTCAGATGTCCTTCAGCTGCTCAGCCAAACTAAATGTCAGTCCAGGTTTCCATAAAGTCCTAACAGTGGGTCAAATATGCCACAAATGTACAACAGAAAGCCATGAATTGGCACAATCTACTGACAGGTACTTTTTTTCCACAGTTTTCAAAGTGGTAATTTTCTACAGTGGATATCATGCCAGATCAGATACCATTTTCTTTCTGCAGCCAAGATAAATGCTATGACATGTGCCCCAGCTGACTCAACAGAAATCTTATTATGTGCTCTCACCTAATCTGTATATATTTATACTGCCAGTAATAAGGTAGACACACATTCAGCATGAGTGGACGAGAAGTGAAGGACTCTCATGCTGTTAAAATCACTGACTTGCTATATAATACAATCAGACAGGGAATTTATTCAGATTAAGAGGTTGCAGATCAATCATACCTCTTTCAGCTGCATGGGAAACAGTTGCAAAGAGTGCAATTAATGATCTTTCTGCAGTCAAGGGCTATGTAGAGAAAGAAAAAGGGTTATGAAGGACTGTGATCAAAGGATTACTTCTAGCTATACACAGTTAGTTCAGTTAAAACCAGATGGTACTTTCAAAACCGTGTGCTAAACTCTGTAGCTCCATGCTAATGGTGTAAACAATCACAGGAAAGATGAAATAAAGTCTTACACAGAATCACAGAATGGCAGGGGTTGGAAGAGAGCTCTGTGGATCATCTAGTCCAACCCCCTGTCAAAGCAGGGTCACCTACAGCAGGCTGCACAGGACCATGCCCAGGCAGGTTTTGAGTATCTCCAGAGAAGGAGACTCTGTAGAGTCTTAATTTGCCATTTATCTTAATTTATAGTCTACACTGTAGACATCTTAATTTGCCACTTTCTTTTAACTTTAGTGTAATAAAAGTTTAATTTACGGAGAACAGTCAGTTTTCAAACTCTTAAAACTCCTTGAAAGAACGTACATAAAACAAGAACAACCTGCTTTTACAGAGCAGAAAGAATTTCCAAAGATCCCACAGCAGGACTTTGAAAAATACACACCCACAGGAAGACGGACTTGTGGACAGAGTATGTGCCATACCGAAAGGCTACTGAACGTTTTCAAGACAAGTGGCCTTTATTCTGGGATTTGTAGGTAAGAACACTCTTCTCTACAGAAAACATACAATTTAATCACGAGAAGAGATCTGGCGCACTAAATAGCATCACTCCAAGACCTCTTCAAACTGCTGTTTTCTTCTTGCTACTCACACCACACTTACACCCAGGCTCCAGCACATGAGGCACCCTGCAGGTAGCGTACGACACGACGGCCTCCGCTCCACACATCTTTCAGCTTATTCACAGCTTCTTATCTGCCTTTAGAACAAAACAGTCAAAACAGGCCCTATCTGTAGTAAACCACTTCCAGTCTTCTGTACGAAACTAAATTAGCTCCTTCTCTGTATAGCACTCCTTATGCAGTACGTACATCAGAAACAGAGGAAGGCTGATGTCAGGTTCTATGCTTTCATTTTGCTTTGAACAGACAAAAAACTTTTATAAAGATACCATCTTTCTAAATAGAGATCAATGCAGCTGATTAAATAAAAAACTAAACCATCACACAAGGAATAAGAAATTAACGATTCTAGTGGCTAACACTAAATGAGCTTCACTTTACCACAAGTACATAACCAACAGTTCTTATAATATTTCCTTAACTTAGTTTTCACTGAAAAGACAGAAAAAAATATTCCAGTTGCTTTCTGGGCTTGTACTAAAGCGATTCACTTGACTTCTGGTAACTCCTCTTACTGCTCATGCTGCTAAAGTACTCATCACTACACTTTTTTATTGCCTGTTAAGTAGTCTCTCTGGAATACTTCCTGTGCTAGCGTAATACATACTAAAACGAAATTAAACAAGCCAGTTTTTTTATTCCAGCAGACCTGATTGCTCTCTCCCTCAAAGGAAATACAAATTCAGCCTCATTATCCTAGCTAGTAAAGATAAAAAGTACAGGTGCTGAACACTGTCATGCCTCTGAGTGTGTTGAAGGTCCTAGTAACAAGAGTGGTTCTTTCCAAGTTTAGGTCCGACTGCACATCCCTTGTTACTGTCTACCAACATTAGCAACTTTGTAATTTTTAAGAATTTTTATTATACAAGAAGACAGCCATACTATAAATTCAGACCATGTGTATGAAGGATTACATAACACTTGGAGAAGCGATATTTAAGCATGCCTCTCAGCCTAGTTTTCTCATAAACCAGGCAGCACCCTGTGCTCACAAGGTGGCATGAACTAGAAGCACAGGTGTGCCTGAAAATTCCTGGCTTGCTTCAAGAACCACCAAACTGTATCAGACTAAAGGACAAGCAAATTCAGTGTCCTGTCTCCACATGCAGCCAACAGCAGCACTTATGGAAGAGCAGAGCATAAGAAGTAAAGGTATTTCCCCAGCACACTATTCTTATTACTGTGATCTTTGACTCAGCAGCGTTGCGGTATGAAAGCATATTCATTTTTAGTATCTCAATCTGATTTTCTTGCCTGAAATTGCCTAATGGCTTTCTGAGCTTCTGTGAAGTTTTGACATTCACAACTTCCTATCGCAACGAGCTCCAAAACTGAACTACACATTGTGCAAAATGGTACCTGCTTTGTTTGCTCTGAGCCCCAGCAGATGAACTGATTCGACACACCCTTAATTCTTGTGTTAGAACTGACTCTTCCCTACTCAGTTCTCCCCTGTCCACCTATGACGTTACTCATTACTTTACAGACCTCTGTAAGATTTCCAAATCAATCTTCTTGCCAGCCTGAAAGGTAACAATGTATTTAGGAGTTTCCTCCACAGCCGCCATTCCTTGTTCCCCAGATCATTCCCAGTGCCCTTCTCTGCACTGTTTTTAGGTCTACTGTATACTTTCCATGACAGAGAATAAGACAGACCAGAAATACACACAGTATTCAGGATACAGACAATATGATGGCATAATAATATGGTCTCTTTTGTTCTGTTTGTAACCATGCCCAATGTTGAATCTGCTCTTTTGACATGCCATTCTCAGTTATTTACCTGTACTGCTACACTAAACCTCCTTTCTAATGACAACAAGCAGCAGAGACCAAATTGCCGTGTAAATATTGGGACAGTTTTTCTCTGTGCACATCAGATAAGATTTTTCAACCCTGAATTCCACCTGCCATTTTATCATCCTCACACTCCGTGTCATGATGTACTTCTGCAGCTTTCTACTGGCAGCTTTCATTTTCACTGTCCCGGATAAGCTATTACAATCAGAGCACTATGCAGTGTCCATTACGGTTTCATGAAACCAGACGTACAGGTGTCGGTACGAAAGAGGAAGCCGGATGCAGCGACCTACCCACCACCAGAAACCCCGCACAGCAAAGGAAGTCTGAAATTCCCCATCGTTTTCAAGGGCCACAATAAGATGTTTCGCCAGTTGAACTATGATGGTCTCACAGCCCGTCACCACCCAGGATCATTTTCTGGGTACTACCCTGTCCCCACAGGTTCTTTCACTTTGATGGTCTGAGCCTGTTACCTCCCTCCCCAAAGGAGGCAGAGGGGGCGGCTACTGTTTCCTGTTTCTCCCCAGACAGAACAAACACAGGGCTAGAAAAATGGGGGCACATCCACAGGGAACTACAAGAGGGCCAGGGCACATATTCCCCCACTGGCTGCCAGTCTCCTCTTTCCTGAGCTGAGGCTTGCTGTCGCCAGCAGAAGCAGCCAAGGTGTCTTGAAAGAGAAGCCCTCCACAGAGCAGGGCTGAGGCGGCCCAGCCAGCCGCAGCAGACGCAAGCGTGGCCCTGCTCTGGCCAGGTGCTCAGGTTTGATGCGACGATCCTCACACCTATTTGCAGTGCCTTCATTGTAGCTGCGCTTCTCCAGCACCAAGCTGAGCTGCAGGGACCAGACACCGGAGCTCGATTTCCTTTATTGCCGTTTAACCAGGAAGTGAAGCTGGAAGCGCTCAAACTTCCTCAGGCTCTCAGAGTTTGGGGAAAATAAAATTTATTATAGAATCATAAGGTTGGAAAAGACCTCTAAGATCATCAAGTCCAACTATCAATCCAGCACCACCATGCCTGCAAAACCATGTCCCCAAGTGCCACATCTACAAGTTTTATGAACCCCTATAGGGATGGGGACTCCAGCACCTCCCTGGGCAGCCTATTCCAATGTCTGACCACTCTTTCAGTAAAGAAATTTTTCCTAATATCCATTCTAAACCTCCCCTGATGCAACCTGAGGCCATTGCCTCTCATTCTATCGCTAGTTACCTGGGAGAAGAGACCAACACCTGCCTCACTACCACCTCCTTTCAGGTAGTTGTAGAGAGCAGTAAGCTCTCCCCTCAGTCTCCTCTTCTCCAGACCAAACAGACCCAGTTCCCTCAGCTGCTCCTCATAAGACTTGTTCTCCAGACCCTTCACAAGCCTTGGTTGCCCTTCTCAGGACACGCTCCAGCACCTCAATGTCTTTCTTGTAGTGAGGGGTCCAAAACTGAACACAGTACTCCAGGTGTGCCCTCACCAGTGTCGAGTACAGAGGCACGATCACCTCCCTGCTCCTGCTGGCCTCACTATTCCTGACACAAGCCAGGATAGCGTTGGCCTTCTTGGCCACCTGGGCACACTGCTGGCTCATGTTCAGCTGGCTGTCAACCAACACCCCCAGGTCCTTTTCCGCCAGGCAGCTCTCCAGCCACTCCTCC
>Ga0065711_1036313_pt1 | contig 21145 bp, 12 predicted proteins | sample Hoacrofraction12_FD_59098 | JGI IMG/M metagenome (GOLD analysis project Ga0065711, IMG submission 59098) | Hoatzin crop microbial communities from Cojedes, Venezuela - Epithelial fraction 12 v2 (version 2) | ecosystem: Host-associated > Birds > Digestive system > Esophagus > Crop | place...
CGTTCTCCCCCCCACCCCCCCGCGGGTGCATCGTCCCGCCCGCCCGCGGCGCGTCGAGGCGGATCGCCTCGTCCCGGCTCCTCACGCCCGGCGGGTGTTGGTGTAGCGGGCGGCTGCCCGGACGGGCGAGCCCGCCCCCGCCGCGGCGGGGTTCCCGGCGGGCAGTCCCCGGCTCTCGCAGGGCCCTTCCCTCGCCTCAGCCCGGCAGCGAACTCCCAGCTGTCCCTTTCTTAACCTGGGGGGAGCCCGCTTTCCAGCGGGGGGCCCGCGGGGGCCGGTGGCGGGGAGCGCCCCGGAGAGGAGTCGGGGAGGGGGGGGGTGTCTGGCGCGGCGCCGTGTTTGCGAGCCGCGGCTCCTCGGGCCGGGCTGGAGCCGCGTTGCGGGGGCTCGGGAGAGAACCGCCGGGCTCCCGCGCAGGCGAGCAGCGCCGACCCGCCTGCCCCGGGGACGGGGACAGGGCGGTGCGGGCCAGGAGGGGTACGGCGCCTTCCTCCCGGGGCGGGTTGTCCCCTCGGGAGAAGGTGCCCCGTCACCAGGCAGAAGCCCGGAGCCCTCCCGGGAGAGGAGCTGCGGGCAGCCGGGGGAGCGGGGCTCGCCTCACGGGCCCGGCTCTCGGCTTGGGAGGGGTGGGGTTTGGTCTCTGCTGCGGGGGCGATTCTGTCAGGTAACTGCTTTACCAAATAGTTACTACAAGGTGAAATATATAAAAAGCAGGAGGAATTCGGACATTTATTTTTATTCCCGGCAGGCGGGTGGTTGCCTTTCCTAGCGAAGTGAGCCTTGAAGTGCGGATCCTTGCAGAGGTGACCTCGTGCCTAGTATGTCCAGCACCAGTTGTGCATATCCCGATACATCTGACTTCTCTGCGCTGTGGCTTTCCTCTAGAAGCAGCCGTAGGGAGCGTTTCTACGCAGGGTTACCTGTCAGTTAGTATTTGTAGCCCTTATGTGAGAGGAGGGTTCATATCGAATCTCGCAGATGGGGACTTGAGCTACCACTGCGAGTGAGTATTTTAACATCTGGGTTATTGCATGGAAGGAAATCCACGCATCGTCAGTGGTGACTGCAATGAAGAACGAGTTGTATGCTGTTCTTTGAGGAGCCTACATTTGCTTGCTCCAGGTTGAGTCCTGGAGCAAGGGGAGAAGCCTCAATACCCAATGTGAGACACACAAGGGATGTGTTTCAGACTCTTTAAGACTTAACTGTCTTAGTTTTTCCTATTGCCTGTCACTAGGCAACTGTCTGCTGACTGTGCTGGCTACTCTGGATCCAGTCCTTGGGTGTCTGACTCTGTGTTCATGCCGTAGGAAACCTGGCCACTTTGCTCCAGTTTCTGAATTCCATCTGGAGGACATGTTCGAAGGCAGATTTTGGTGCATGCTTTTGTTATTGGGTCTAGCTATCTGCCTCTGTCTTGAGAGGTTTATACTGTAAGAGGTGGATTCAAAATACATGTTGAAGTACTGTGATATTTGTTGATAATTTGGCTAAAACTTGGGCAACCTCCTGTGGGGATGAAATTCACAATGATTAAGCCCCTTATATGTTTCTAGGTGGCATATGAAGCATTCATGACTGGGATTTGCAACAGTAGACCTATTGCAAAGTCTAAATACTTGAAGAGAGAAGGAGATGTGGGTCTTACCCTCCTAGCTGTTTAACAATGGTTGAGGTACTTCAGTCTGCCTTTTATGTTAGATAGTGGTTGAACCACTTGCTTTGTGCCTTCCTCAGAAGACAAAGAAAACATGGAGAGCAAATTGAATGATGGTATCTTGGGAATATTAGAGAAAATGACACAGGAGGTAAATAGGAGCCACCTGCAAAACATAAATACATAAACCAAAATTTACCAAAGTAAACCTTCAAATGCTGACTCTTTGCTGACAGCAGGAAATCTACTATTAATCATCTTAATTCAGTTCTCCTGTAAAATACTAACAGGAGAGGGCAGCAAAAATTCTTCTTCCTATCCCAGAAAATTGACTAAAACCAGGGCAGTAAAGTTGAGTGATAGATAAATGCTTATAAGCATGATGCTGTGAACGTGTTGATGTGTCTTGAAGGGTGCTTCTGTATATGTTGAGTAACTGTACTGGAAAACGCTAAAGGCCAAGTTCGGGTAATTAATTTTGTGCTGTTCTTAACCTGGCTTCTCTGGGCAGATATGTTACCGCTTCTGGAACTTGTTCTTTGGCACCAGAATTGCTTCCTGTAACCCAACTAGTTCACCCAGGACTACCTTGAGTGCTCATATAGTGCTGCACTCCAAAGTGTTGATGTTCATAACGGACTAAGTTAAGAGTAAATATTTTTGACCGTAGCATTACCTACATATAGAATTAGTGCTTACTCAGCTGATATGCTCCATGCCTTCTGAGCTGTCTGCTTTAGTTGCTGTAAGTGCCAGGTAGTACAATGGAGAGCACAGAACACGTTGAAAAAGATACAAAAAGGAAAAATAGAGTAGGCTGTAGAGGACAGTGAGAAGAGGGCTTGTGTTCCTCATAACAAAGTTCTGCCTTTTTGACAACTGGTGTGCAAAATTGTTTGGTTGAACTGATCAATGATTATTTCACTGGGGTTACTGAGCACGTGTGTTCTGTTTTATGGTAGGATTACAGGACAGTTCTCATCTCACTTTTTTATTACAGAATCTTGAAATACATAATTTAATATCCCCTTCTGGATGCTTTTTTATAAAGTAGATGACAGTTTTAGTCCTATTTTGCTATTGAGAGCTGCAGAGTTCTCTACCACAGGTATCTTGATAATGTGCTTGAAACACTGGATTGTGTAGAGACACCCATTTTGCCTTTGTTATGTATAGCATACTCTACTTCCAATGCTCATGTACGCTTAGCAAAGAATATCGGTTTTCCCTTTGCATGGGCTGAGTTTTCAGAACTGCGGAGTAGCCCAGATGGGGTTCCTTGTCCCTTTCAGTTAAAATATGCATTGGTTATAAAGCTACTGTCAGGATTAAATCTTCGCTCCACTGATGTCTATGGCAAATTCCTATTATTTTAGTGGAACCCAAATTTTGCCCACACTTTTCATTAAAGTGGATGCCTTATCTTTGCATGTTTAGTAAGTCTTTTTTTCTGTGTGTTTTCAGATCTGCTGATACTGCGTGTATTGAGGGGAGGAAGATGCTTGGTCGGTATGAGATACAGAGCTGTTACCTCTTGGCTTTTCTAGCTGTCACAGCTTTCTTCATCAGTGATGCCCAGGGTCAAGGTAAGTCATAAACAAGATGGAGCTTTTCACTCTGTGCAGAAATAAACTTTCTTACTCCAAATGCAGGTGTTACTTCTCTCTTAGTACAGTGTGGATCCAGTACTACTGAAATGAAACAGGGGTTTTGCTGCTTGATCTCTGGGGAAGGGGGGAGCAGAAGTATGTGTTCATGCGTGCTCTTTGAAACTAGTATCTTCAATAGCATAAATCTTTTTGCAAATTCAGCTGTCTCAAAATGAGTTATACGGAACATTTTTTTTTACTCTTATTTGCATGAAAGTACTGATCAGAAATTGCTGTAACTGTTTCCTACCTAATCAAGTAAGTTTGAAGGACCAACTATGATGTTAGGCTTGTATGGAATATATATATATATTTTTTTTTTGTTGTTGGAACAGTAGCTGTTGTAACACATCATTTGGTATTGCACAGGACTGTTAAATGTCACAGACTACTCTGCAGCTTTTTTTAATCTGCTTTGTGGGTATTAAAAGATACTGCTGAGATTGTTAGGCTTAAATACTGGTTAGGTCATATTGATAGTAGTTTGTCTTCTGGAGAAAATTTATCCTATTGCTTGGGGAAGAAGGGAAGAAGCATGCTGATGAGTTTTTATGATTTCTGAAGAAAGACATTTCTCTCAACTTTATGAAATCCCTTTGATATGAGACTGCATAGACATAACTGGGTGTAGAAGTTGATTCTGGGGCTCTTCTAAACAGTCTTCTATAATGCATTATTCATGAGCACATTCAGAGACTAGTGGCAACTTGAGGCTTTCCAAGTAAAAATGCAAGTAGCAGTGCTGTCCAGTCTGCGTGGCACTCGAGTGCTGGGGAAGCGTACCATCTTGGATGTCTGGGAGTCTGCGAGCATTTTACAAGCCTCTCTCAGAACCTGTGGACGCATGCGAGCAGTAATATTTAATGTGGGCGATGTGAGGTGAATGAAGAAATACATGTTCCCAATGTTCAACACATCAATTCTGGTCAGAAATGAGGTCCAGAGTGTTTGTGACTTAATGAGCCAATAAAGCAAAGCATATGGTTAGTCCTCTCTCTGTGTATTTCAGTCCAAATACATATGGTTAAGATTTGTGAGACAGGATTGGGGATTGAGATCTGTTTTCAGAAAGTTTGCAAAATTCTTTGAGCTTGAAAAACCATACTCTTTCCCCCCACACTTTTTTTTGTTAAACTTTGATTTAATCACTTATACGTAAGGGAGAAAACTATCATTCTATTAATACAATGAAATGGAGGTCAGAGAGAGTTTTTTCCACAATCAACACAGCAGCAGAAGCTAGAGTTGGTGTACTTGATGAATAAAGAACAGTACTTCCCTTGTTCTAATACTCTTTCAGCAAACATCAGCTGCTGAATGCTGTCAGCAGTGTGATACTAAGCTACGTGGACTATTGCCTTGGCCCAAAATGACTGTTATGTTATTGAATGAGGTGATATGAAGTCTCTATTCCATGTTTGCAGAATAAAAGTATCTCTTGCTACACTTAAAGTAATAAGATGTTTGTCAAATCCTTTGTTTTCTCAAAGTTGCCACCCCTTGCAGTAAACTCTTCGTGCAGCTGGCTAATGGTTTACAATTTAATACAGCACTGACAGTATGTTTGTCTGTTTTAAGAAATTGTACGTTCTGCCAAGGTGTAGGAAGAGCTGGTATTAATTCCAGCTTGTATTTCCTTCCTTTGGCAAAGATGCTCAGGTAAAGGTGTGTAATGTGACTTCTTGGAAAGGAGAATGTTTGGGAGACTGAAGTCAACATGCCTGAAGCTACAACTTACGCCTTAAACCAAGGAGTTATCTGCGCTGAGCTATGTGGTTTTATCTCATTTATTGCCTGAACGCCTTATAAACCACATAGTGCTCTTCAGTTTTTACTCAACAACAATTATTCTTTTGTCACTGCTGTTTCTTCCTCATTCAGCATCATGCCACTTAAACAACAGTAACAAAAAAAAAATCCATCTTTTTTCTACTTATCTTCTTGTATAGTACACAAATCATGCTGGGCAAGAAAAAAACTTTAGAATTTTCAGTTTATTCATAAAGTAACTTGCTTTAAGTATTTTCCTTCTGTATTTAAAGATGGAAACTTTTCTTTCTGTAGCAATAATTTCCATGTGTTACTAATGTAACTGCAGTGAATATTAACTTGTTGAATTCTTATGACAAAAGTAAATTGTAAGACACAAGGTTTAGTTAGTGTCCAGTTCTGGACTATTGGATGTCTTAAAGCTGCACATATGCAATTTATGGTGTTTTTGCTTTCCTTTAAGATACTGAATAGCTCGAAACACTCTTTCCCTAGTTGTCCGCGAGAGTCATGTATTTGGAGTGCTAACTTGTCTGGTGGCATAAACCAAAGCCTTGAACTTGTCTGTAGTTTTCTTTTGGGTGACTGCTCTAATGTTGCTGACGGCCATTCACTTTTGCATTCCTGTAAAACCACTTAACAAGCTCTAGCTACTGATTTTTATCAGTTAACTGACTCAGCTTGGATTAATTTTTTTCCCCTCTCTGCAAGTGAGATTTTGTTCCACAGACAATAAAGGTCCAAAGAAATAAAGATATCCTCTTCAGGTTGGTGAATGTGTAGTGATTCCCATCAATATTTTGTTGTCTGTTCAAGTGTTAGATTTTTAACTTAGCTATATGTACTTTTCTATGCCAGAACGTTAGTCTTTGCACAACTAAGACACATTTGAGTATCTGTCTGGTGAATAATTCTTTTCTTCCTTATGGTTGATTGCTGTGTGGGAATGTCCATTCCCCTGCACTGCCACCTTTGATACAAAAAGCACCCAGTGAAAATTGACTAGTTATGTAAAGACTATTCTGGCACAACTTTTCTAGTCTTTCACATTGTAACTCTAGTAAACAGAAAAACTTTTGGTGATTGTGTCCTTCTTTGCCTGTAAGATCTGTGATTGTTTTTTAGAGGGTCCCAAAATTTATCTGGTTTGGTGATGGCTAATAGCAATTAGGCCAGAAATATGCTTCTTTGTTAGAAGGTGCTTTCATAAACTGTTAAGGTCAAAGTAGGATGGAATGGAATGGAATGATAGGGGAAAGAAGAAGATGGCAGAGCAAACTAACTCTGAAATTCGAAGACATGATTTTTTTTATCATCCTTGATGTTACTTTGTTGCACTCTGCCTCTTAATCCCCACACAAATTTAACATTCAATCCTGGTAAAATGTGCAGCGTTTTTACATTTGCCTACTGTAATTGTTGAAAAGCTTATTCGCTATTCCTTAGACAAAATAAATATAAAAGGAATTGCACATTTTTCAAACTTATAGGTATGATTTGTCACTCCTAGTTCGTTCAGCTCTAATACATTGTGATTATGTGTAGTTCAAAGACAGAATGAATCTTGAGAATGAATTAGAAGCTGTAATCCATAACTATAGTCTGCTTGGCTTTCAAAACTTTTGCCATACTCTCTGTCATTTTATTACAATTACAGCATGCTGAATATTCTTGCAGAAACTTGCCCAGCAAAACATTTTGCAGTATGAGGGCCAAATTTTCAAAGAACTGGTTTTGTATTTACAGTGATTCCTGCACACACTCTTGCTTGCAGCCTCTCTTTCTCTAAAGTTCAGGGAGGTGACAGGCAGTCTGAAGATGAGATCTGACAGGATTGTGCCCAGCAACTGGGGAAATGCACTGTTTGGGTGTAAGCCCAGTGCTGCAGATCAGATTAGTTCTGCATGTGGGGAACTGGTGTGCTACCTGCCATTTCTGTCCTCTTGCCTCTCTTCTTGAGCTTGTTCTCTGAAGTCTTTGAGAATGTGGAGGTGTTACTAAGCTGTTCTTGGGTGCTCATGTGATCTCTTTTCTGTGTTCTGGTGTTAAAGCCCTCAAGGCATAGAACCTGCCTTTTGTCTGTCAAAACTGTCCCTCATAGATTGAGAGGCTGGATGGATGGGATCTCTTGTATTAAACCTCCAGATTTTTACTTCTAAGACCCAAAATGTTTTTAATGGCAGATGACATGAAAAAAAACACCACCCCAAATCTTAAAAAACTGCAGTCTGCCTCTTTGCTTCTGCTTTCTTCCCCCAAGCTGTTGGAAAAATAAGCACGTAGGAAAGAGTAATCGGTTTGGGAGAGGTCTTTGGCTGCTGCTAGTGCCAGAGCTGCATTGACTGTAGCAGGTCAAATGGAGAGGCCAGAGACTGTTGGCTAGCACATCCTGCCTGTTGACTCAGATGTTCCATGTGTTAGGATCCTTAAATCTCAGGAATATTGTGAGAACTGTTGGCTTATTTTATCTAGTGGACCAACAAACTGTGGGCATGAGCCTAGTCAATTAAGAGCTATCTTGGGCCCTGGGAAAAAGAAATTGCTACTTGCCCCCTTAGATAATTTCCCTTATTTCTTAGACTTACTAACAGAAACCTTAATGGTGGTAGTGGCAGAGACATCAAGGGTTTGGAAAATGAAGGAGAAAGTTTAGAGTGCTGTGGAGGTAGTGGGAAGAGGAGAGGTAAGGTTGATGGATGAGTTTAAGCTTTTCTTGCCCGTACCATTGTTCAGCCTCTGGGTAGCTTCCCTGGCTGCCTTTCCCTCTAGATCAGTTAATTCTGTGAGCCAAACCCTATTAAAATATATGAAGATTTCCCCTTATTGACAGTCTGGGATACCACCAGCTGCACACCTAGCAGCTCTGCCACAATTGTTTGCTGTGGAGGAGGGGTGTGGCTCCCTGAAGCGGAGCAGAAATGCTATCCAGAGTGTTGTCCAACATGTGTGGAGCTTGCCTGAGCATTGGGATGCAAAGATGTGAAAAGCTGGTGTATATGCATAGACGCAAAGTTGCTGGCGTTGCAGTAACAGGGTAGGGTGGGTTTTCCATTTGTTCCTCTGTGAATTGCTTCACTGAAACATCACCTCTTTCTCAATCATTTCATGCTTTTATTCATTTCACCTGCTGCTTCTATTTGAAACCTAGGTGATGGCACAATATAAATGGAAGACAGATTTGCTTACCATCCAGACTGCCCCTGTTTATGTCTTGACTAGCCTGTGCATGCCTGCTAGTCTTGATGAGACTGAAGCAGTGCTTGCAGCCGGGCAAGTCAGTGTGCTGCTTAGGCCAAGTTTGGAAATTGGGCAGCTGATGTTCCCTCTGCTTTGTGCATGCCTGTCTTTCGTTTTGGTTACTGTATCTTCACAAGACTTTGAAAATTTGGCCCTGAGTGACCTTAAATGTGGGGAAACGCTCAGGGGAATGTGAGGTAAAGGAGGCTAGGTAGTGCACATTGTCCATGTAAGCAAGGAGAGCAATTTTAATTCCCATATATTAACAAAGAGCATTTTTATTACCAGCTTTGCCTGCTAGAGTCTTAACATCTAACACTGTTTGTCTTTCTGTCTTCTGCTGTTAGGTTGCTAGTTTGTTTTTGTAAAGAGATAAATAAAAGGTATGTCTGAGGGAAGTAGTGCACCTGGGGATGTAATTTTACAAACTAATAAACTGATGTGTGTGACATTTTGAATAACTTGCATCCTTTATTATTAAAATTTTGTGTTGTCTTCCTATATGTGTGTGTTTTTGTTTGTTTGTTTAAAATTGGTGCTTGCTTTTTATTTGAATTTAAAATGTTGTTTTCTTTCCCCACTTGCAGTGTCCCCACCAACAAGACTAAGATATAATGTAGTCAGTCCTGACAGTGTACAGATCTCTTGGAAAGCCCCCAAAGGGCAGTTCACTGGATATAAACTTCTTGTCACTCCAAGTTCAGGTAAAACAAAAGTCTGCATGTTCTCTTTTAAGGTGAAAGGACTGTTATTCTAAGGCTGAACAACTTTTCAGAGGCTAGTGTCATCCTTCAGGACTAAGGAACTGTGAGCAAGCTCACAGATAATGGAGTGTTGGCTGGTCAACACAAGACAGAAATTGGTCTCACCAGAGGGTGGTCATAGGCATAGAATATGAGGTTGAATGTTTAAGATCGTAGAAGTGGGTGGATGCTAGTTATGCTTCATATGTAGTCTTTGGGAATTGTTGCTGATCATCTCTCTTTAACTTTCTGCCAGTGGGGTGTAACAAAGTCTAAAAAGTGTTCAGGGGGAAGCATAGGAGCCCTATTTCAGTAAAAGCTTTGAGGTGGATCTCTCTGGATGTTCTCCCATAGTGAGCTCCCCAGAAAAGACCAAAAAGATTTTAGACCAAACTTTCAAAAAAACTAAAAACAAACCCACAAATCCCCAACCAAAACCTGTTAAAGTTTTGAATGAAAGCTTGAAATGTAAAGATAGGCAACAAAGTGGCTATGTCAGGCTACCTGTGCAGAGGTGTCACTTCTATACATATTTAAATTTAGATATAGATACACTTTTAACATACAGCTAAATATGTAATTGTATACAATCTTATATATATGTATACATAGAAATGCTTAATATTTGTATTTATACATGAGAATTTCCTTGCCCAAAGGAAGTGGACAAAGAGGGTATTCAGAGATGACATGGGTATGATGGGAACAGAACTGACAGCCAGTCACAGAGCAGTGTGAAAGCCTGTGGCTATGATGTTACCAAACTTGACAGCTTTTTATCAAATGTTTTGGGGTTTTTTTAAGTTTTGCTGGAGACAGTGGCTATTCCATGAGGTCCAGACAAAAGCCTTGACTGATTGATATTAGAGTGTTTCTGTCTAAGGAAACTGGTCTGTGTCTTTGGTCAGGCTGTCTGACTTTTTGCTTTTCTGGGATGCCCTCTGACCTGGCTGTATGGATACTCCCAAGTGTTCCCACTTTTGGGTCATTGTAGAGCTTGGGGTAGTTTTAAGTCATTACATTTAACGTGCTATAAGAAAATCAAACACGGTTATGTATTTGTGGGTTTTTTGTCTTTTACAGGTGGAAAAACCAATCAATTAATTCTTCAAAACACTGCAACCAAAGCAATTGTTCAAGGTCTTATTCCAGATCAAAACTATGCTCTTCAGATCATTGCGTTCAGTGAAGACAAGGAGAGTAAGCCAGCACAAGGCCAGTTCAAAAGTATGTGTCGTCTTACGCCTGATGTGCAGAATTTATCAGATATTTAATGTAACTTGTGAAATTGTAACAAAGTCTGAGACAAAGGAGGACAATGATAAAACAATTTCTTCTGTGGTGGAAGGCTAATCAGAGGTACAGATTTTAACTGGTACATGTACAGCTGGAGGCATGAATTGATCCAGTTGCTCTTGCACAGGAGATTCTTGCTTTGGGCTGTCCTTGTTTCCGCTGAATCTATTTATTCCTAATTCCATTATGAAATTAGTCAGTATCTCATGGAAAAGAATCTTCAGTGAGTGGAAACAAAAATAAGGAAGTGCAATATTCTGATACTTAAAATTTCCTTCCCTTCATCCAACTTTTTAGTAAAACATTCTTATAACTGTGCTAATAGGCAACTAGTTGCTAGTTAAACGATACTGTAAAAGGCTGAATTCTTACTGTTCTTCAGCTGCCAGATATGTTTACAAATTATGCTTAGGCCTTTAATATGAACTAGATTTACTCTTAATGTCTATATCAGTGATATATGTTTTAGCTGATTTGTCTTGATCTGCATCTTAAACACTTCTGTTAAACATGATCAGTGGAGATTTAGTCAAAGACAAAAATGTGACAGTCTGGGAGTGCAGTTGAAAGCCTATTGAACTCCTTTGACACTGAATATTTCGCATGGTCATTGCTGAACCACCTTTCTCTTAGAATTACCACAAGATAAAACATGCTGACTGCTTGATGTGGTTTGTGTCAGAGTCTTTCTGGCTCTTCATCACTCCAACTGTGTGTTTACTACTTTAAGTTCTACGCTGGTTAGGAAACCCACAAAACCACAGACTATTTTAGCATTAAAGAGCATTCCACAGAAAGCTACACTGACTTCTATAACATTAGGCATGGCTGTTTTTTGAACTACCTCAGTTCTTCAGGAAAAGTAGAGCTGGCAGCTTGATAGAAGAATATGGGGATTATGTTCTATTCAGTATACTCTTTCTTTGCTGCAGGTGAAAACATATAGTACTTAATGAGGCTGGAGTTTGATTTGGCAATATGATGCCTTGCATGAGTGAAACCAGATGCAGCATGTATACAAATCCTTCTTTGTTTGCTATCCTGTATTCTATGTTTTTTTTACTCTTCTCTGACAAGTGGTCACTAATTCTTGAGATGAAAAAAGGTCAAACTCATACAAAGCTTTGAGAATATCCTCTGGTTTAGTGCATTGGAAGTATGTTTTTAATGCTGCTGAGTTGTAACTAATGTAGAAAGAATTCTCAAGCCTACAATAAAATTTTATTGTTAAAAGAGTATTCCTTTTTATATAGCTGGGTATACTTTCTTATTCTAGTAAGTTAGTAGCTTGTAAGTTATTGTACATAGTATGTAATTAACAAAGGTCACTGGGGAATTTTTTCCTTTGAAAATGCAGCTGTAAAAACATGCACTAGTTAAGTTTTTTTGCCTCTGGAAATATGTGAGTGAAACTGATGTAGTCTTCTCTGTTTTTCCTGGTTATAATTTTAACAGTTAGAAATGGGTTTCCCAAATTCAGAAAACTGTTGGGATGTGACCAGCTTGTCTTCTATGAGGCTTTTGTACTGTTTCTCTGGAGACTTGCGGCTCAACAGCACTAGCACTAGAGGAGGCCATGAAGCAGCACCTTAGCTTGTTCTCAGACTTTTCTCAAAGGAGTACTCTTAGAAAGCAGAGAAATAGTATCCTTTATGACTAGTATTATTCTGGTAATTACACCTCTTATTTTAGTTTCAGGCTTGTTTACGTAAGGATTAAACCCAGACTTCTGTGTAAGAGCTGGTATCATCACGGCTTTTTCTGTAAGCCAGCTAATAACCAAGATCTACCTTGGTAAAAGCTGACTCTTTGGCAAGCTTGTGGACATGAATTTACTTCTGAATCAGTTTCACAACCGTTTGCTAAAGGTAGAGGTGATGTGCAGGTGCACATGCTGTGTTAGTAAGGAAAGGAGTCAAAACTTCTGGTTTTTTTTCACCAGTTTTCCTACCTCTGTACCTGGAGTGTGAGGGCTGTAGGTTCTGCACAGGGTTATCATACTGAGGAGGTCACGCTAAGATGTTTGATAGTGGCGTGTTGTATTCTGAAGATCTTAGGATGGTCTTGCCATTATATTTTGGGTTGGAACTTAGAGCACTCTTGGCTGTTTCTGAAATTCTATCTACTATTGTGTAAATCGGTGAAATACATTTGACTTCGGTTCCACTTCTCTAAAACAGAATACTTGTATTGTCTATTTTATATCATATATTTCAACAGGTAGAAAACCTTCTTTCCCCATCTCACAGTGTGTTTTTAGTGACGTAGCGTAGACACACTGATCCTGGCTAAGACTCAGTGCCTACTTGGATGAATGTTGGTCATAATTCAGCTCTACTTAGGCTGAAGATTTTAATTGGAGTGGAATTTTATTTTCTATGAAAGATATTCTCTGTTTCATTGTTTTAAGCTGTTCCTGGCCATTGTAGACAGCTGGGACATTGACACCAATTAGCATTCTAAGGAAGTTCTGAAAGGATTGTTTTCTTCCCCTTAATATGTGACTTGACTTTAGTAATGAATTTGCCTGAATCTTTCATACTATGAGTAGAGTGATACTGGCTACTAATGTAATATTAGGAATTGCTAATCAAGCTGGGTTCTTCTTGGCTGTTATGAGATTTGGGACATTATAACAGAGGTATTCCACCCACTTGTGGGACAGGAAACTGTTGAAGTCTGAGCTGTGGAGCAACTTTGCTCTCATGGGAGTATTTGGTGCCCTGAACGTAGACTTGGGCATAGGATCTAAGCTGATTCTTTAAAGAGGATAATGTAACAGCTGGCTTATGTGCTTTCATGTTGAATGACTTGGAGTGGAACTTGCAGCGCTGGACTTTCCCCAGCTAGCATTGCCAATTTCTGGACTATATTTCCACTGCTGGATCTTGTCAGTGTGGGCTTAGGTGCTGATCTCACTGTGTTTGGACTCTCCTGTGTGAGGAGAGTCACTTTTGAGAACTTTAATGATGATAGGATGGGGAAAGATTAATGAAAAGAATAAATCCAAAGGGAGGGAGGGAGGGAAAACCTAGTAACAGTCACTTGTTACCTAAGCATATTGCAAGATGTTGCACGCAACTTCTTTATCTGGAAGAATAAAATTGCATGCTTCTGACTGCACTGTTTCTAGTTTGTTTGATTATTTCCCCCCCCCCTTTACTTTTCAGTTAAAGATATAGAAAGAAGAAAAGAAACAAGTAAATCCAAGGTGAAGGATCCAGAAAAAACAAATACAAGTAAACCAGCTCCAGAAGGTCAGATCATAACACATATGAATTGTTTGATGTTCTGAAAATAATAATCTTTTTTATTTTACTTGGCCGTTGTATAGGTTTTCTTTAAGTACTTTAAATCTAATTCCCAGGGGTAAGTTAAACAGAAGGGGAAAAATCAGGATTTTCAGGAATATTGGAGAGTTGCTACAACAGAGGTATTGCTTTTAATTCTGTGTTCTGCTTTACCACTTTATACAGCAAGCACTAAATACCACCATGACTAGCATAAAAGCAGTCTTTAAACCTGCATTAAAAAAATCATATTGCCTGTAACTTCCCACTGGGTGTGGTTTGAGTCATGAAAGAATCGTGCGTGTGTGTATACATAATAAGAATTTCATATCATCTTGGCTGCAAGACAGACTTACAGTATTAATTCCCCACCTAAGGTCAAATTGGTATTATTGTATAATTAGGCACATAACTTGATAACTCTGTCCTTATGTAGGTGATCTGTATGAAAACATTTGAAATATTTTCGAGGAGGGGAAAGTTCATTTTGTCCGGTTGCAAGGAGCCAATCTTCTGGTGAGGTGTGATAATGCTAGTCATGGGAAGCTCATCTAGTATGGACAGTAAAAGCTATTTCAAGCTTAATATATAACTCTATTTCCTGTTATTCTAAAATTCAAAAAGCATCTTTTTCATGAAGTAACCCCAATTGTAATTATTTCCTTCCATGGTTATTTATGAAGTGTGGAACAACCACAGATGAGCATAGCTTTCTAGGACATTAAATAGTCTCTATGTGAATAAATTGGACAATTTCAAGGATCCCATTTCTCCTGTCCCTTTTAGCTCTGTCTCCTACTAATGTAAGTATCAAAGACGTTACCCAAAGCTCGTTGAAACCCGTGCAAATTCTTCTCGCTTCAGTGGGTTTTTCCTCTTACCATACATACTTGTGTCATGTTGTATTTATTAACACCGTACAAGTTTTTTTCTGTACAGCAGTTCTCAAGCCAGAGCACACTTGAATTTGTCAAGTTGGGTGCATTGGGAAAAGTGTTAGCTAATATTTACAACACTTAAAAAAGCAAGTTATACCTGACAGTGCATGATGGTGTAGCAGGTAGGTGAGCTTTCTTTCATGTCTAGAGGAAGACTGAGTTGGAAGAAATGAGAGAACTAAAGAAGGAAATTGTAATTTGTGTTCTTAATGAAGGACAAGAGATAAAAGTTGAAGGAGGGAAAGCTGGGTCTGTAATAGGAACATGCTGATTAAATGCAGGCAGAGGAAAGTGTCTGCCAGACTGTGGGAGAGGATTTATGCTTTTTCATGGAGTAGGGGCAAAAATGCAGTTGGCAAGAGGAGATGGGATCTGCAGTCTCTCCCTTTTTGTGATTCTTGTTTACTTGTGAAGTCTTTAGCTCAATTGCTTTCCTCCTCCCCACAGAAATTTTTACTCATCTAAACTTTTTCAGTTGTACTGGGGCAGTTTGTACCAGAGCAAAATACACTTCCATCCAGCACTTGTGAAAAGCTATTGCCTTACACTTACTGTAGCAGGTTTTACTAGAAAACTGGGGTATATTTTTGAAAGAAATGCAAAACTTACAAAATTATGAATCAACAAAACTAACCAAAAAGAAAAAATGTTATGCTAATTTTTGTGAATTTGATTATTTTATTTAGCCCTATTCCCAACTGAGCTATATTTTAATGTGAAGTAATAGACTTTTTTCCTGTTGTCTAGCTATTGCGTATTTCTTCCCTTTGCATAGTATAATGATTATTCAAAGGATGGAGATTCCAACTGAATGACTTCAGTGGGAGTAGGGTGCGAGTCCAAGCAAAAAAGTTGTGCAGAAATAACAGCATCAGCAAAAAATGTGCAGTTAGGATAGAAGCAAATTCAGGACTGATACACAAAGAGTAATGGTGTCAAAACTTACCTAGTTTAATATATAAAGATCGTTCCCCCTCAAATTGAAATTGGATCAAAAAAAAAAAAGGAAGAATCTGTGAAAGAAATGGATTAAAGAAATAAGAGCAAAATTTTATGGCAAAACCATGAAGACTAACTTGATCCTCTGCAGATGTTTGACAGGAAATTATTTGAGTATGACCAAATGAATTCAGGCCAGCAGTTAATTGGTTTCATAACAATTTTAGTATATGGCTAAATTTGATAGATTTAATAGCAACCCTGATACATACTCTAGTGAGGCCTCATCTGGAGTACGGTGTCCAGTTCTGGGCTCGCCAGCTCAAGAAAAATGAGGAGCTACTGGAGAGAGTCCAGTGGAGGGCTACGAGGATGATGAGGGGACTGGAGCATCTCTCCTATGAGGAAAGACTGAGGGAGCTGGGCTTGTTCAGCCTGAAGAAGAGAAGGCTGAGAGGGGATCTTGTAAATGCTTCTAAATATCTGAAGGGTGGGTGTCAGGAGGATGGGGCCAGACTCTTTTCAGTGGTGCCCAGCGACAGGACAAGGGGCAATGGGCACAAACTGAAAGGTGAGAAGTTCCATGTGAACATGAGGAAGAACTTCCTCACTTTGAGGGTGACGGAGCACTGGAACAGGCTGCCCAGGGAGGCTGTGGAGTCTCCTTCTCTGAAGATATTCAAGACCCACCTGGATGAGGTCCTGTGCAGCCTGCTGTAGGTGACCCTGCTTTGGCAGGGGGGTTGGACTAGATGACCCACAGAGGTCCCTTCCGACCCCTACTATTCTGTGATTCTGTGATGCTGTGTTTACATCCTCGATCAAGTTGGTAAGACCTTAGGAGTTAACAGTACAAAAGAAATTATTAGGTAGTGTAAGATATCTGAAAACAAGAGCAATCTTTGCCCACAGAACAAATTGAAAACAACCACTGTCCAGATTGGTGTAGTCAGTGGTTGTGGCTTCTGCTCTTGTCTTGACTGAAACAATAGCAAAAGTTTATTTCACCATTTCTGCGAGTATTGGAGTCAAGTTTTGATGGAAGGAGGTGCCTTCTGTGAACAACTGCCCCAGTTGTTACAGAAGGATGTTTCTAGAAGAAGAAACTAGTGTGTCTTTGCAAGCCTTAGAAGGGCAAAGTTCATCAGTCATTCTCCTGCATATGATGAATTGTTTGGCAAAATTTTCCAGTATGAATATTAGGACAGATTTAGCATTTAATAGGCAAAAAAATCCAAAACCCAATGTTTCAAGACAAAACTAATAAAGCACAGCAATACACTTTTCAATGTCTATGAAAAAGCGTGTGGACTCTGTCAATAATGCAAGGTCCTGTTTGTGCATTACGATAACTCATGTATCCTGGTGATTTTCCTGAAAGGCACAAAAGGTACATAATCTCAAAATTTGTTGTTTATAAACACTTGGCTAAAGTACTTTCTTCAGGGTCACATAATAAAAGCCAGAAATTTCAGTTTCAGTGGGATAAAGACTTCACCACAACCCTTTTACTCATAGAAACCAGCTCTTCACTAAGAAATACAAGATGGATATTTATGTTAAGGATTCCGGATGGTTTCAAAGCTTCTCTTATTTTCATTTGTGATTTGGAGGAGTGATTCTGCAGCACTGTCTGCTATTTGATTACCAACTGTGTGAGGTTCTAGGTAGTGCTGGGAGGTGTGGATGTCTTCTCCTAAACTCCCAAGTCCACCTTTTTTCTTCTGTCCTTAAGTTAGATTGTATTTGGGTTTCTCTCTGTCTTTATGGAACTCTGTCAGTGGCTTGCTAGTAATTTTTCCAGCAGATTTAGTAGCCTAGATTAAAATTTTTCCTGTATTGTATCCTACCCATTCAAGTAGTTTAAAAACACTTGCTCCTTTCTTTCCTGGTCTAAGTACTACACGCCAATCTCAAACAAACCTCCAGTGTCTATCCAGTAATGTCATTGTGCCAAATTAATTCAGGTTTAATGTCTAGCACTCATCCATCAAATGTTCACTTTGTTTGATTTCCAGAAACCTTCTCTATTTCTGCACAACCATTTTCAAGCCTTGAATCTCCTTTCTAAATTTTTCAGAAGCTGTCATTTTTCAGCTTAGTGATTTATCACTGCTGTGCATGCTCGTATTAATAATGTCAGAAGCCTCTTCTCTTTCTCTGAGATAAAACTCACAGACTTGGCTTCTTTCAGCATGCACTGATATTTGAGTACTTGTAGCCTGGCACTTCTCCAACTCCCACATGTACAAAGCTCCTTTCTGTACAGCGGCAGGGGTTAATACATTCTGTGCCTTCTCAGATGTTTTACAGTTTCTCAGAGAGCTTCTACAAGTGATTCTCTAATCAAATCCCTTTGGAGAGGGGGGAATCAGTGTTTTGACTATATCCTGTGGCAAATAAGTGGCTAGATTCTTTCTCTGCAGAGTATTTCTCCATGTGTCTGAAATGTTTTTAGCCACCCATTTCAATAAAAACAACAAAACACCGAGGGCCAGTTTTATTTTCTTGCTTGTGGACTTTGTTCTGGGGTTTTCTAATGGAGAGGCATGGTGGGTTAGCCTAGGCTAGCAGCCAAACTCTCACCTAGCTGCTTGCTCACTCCCTTTCCTGGCAGAATGGGAGAGAAAAGAGGAAGAACAGGAATGAAAAAGTTCAGGGGTTGAGGGAGACTGCTTACTGATTACCACAGCAGGCAGAGTCAATGGGGGGAAAATTTACTTAATTTATTGCCAATTAAAATAATTTAAAAAATGCTAATGCAGGTAGTGGATAACAAAAAAAAGACAAACATTAAAACAACAGCTTTCCTCCCTGCTTTCCCAGGCTCAACTTGACCTCCTCACCTGTTATTGCTTCAGGCTACACTCAGTCTAAGTCCCTTCAGAGAGGAAGCAAGCGGTGCAAAAGGGGTGTTGAGGGGCTGTGATCAGGGCGCAGTGGTTTCTCTGTGTCATTCCTTTCCTCTCACACCTTTCTTCTTGTCCAGTGTATGTCCTCCACAGGCTGCAGGGAATGTCTGCTCTACCATGGAGCACCTCGTCCTCTGACCTTGGGGTTCCTTCTGCTGTTTCTCCCTTTTCCCTTCCTCATCTCTCTGCCATTTTCTGCCCTTTCCTAAATATGTTTTCCCAGAGGTGCCACCAGCTGTGCACAGGGTGGCCTCTGGCCTCTTCGCAAAAAGGCCACCCCTGCAGCTTCCCTTCTGCCAAAGCTGGGCACAGACACCCAATACAAGAAGCGCTCTATTAATGCTCTACTAGAGTAAAGTCTTTATGCTGTCTTAAACATCTCCTGTTCAGAAACTACCTTATGAAAATCTCCAGTCAGGATGATTTAGGACAGCATAGAGCGTGTGTGGACCAGATTTCTCTTCTGAATCAAGTTTTTGCCAGATAAGCCTTCTACAGACTGTAGACTGTTAAAATGATGAGAAATGAGCTCCTATAAAAGATTATGTGATTTATGTTTGATGCAATGTAACAGTTACTTTGTCATCGTAAAGTGCATGTAATATAGTCATGTAGCAAGTATGACTTGTTAGGGAGGTCAGAGATATTCACTGCACAGCACAGGACTTGCTGGTTAGTTCAACCTTCCCAAATGAAAATCACATTTCATCCCTAGAGCAAGTCTATTAGGGACGGGTGTGGGTTTTTTACTGATTCCTATGAAAATGTAGTGGCGTGTGGCCTAGTTAAAAAGCCTGGGAGAACTGCAGCTTTTAAAATCCTTTAGATGCTTCTTTCTGGTGGAGAGACTTTTACCACATGCCAGGAACCAAATTGGCAGAATGTTACCCGAGCTGCCTGGGCCAGTGTGGGGCAGCTGGATGACCTGTGAAAAGGGGTATTGCCCCCTCTGTTCCCTGCCCAAATGGAGTGTACAGGAGGAAGCTCTAGGATAACTTTGTTGCAGAGGAGACCTTATTGCAGCCTTTCAGTCCTTAAAGAGGGCTTATAAGAAAGCTGGTGAGAGACACTGGCACAGATTCCCCAGAGAGGTGGTAGGTGTCCCATCCATGGAAACATTTAAAGTCAGGTTGGATGGGGCTTTGAGCAACCTGATATGGGCTTGTTTAGCCTGAAGAAGAGAAGACTGAGAGGAGATCTTATAAATGCTTATAACTATCTTAAGGGTGGGTGTCAAGAGATTGGGCCAGATTCTCTTCAGTGGTGCCCAGCGACAGGACAAGGGACAATGGGCACAAATTGAAAGATAAGAAGTTCTCTCTGAACATGAGGATGAACTTCTTCACTCTGAGGGTGACAGAGCCCTGGAACAGGCTGCCCAGGGAGGTGGTGGAATCTCTTTCTCTGGAGATATTCAGAACCTGCCTGCACAAGGTCCTGTGCAGCCTGCTGTAGGTGACCCTGCTTTGGCAGAGTGGTTGGACTAGATGATCCCCAGAGGTCCTTTAATATTATTAGTGACCTTTACTAGTGTCCTTTAGTGAATTTAATATTATGAATGATATCATTATTATGCATATTTATAACACATATGAGTTATAAATATTATGGAGAATGGCTACTCACTCCGTCAGAATTCCTTCTGGCACATGCTGGTCACACTCTCTTTGTTTTCTTCACTGCTCAGTGCTGCACAGAGAAGAGATTTTGGTTGTATTGTATGAAATTCCAAGTTTTTAGCACTTTCAGGGTTCAGTATCATAAAATCTCCTAGAAAGAGACCTGAAGCCGTCTATCACGTGATACTTATCTGCTACGTATTGATAGGGATAAGTATGCCTGCAGTTTCTTTCAGGTGAGTGTGCTCTGCCAGGGCTCTGAATCATGCAGTATAAATGTCTCTTAGGTGCTGGATCATCTGTATTTTTTCTTGTGAATGTAACTTTTAGCTTCCTGGTCCTTGTCTAGACAATAAGTGGAGTTCTTAGCTGCCTGCAAAAACTGTGTAGACATATGGAAAGTTATTCTGTTTTGCAGTGAGATAAGTTTTTTATTTTTCTTTTGTCTTTCCAATGTATTTTACATATTAGTGATATTATTAATGACATTGTTTCTACAATCTTTCAAAGTAAATGTTTCTGAATTATTTTTTTTCATAGTATTTTTTCTTCCAGTGCTATACACACTGTTAGATAATGCAAAAGGCATATCATCCGTCAAAATGACATGGTATACATATCTGAGGTTTCTATTGTAATAATTCTTGCAGTGAGTTCATGTCAGTCTTTGGATAGTGATGGAAATGAGAGGTGCAGTAAACTTGAAAAATACACTGATTTGCTTTCTTCTAATAGTGCCATCACCTTTGATGTAAATAAGCTTTGACATTCACTCTAGCTGTTGAATGGAACTATTTAAGAATAATGGAAAAAATCTGCAGAGGCATATACTAAGATACTATTCAGCAGAAGAGACTAATTATCTAGTTTGTTAACTTGTCTGATTAGTTAATGTCAAATGCTTCAGTAAGTATTACTAGACAGTGTGAAATGAGTGCTGTGAGGTATTTGACTTAAGCCACAGGAATGAATGCCTTCTGAACTTCTGCTCTGTTGGCTGTGTTTCATAGTGTTACTCACTTCATCCTGGCTAATGTAACTGCAAATGTTGGTTTTAGTCATGACATTTTTCTTTTTTTTTTTTTTTTTTTTTTT
>Ga0065711_1036314_pt1 | contig 21145 bp, 17 predicted proteins | sample Hoacrofraction12_FD_59098 | JGI IMG/M metagenome (GOLD analysis project Ga0065711, IMG submission 59098) | Hoatzin crop microbial communities from Cojedes, Venezuela - Epithelial fraction 12 v2 (version 2) | ecosystem: Host-associated > Birds > Digestive system > Esophagus > Crop | place...
CAGCGCTGCCCTGCCCGCTGCCGAGGTGAGCGGCCCGAAGGGCGGCGTGACCGCGGCAGGGACGGATGGGACGCGGGGAGGGTGTGCTAGCGGAGAATGTGTGCGTGGGGTTTGGGCTTCTGCGGGTTTTCTGAGGTCTGGGCTTTTATTTTTTTTCTTTGAAGGTGAAAAAAAATCATCATTCACCTATTTTGCTATGAATTTTTATCGTTATGCTCTTGTGTTTTTAGGCTTTTAACGTAATTCAGATTTTGGCCACATTAAGAGCCCCGCTGCTAGCGTTCCGTATCCACAGACAGTGGACAGGGACGTGTGTGGTGCCCCTTAGTTCCCCTTTGGTTTTTGCGTTGAAGCTGACCACCCATCAGCCCCATCCAGCTGAGGCAGTGCTTTTCTGGAGCACACTCCACAGAAGAGAAGAGTTCAATTGTGGCAAAAAGCAGCCAGCCCCAGACAGTGAAACCAAAGCAAGCTCCTTTCTAAAAATACCAGGGGGAAAAAAAAAAAAGAAAGAAAGAGGGCTGGAGAAGCCTTTGCAATAATCACATGGCGAGGAGGGTGTTCCAGACCAGACACTGAAAGGAGAAAGGCAGCGGAGACAGTAAAGTTTGTGAAGACGGCACAAGGCCCCTGGCTAGGCAAGCAGAAGTTCAGCCTGGCTCTGCTCAAGGGGGTGAGACAAAATAGTGGAAGTTCTTCTTTAGAGCTTTAGCAGATGAATCTTATCTCCTCAAATAAGTGGTAAGAAACCCATGGAAATTTGAAAAAAAGCAGTGCTGCAAACCAGACAGCAGGGTCTGTGTCAAAGCCGTCCCATGCAGAAACCTCCCAGGGGCTGGAACCATGGCAGGTCTCAGCCTCGGCAGGGCAAGGCACAGATGTGTCCTTTCGGGGGAAACCTTTTCGGCACGTCAGCAGCCGTAGTCTGGGGTCTGTTCTTAGCGGGAAGTGGGAGGCGGGCGAGGCTGGGCCCTGTAGGAGTGCTCTGAAGACGGGTGCTTTACCTTCGCCTTGTCATGGGTGTTCCTGGGGCCGGTGGGAGCTGCCTGGAGCTGTGCCCCTGCCAGCCTCACTGCCCTCGGGAAGCCCGGCGGGGAGGCACAACTGTGACGGGGGTCGTTTTCAGGCTGCGTGAGCCAGCCTGGTGCCCGCCAAGTGGGTGCTCGCCAGGGCTTTCCGCTTTTCCTGGAAAGAGGTAGTTTGGGCTGCAGTTTCCAAATGCTGCGGGAGCATCTTGTTGGGGTGCTCCTGCCCTAGGTTCATCAGGGCAGTCAGGTGGTTGAAAAGCCTCTGATCTCTGCGTTATGTGCTAGGTGCAGAGGCACTGCAGAAGAACTTGAGCTCCAGACACCTGTATCTTGTTTAGCTGCAGAGGTGGTGAAAAGTGCATTTCGGCTGGGCTCTTGCTGCCTGCGTTGTTTTTCATTCTGCCTTGCAGAGGAGATGGATGTGGCCTGGATGCCTCTGGGTCAGCAGCCTTGTTCTTGCCTTGCGAGTGCTCTGCAGATGACTTGCAGGGAAGCAAGAAGGCTGCCATATGGTCCAGCGCATTACAGTAATTAACCTTACTGTGATGAATGTTCAGGCCAGGATTTTGGCGTCTGTCAAAGTGGACCTAGCAATCTGGCAGGGGCTGGCTGGTGAAGGGTTAGATGGACCACAGGGCTTAAGTGGTAGCTGAGAGGAAGCACAGCATAATTAAGAAGTTGGCCAGTTGTGAAGAATGCCAGCGAACGATGCAGTGCTGATGTCCAAGCAAACAAGGGCAATCCAAGGACCAAAGTCAGAGCCCAGATTAATATCCTTGACAACTCTTAACAAGGCTGGGTTCACTACGGTGTCCTGATTAAAAGAAGAGAGATGGCCAAGTGTTTTGGCTGCACTCAGAGCTGCGGAAGCTGGAGACATTAATGCTCAATTGGCTAGCAAGGACAGGGTAGGATTTTTGCAATATTAAAGTTAATGCTAACATTTATTTAGATAATTGTTGGGGTTTTTCCTAGAGTGTCTGAAACTTTTAGAAGCAAGCTATTAGGATGCTAAATCAGAATGAAATTGATTGGAGGGAGAGACAGAAGCTGGTTTGGAGGCACATCAAATTATTATATTTGCATAATAAGTAAGCCTGGAGAAGAAGAGTGAGGACAGAGCACCTGTTTAAGTGAGAGGGATAGTTGCAAGCTGCAAGTTGACAAATGCAGTTTAGGTTCCTCTAGGTTTCTGTGCGCTTTGAACACCTCTCAATTCAGCAGTGCTGCTTTCTGCAGCAGAGGCAGGTGGCAATGGGGTGCTGCTCGTGCTTCCCGCGGAGGAGTGCAGTAGAAACTGTGCATGGAGGCCCTTGTGTGGAAGAGTTCCTCAGAGAGCCGCCGTGCGTTTCACTCCACGGACCGCGTGCAACCCAAGGCACAGCTCTGTGGGACGGTCGCACGGGAGGCAGAGGTTTGCAGCACCCATCTGTTGCTTTAGCAGCGACAATGGATGATTGCTGACTTCAGCTCTGCTGAAGCAAAGTATATGGCTCATCTGTATCCAAGAGAAGTGGAAACGAAAAATGAAGAAATGAGAAGGAAGCAAAGCGCTTTACAAAGATCCCAGTGTTGCAAACGTTCTTACACCTGTGGTTAGCTCCATACAAGAGTGGTCCCATTGACTTCCTTTTCTCTGAGGGATTTTAGAATTGGGGTTTAAGTCTGGAAGGCCTAGGCTTGCTACCTTGTCTTAAAAATAAGAGATAGAACTGGCCTGTTCATGCGTCAAAAGTAAGTGATGTGATCTGGTTTATGTAGTGTTAATTAGGTTTTTTAAAACAAAAAAAAAAATCTTGTGAGATTGACAATCCAGGAAGTATAAGATTAAAACTCATTTAACTTAAAGGCAAAACCACATTAACTAATTAATACTTTCAGTTGTGGAAATCTGCTGCATTGTTTTGTCAGTGAAAGCTATTGCCATTTATTCATGACACTTTTGCCAGTAAAGGCAGAATCTGCTCAGAAAAAAACCTGTATGTTTTCACTGGGATTTTGCCTAAGTAAACATTTCCATATCAGATATGAAGAAAGCATTAGTTATATTAAAAGAATGACATATATGAGTGGAGTGGAGAAGTAGCTCGATACCTTAAAAAAAAAAAAGTTTTGCAACCAGGGTCATAGAAATTGTACTTCTGAGATAGTGTTTTTCTGTATCACATCCCTCGGCAGTACCACTAGGCATCAACTGACATGACAGATTGCCGAAACAGATGTGGTAAAACTGACACATGGAGTTAATAATATTTTTTATAAATCTCTCAATGATATCATCCCGAGAAATGAGCAGACTGATAAATGGCTCTGCCAGAAACCAAGAACCGGGTCTCTTGAGTTCTTAATGTTTTTATATAAATCTCTCAAGTGAGTTTTAACTGAAGCAACAGATTTCTCAATGTGCTCAGTCACGCAGGAGCAAAGATTTACTTGCTCATGCTTTGCAAGAAGATGGTCTTCCTGTATCTGGAAGGCTGCAGCTGCTCGCCATAGGAGAAGGGCATCTGCTGCGGTGGTTGGATTTAGAGCAACTGGTGCTAAACCAGTAGGACGAAGGTTGGCTGATGTGGTCACTGATCGCTTGACACACGAATCTGCCGTGTAAATTAACAGCAATCTAGTTCGGGTTCAAAGCCAAGACATCAGCCAAATTCACCCTGTTACCATTGCAAAGCAGGGCAACTGAGCATTCTCAGCCCACCTGTAGTGTTCGGATTGCCTGGGATGATACGTTTCCCTTTTCCGAAGGTAATCAGACTCGGGTGCTTTATATTGCATTTTTTTCAGTTCTCTTGTTTAGGTTCTTTCCTTTGTTACACTGCTAGTGCTGAGCATTTCAATGCAGAAGACAGCAGCTCAGCCTCCGGGCTGGCTCAGTGTTTTAAGCCCGGAGTTTATTCCTTATTCTGTTGCTAAGCTGAATCTGTTGAATTCTTGTATTCTTCAGACATTTCCATTTATTTGTTGTACCTGCTGTATTGCCATGCCACAAATCTTCACAGAGTTGTTTTGTGTATAGAGTTTTGAGCAACTTCCCTGAAAACTTTCGCATTAATCCTGTTGTTTGGCTGTCTCCCCTGTAGTGTGTAATACGGATCATTAGGAGATGTGCCACAGATGTTTTCGTTTTCATCGTGTACAGTTACGTTCCGTTATGAAGCGGTTGCTTTGCTGCAAATAATGTTGTTTCTTCTGGTTTTTGCAGGACCCTGCGGGAATATTTGAACTGGTGCAGGTTGTTGGAAACGGGACATATGGACAAGTCTATAAGGTTTGGATGCCTCTTCAATTTATGATGCTGTTCTTGATAAAGCTGTTTTTTCCTGAAGCAGAAATGGCGCCATTCAAGAAGACAATGTTGTTCCAGTGATAGCCTGCTTTATCTTGCTGTCTTTTCTGCATAGTGCAAAATGGTGTCACCTGTGAAGCTCTGTGCCCCTTCCTCCTGCCCTGTTTCCGTGTCTCTCTGCTGCCACAGGTCAGAGAAGTGTGTTGGCTTTCCTACTGACTTCCCTCTGCCCTGTTTGTTCTGTCTTATGGTTATTTCCTCTTTTTCAAAATTATTTAGTGAGTGGCTGGCCCAAATTAACATCAGTGATGGCTAAATTTGGCCTGGGTTGAGTGGAGAGCTCAGCTGAGACTAAACCAGCAGTACCCTTCAAGGCAGAGGTGGCAATTAACCCCACTCTGCAGGCAGGCTGTGAAGTTTTTGATTTCTGTTATTACCTTTGTAGCTATGATATCAAAGCAGAACTACCAGTCAAGAAACGACAGCGATTAAACGCTGTCTGCCATAACATGCTGTGTACGCTGTGCAGTACACATCATTATTCAGTTATAAGAGCTGGTCTAAAAAGTATTCTTTCAGTGTGAAGCCTTTCCTAAGAATGATCTAAGAAGAGAAAACAGACGTGATAAAATAGGGAACCGAGTCTGTGTTGTTCCCATTTGGAGAAAGAAGGCAGAGGAAGGAAAAGACCTTGCTGCTGAACCCGGGGAGGTACATCAGAAGAGCAACGGCACTGGAGGAAGCTGTCTGGTCTTTCTTCTCCCTCAGACCCTGCTGCTGACAAGCTCCTGCGTGACGAGTCTGTGTATCGGTGCCAGCTCTTTCCGCATTGATCCCTTCTTGCAGGAGAAATGCAGGAGGGGGCCCTGATGCAGAAATGCAGGAGGACTGCCTTTCTCCGATTCCAGTGCATTGAGTGCGTGCTATGTTTTGGTGTCCATGCGCTCGGGGAAGATCTGCTGTGATCGCATTTTGGTTTCCCTTTAAAGCCATGGATACTCTTTCAAAGATTCTGGAAAATCCTCTACAGAAGCAGTTCCGAGGAGTTTCTGCTTTCCCATACATTTTTTTTTTAATTTATTTTTATGTCAGAAGCAGGATCTTTCTTGTGTAACTTGTTGTAGCTGCAATTAAGTCTGCGTTGTTTCTGAGATTGTCATTCAGACACTGAGGTCAGCACTACTAAATTAAAAATAGAGGGTCAGGTGTTCACGTGGACGGATTAGAAGCCAGGAGACATTCAGGGGTGCTGTTGTCACTTGCATCACAGAGTTTTCTACCTGTAAAAAGATCGTAAAGCTGCCAAACGGCCTCTGAAATAGTTACCTTTATTTTCATGCCTGAGTTTATTTTATATTGGGAGAGAAAAAATTTCAGTCATCTTAAGGATGTTGAGAGTGAATCAGATGCTTAATCATGGCAGAAGTAGGAAGGAGCAACATAGTTTGCTTCTCTGTTGCAAAAGAAAATGATCTGAGGTATCCTGTGGTTAGAATGTTAGTTGCCAAAATGTGTAAGAAATACCAACGATTTAAAATTGTACCCAAAGGCTGCTCTCCACTGAGCACACAAGAGACTGGGGCCTGACAGCTCTGGATGATGGTGATGAGGATCTCAGCTTGTTCTACACTTGGGATAGCTGTGACCTCTAAGCAGGGCATGGAGAGACGGGGTCTTGCAAGGCTGAGGGCACCGAGGGGCAGCTTTGCTCACTTGCGTCATGCGATGGGGAGATGATGAACTGTGTGTAACTCTGGCTCTGTGCAAGCACACCCATAACAAAGGCTTTGTTCGCATTAATACACGCGATCGCTGAACGTAGGGTGTTCTGCTGAGGCTTGCCTAGGGGATGGAGCTGATCCTTGCGCGAGGACGACAGTGAGCTGTGCGGTTGGAGAGGACAGATGATGACAGCTGCCATGGACAGATACAAAGTGCGTGGTCCGAACTGCAGGCGGTCAGCTTGGCCTCTGCTGTGAACAGTTCTCATGCAGTCCGAAGCTCCTGTGTCTGTGGAAACACCTCTGCAGAAGATGCTGAGCACCAACTCGGCGTGCTCAGGTGGCACCTTCCTGGTGCTGGCCTTGCAAACGGAGCGAGCGTCTGTTTTCTCTGAAGGAGGGCAGTTGCCATTGGAACAACGGCTCCTGAAATGCCAATAAAAAGTTAGGCTATGGCATTCACTTTTCTTTTTGACTGCTGTGTAATATGTTCTTTGATCTATGTAATGCTAGGACCAATGGAGTGAATTAGGGAATGCTGGAATCATTTTGTAGTTTGTCTAGTATAGGCTTATGATCATAAATATTTAAGTTATAAAGTAATCTCAGTTATCCACATAACATACTCGTGTCATTAGAGCGCATTTTTATTCTCCAGAGGCGTCAGAATCTTCCATACATTCAGAAAGAGATACACATAGTAGTTTGCACATAATCAAAGCCAAGCTTATTTCAGGCTAAATAAACTGTGTCCAAGATTACTAAATTGCTTGGTTGGCTGTGAAGATGATTCATAAGGCTATACGCTTTAATATATGCAGCTCCATAAAAATGAAAATAAAATTTAGAGGATTTATCATTAGATTTGGAAAACAATGTTTAACAGATTTATTGAAGGAGAGTATTGTTCCTACTGAATTATTCCAGACCAATTCCAGTTCAGTGTCTTTTTAAATGAAATGGAAGAGTTATAAATTGTACCCATGATAATGCTAGAGCTGTTTAGAAATGTTATAAAGTTGGGATTTGCATATAGGAACTGACTAAAAGCTAGCAGATTTTTTGACGACTTATGAAGTAGTAGAACATAAATATACTAGTCCTGGCAACTTCAGCCTTTTGGAAAACATGAATGAGATATTAAAAAATCAGATGGTATCCAGAAGTCATGAGTCTTAGGCTTCGTTATCTCTTGAAATGACAGATGAGTTTTTCAGTTAATTGATGGCTGCTGGGAGCTGAAATCTGAAGAACAATGCTATGTAAGAGGTGATTCTAAATTATCTCGTGGAAGGTGGTAGCAAAGAGCCTTCTCTGAAGGCAGTTGGAAGCAGCGCACTTGCTGGTGGTTGGAGGAGTATGAGTATTTACTCTGTCATGCCTTTTGTTTCTTGAACTTTGAAGGGATGAAGGTCAGATTTTGTCCAGTCTCTGCATCATCTCCACTGAGCGCATATGGGAAAGGGAAGTTTCTGAACTTCCCATGCACTGCTTTGTGCCAGGGCTGTCCATCTTCATGGGAACCCTTGAGGCCAGGGACCACGAAGACTCTGTGAGGGATGTGGAGTTGCCTCCGGCGTATGAGGGTGAGCAGTTTGGGGGTTTTTTAGAGCTGCTGATCAGTAAGGACCTTCAGACAAGGCAGAGCAGTGTTTTGCATTGCGTAACTGTCAGTGTCATCTGGGAGGAAGCGAGATTGCTGAAGGTGTCACCCACAAGTTCTTGGATTTTGCTTCCTCCCTGGACTGCAGCCACGGTGCCTTGGAACTCCTCGCAGGCTGCCTGGGGAAGCTTGAATTGAGTGTTGTTTGGGATGGCAGTAAAACTGCAGAAAATGATCTAGGAGATTTGTAAATACCATCTTTTTTTATTTGCTGGTAGTTGCTATGTTATTGTGACATGGTGTGCAGTTAAAGGTGGTGCCTTTGAAAGCATTGTGAAGCCAACGTCTGTGGACTGCTCTTAGTGTGCTCCAGGCTGTATCTTGCAATCTAGGTATGGCTGTCAAGACCTGACAGTGTGGTGATATGAATAATGCTTTGCCTAATCCCATGAACTCCAGAAGTTTAATTGTATGGATGCCTTGTTTTCCTTCTGTGGTTGGACTCTATTGCTGTGAAGATCTGGATAGCGATCGTGTGTCACCCTTGATGTAAAACAGTTGTGTCTCGGTCTGTGCTTGTGCACTTAGTAATAACTAAACTGTAAGTTTGGGGGGGGGAATATTTTTTTTGCGAAGACTTCAGCTGTTAGTTTCATATTCTTTGGTGGGTGGTGTGTCTTCAGTAGGAGCCTGTTAATGTATTTTTCTATCTTTTAATTTCCAGTGCAGCGTCATTTTTCTAATGGGTGCATGGGGAAAGGGCGAAATGGGACAGCTCTGGAAGAGACTGTGGCACTCTGAGTTTATGGCTGCTTTGGGTTTTTAGTTATCAAGATGCAGAGGAATTGCTCCTAATCCTACTCATTCAGCTGTACTTGGAGAGTCTTCATCCTTCTAAAAAAGTTTTCATGGGCCACATGAAGTCATCAGCAGCATCTGTGCAATCTGCTGGTTTTCTGGTGTTGAGAGGCACCTGGCTGGGGCGGTTGACTTCCCTTGTCTTCGCGCTGTGGATTAGCCCTCTGCTGGGTTCAGCGTCTTTGAGCGGCCTAGGGAATGAGAGGTCAATGTCTTTGGCAAGTTCCAGGGCCTTATGTTTTCTGGAATATGATCTTGCATGCTGATGATAAAGCGTGACAGATTTGCAGCTGCTGTGTATGCAGAATGGTTGTATCTTCAATGGAGTCTGAGGGCACAGAGACCTGGAGAGAGGTGCACTCATTTGGGACTGTGAGAGTCAAAAGGGAAGAAGTGGCTTCCCAATAAAGCAACTGATGAACATGAAGCAGTGCTGTTGCTGAGGCTTAACAGAGGGTGGAATCATAGAATCATTACGGTTGGAAAAGATCTCTAAGATCATCAGATCCAACCATCAACCCAACACCACCATGCCTGCTAAACCGTGTCCTGAAGTGCCATGTCTACATGTTTCTTGAACACCTCCAGGGATGGGGACTCCACCACTTCCATGGGCAGCCTGTTCCAGTGACTGACCGCTCTTTCAGTAAAGAAATTTTAGCAACGCTGCCTGCCTGTAGTGGCTCTGCACAGCCAGTGTTTTTATTTCTATGGAGTCACATAAGACTCTGGATACAAAAAGGAAGCAGGTCTGAGTAAGGAAGTGTTTTGGTTTGGGGTTTTTTTTTTTTTTTTAAATACAGCTGCTTCTTGGCATTGAATCGTGCTTCAGTTGTTGACACGAGTTATGAGTTACTCTGCTTCTGATGTACAGTGGTCGGAGTGTAGTGAGGCATAAATATGACTTTTCAGTTTATCTTAATTCGAAAGTCTGCTAAGTTCTTCATCATTCATTTCTTTGAGTAACTGGCTGAAGTAATTGAGACCAAGTTGGGAGGGGTGGGGGGAAGCAGCATGTTTTTTTTTGAGACTTGGTAGTGTGTGGAAAGAATCACAAGACCATGCTAAGTTATGAAGTGTTAAAGTCTGTGGACTGTATTGAAAACCTTAATCGATGGTAGCACCTCAGGCAGTTACTGGAAGACTGGATGTAAGAAACGTTACAGTTATGTTCAGTGCAATCCAGAAGGTGAACATATATAAGCTGAAAACTTCAAAAGCATCCCTTCTGGGGGTGGGTCAGAAGTAGCCACCTTCTGGAGAATGTGTCTCGGGACTGAAATGCAGTTTCAGAGTCTCCAAACTGCCACAAACGGAGACGTTAAAAATGTCACATTGTCTTGGGGTGTTTTGTTATAATTTGTGGTCAGTGACAGTTTTCAAGTCAATCGTAGCCTTCAAGGCACAGAGATTTTGATGAGTCAAGTAGGGAAATCAGTTGTTCTTTACAGAAATGACAAAATGCTGCTTTCTGTTTCACAGGCAGTTGGTAGAAGCACTTGTTTGTCTATTCATTTTCTTTATTTGGGTTTTTAGAGGCATAGCTGATTATATTGTCCACATGAAAAACTAGTTAATTATTACAGGCAGCAGCATATAAAGAAGTATTGCTGCAGCGTTCGGGATGAAGTCAGCAGCTCATTGTGTAGATGCTTGGTTCAGTAGTGCAAACGAATAATGGAGATCGTCCTGGCAACAAGGTCTCTTTCAGGAAGAAGTCTGAGCTTAGAATGTGCTACTGCCATTGTAATAAGTTCTGAAATGCAGTGGTGCTTATGAACAGGTTGTCTTGAAAGCTTAGTGTATGTGGCTGTAATATCATTAATGCACTAGAGGCGTGGTTTGATGTCTCAGTATTTAACTTCTTCATGCCTCTGATTTTTGATAACACCTGTGAAGTCCACATACTACTAGATGTGTTTCTTCCTCTTCTCTCAGTTGCCTGCCACTCCTGAATGCACTCTCGTACATGTCTGCATGCTTTTCTAAAAGCTTCCACACCACCCCATTGGTCCTTTTTCTCCTTCATCAGAAAGGATGTGGAGCTGGCAGTGACCCTTGCAGCAATAAGGGCAAACCGTGCCTTGGGCTGCGTCAGCAAGAGCATAGCAAGCAAATTGAGGGATAGGATTACTTCCCCCTGCTCTTGTTAGGCTGCAGCTGGAATACTGCACCCCGTCTTTGCTCCCCCGGTTCCAGAGAGACATTGGGAAACCAGAGAGGGTCCAGCAGAGGACCACCAAAACATTTAGAGGGCTGAAGAACTTTATGCATGAAGAAGGAAAGGCTGAAGGAATTGGATTTTTTTCAACCTAGAGAAGAGAAGGCTGAAGGCAATCTAGTCACGGTCTTCAGGTGCTTCAACAACGGTTTGTATAGAAGATGAAAGTACAGGGATGCACAGGACAAGAGGAACCAGGCACAGGTTGCTGAGGGGAAAATCTATCTGGATGCAAGAACAAGGTGCTTTGCTGAGAGAACGAGTCAACATTGGGATAGGTTTCCCAAGGTGGTAGTGGAGTCACCCTCGCTGGAAATATCCAAGACTCTTTGATGTTGTCTTGGGTAACCTAACTTAAGGCCTGACTTTCAACAGAAGGTGGGACCATATGTTCCCAGACGTCTTTTCCAATCTTCATTTGAGGACAGGACTTTGAGTATAGGACATGTGAATCTCAGTGGATAGAACATACCCACTATCAATCCAGCCTACTAGATTGTGAATGACTGACTTGGAGAATAAAAAAAAAAAATAGGGGAATGACTTTTATTTGAAATATATATATAAAATAGATAGTGTATCATGTCTATTTAGTTGTCAGAGCCAGGAGCATTTTTTTAAAAGTTGGTTGTTTTTTTTTTTCCTTAATCTTGGCTTCCCTGCTTATTTGCGTGGTAATGCCAAACTATATTCAGCACTGGAGTTTAAAATAATGGATCATACATGCAAAATTAATTAGCAAATGGTGAAGTCCTGGTTCTCGTTAGTGAATATTTCAGAGGAATTCATTTAAGATTCTTAAGTGTAGGACTAGTTTATCAAAAATAGAAGAGTAAGGATGTGAAAAAACCTCTCAGCTGGGGAGTGCTTCTATACAATAAAGGCTCTTTGAGTGTGCAGCGCAATGTACAATGATTAGATGTGCCATATCAGCCATTAGAGAATAGTGAAACCCTTGCAAATAATTTGTTGGCAGGCCTGCCACTTCCAGCTGTTCGTGTTTTGGACCTGAATGTCCATATGGGAGAGTGCAATGCATTTTTGTCTTAAACTGGTGTCATTTTGAGCTCATGTTGCACAACACTTCAGAAGTTGGCACTGGGACATGCTATTCTGAAGGTAAGCGAACATGCTAAAAATGCACTGGTGATAATACGAGCACAGTAGGAAATAGTTCAAACTCTTGATTCCCCACTCAAGCACTTTGCTACACTTCAAGCACCGCGCTAGTGGCATTGATTTCAATAGTCCTGACTGCTCTGCAGCTCCCAGAATCGTGCCTTCACAAAGATAGAAAACAGACTGACCAGCACTTTGCATGCCTGAGTTTTACAATATCTGGCCTACTCAGAAATGTTTCATTGTATAAGTTATCTCTTCTTCAAAATAGATCAGTGGGACTGGGGGAAAAGTTGTGAGGAATGGTCGATTTGCAGTCCAAAAAACCTCCCAGACAAGTAATGAGCTATTGGAGTTAACAGATGAACGATAGGATACTACTTAATTTCAAACAGCAGAAAATTTTGTGTGGTGTTTCTAGATGTTTGAGATGACTCCCATTGCAGGTTAGCTTTAGTAACTCTACCTTTTTCTGAATGCATCGCAGAACTTTAGTGCCTTGCAAGCACACATCACTTTATCTCCATGTCTCTGGTCCTTTCTTACAGCTCCATGTGGATGGTATTTTTCAGGTCTGCTTTGATGACCTGAAGAATGCATGCGCGTTTTCTGAAAGTCCCTCTTTGGTACCTCTGGCCTGTAGCTGGTAGAGCATAATAAAAGGAACGTATCAGTTGGTTTCCTAAAAAATTTGATAGCCTGCTTGTCTTTTTTTTTGATGAATATTGTTACGTCTGTTTCATGGACTTACCCAGCATTTGGTGCTTTAAACTTGACAGTGTGATGAATTTGTCTAAAGAACTGTGTGGAGTATGCACTACTCTTCTGTCCTTTCCCATTGTCTGCATAGACAAGATGTCATGATTGTCTTCTCCAGCAATAAATATTCTTCTAAGTTTCATGCCCAGTCTTCAGGTGTTTTTTCATAAGAATGTGTTTGAATTTGTTTATGCCTGAGAAACCCATATTTTTGTACAAGAATCATCCTTAATAGTGCTTTATAGTTTGCTCTTTGAGTATTTAACAAGTTCATTATGTTGAACCAAATAGTTAAGTCCTGCAGGAGGAGATCTTGGGGACCGGAAGATAGTTTCTGGGATATTTTTCAAAAATCTAAGTTGTGATCCTGTTCTGGTGGAGGCTTTTTATCTATGTGTTGAGTGGAGTCTCCAGTAATCCTGTAGCAGTAGTGCTTTGTTGCAGGTGTCACTGGAAAATCCGTTGGCAGAAATGTCAGTCCACAAAGAGGCAAATTCTCCTGCTGGGGCCTGTAATGGATTGATATTTTCCATGAGTTGGACGTGGGGCAGCATTTCCAGCATGCACAGACCAGTGACTGTGCACCAAGGGACTGTGGCCAAGCCTTAGCTCCTGTCTCACTTCAGCAACCTGAGCTCAGAAGTCTCCTGCTTGGGTGTCTGCTGCGTTGGTACTGTGACCGTGAGCTCGGGCCTGATGGAGCTCTGTCCTATCTCCGACTTCCCCAGCCTCAGCTCTTTCTGTCTTCCCCAGGACCTGATCAGTCTCTCTGGTGGGTTTTTCTCCTCTAAGTGGAATGGATGTTGGTTTGCTTGAGCTGCAAAATGCATCTATAGTTTGTTTTGCCCTCAGTTAAGTATCTTCACTACAGAGGTGAGTTTGGATTAACTCCTAACCCTCAGTCTGACTTGTGTGAGAGCAAGCACGTCATGAAATAACACTCTAAGAAGCAATTGGATTAGCAGCTGCTCAGCTGTAGCTGTAGAGATGTAACTTCTGCGCTGTAAAGGCCATCCAGGAGCTGTTAAAAGCATGACCGTGCTTGTGCAAGAAAGGTTTCATACGTGCTTGGTGCTTGAGCTTAGGGCAGTGCTTGGGGCAGGACTGGAGCTAACGTGTGGCAGTAGAAACCAGTTTGTTGTGTTCCTTTTCTGAAGCAAAGAAAAGTAAATAGCTAACGTTAAAGAGTTGTTTTTGTTTGTTACTCAGACGAAGCCGGGAGCCTGGTAATTTGCTGTCCTGCAGACCACGTGCTGATTTATGTCTGTGTGAAGGTTGAAGCCTGCCGAGTCAGGCAGCGCAACCGTTAGCCCTGGGGATGGGAAGTGCTGAAACGTGAGGGATGGTCCCACAGCTGTACCCTGCCATGGTCAGCTGCCGTGGACGGTTGCCACAGCTTCTCTTCCACGCTCCCTGAATTACCCTGCAAGCAACAGAGGCCAGCGCTGTGCGGACCACCAGCTACATGAGGTGCAGGGCATATGGGGGGAGAGGGGTGGAAGGACAACCAGCCAACAGAGCTGGCCGCAGGACTGGTGCCCCTAACAACGTGGTTCTTGTGCTTGCTGCTGGGAAGAGCTCCTCCGGAGAGCACGTCTCTTGATGTCTCCCAGAGCCACACGGATTCACGCACGGCTCCGTGATGCTGCTGCTGCTGCTCTGGTGCTCCAGAGGAAAGCAGCGTTTGGCCCAGCTGTGGTCCTCCTGCTGCCTTGAAAGCCAGGTCCAGTTGGGTCTGGTGGTAGCACAACTATTCGGACTGCAGCTGCTTGGATGGACGGCAGCAAAATCTGGTGGGACAATGGTTGATCCTGCCCTTCCAAGGCGTTTGTGGGGAAATGGAGTTTAAAAGCCAGTTTTCATTGTCAGCTGGGGTCGAACAGCTTGCTCGGTCAGTAGGCACAGGCACGGGTCAGCCTCTTGTCCTGTCGTAATGGAATTTCCAGTAAGTAATTTTAAATTGTAATGTCCAGTTTCAATTGTAAAATCCACAGATGTGGTAAAATTGTGGTTCTCGTGTCTGGTATTCAGCTGTTCTCCGGCTGCTGGCCAGCAGTGATTTTCCTGGCCTGCACAGATCTGTGAATACGGATCTTGGGAATAAAATTAAAGAAGAAACTATTTTTCAGCTGTTTGTAGTATACTTTTTTTGTTTTTTGAAGCTCTTGTGTGTTATAAGCCTATCCTTGTAACCTACTGATTTTGTGGGATTCCTGAAAGGTTTTTAGGATTTGCTTTAGAAGCACCTTTTCAAAGGTGATTGCTTCCCTGTCCCCTTCTTTTCCCCCACAAAACCATGAAACTTCAGTAACTTCTGAGATCTGAGGGAGTGAACAATTCCAGAAGATGTGCTTTGTAGCAAACTGTGGCCTTTTCGGTGCCCTGCGCAAGTCAGGTTATTAGCTGATACGTGATAGCTGGCGTGTGGTCTGTGGCAGTGCTCGCAGGGGCTCCCACCATGCAAGAAATGCGCTTTTTTCCTAAAGGTGAGAGAGGGTTTGACGGGGGCAGCTGCAGTTGAGGAGATGTAGCTTTGCTTCCTGCCTCTGCCTCACGTCGTTGCTCGAAAACACCTGAATTCGCTGGAAATGGAGCTCTGCTTATGACTGTAGCTATTAAAGAGGAGGCAGTCCTTGTTTTTGTGAAGCGCCTTGGGGTTCTGGTGAAGAGGAATCGGTGTACGCACGGAGGTGGTCGGTGGGAACTGGTTGGCAGCCACTTACTGAACAACACGCTGTTTGGAAATGGCTTCGCCCGAATCAAAACATGTCGTGTTCAACGTAAACATTAGTGGGGAAAATGTTCAGAAATGAGTTGGCTTTCGTAGTCAAACTTTGTTTCAGAAACATCAAAACATTGCGTTTCATTTGCTTCGTTGGAATGTACATTGTAATTTAGCAGGATGTTTAATATTTCATAGATTGTCTTTAGTACTACATACTTGAAAAAAGGTACTGTAGTGAAATAATTCAGCATTAACAAAATCAACATGTGAATATTAATATGAATTCTTCTGACTTTCTGTTCTGTAAGGAATGTTTACAACTGACAGTGAGACCAGTTGGCAAAATACTGACATTTTGCTGAGGTTTACTGAATACTGGAGTTGGCTCAGTTCTGTTTCCTGACTCTGCAGCTATGCAGTTGCTACATTTGAGATCAGCATTTGGGATGCAATTTTTTCTTGTATTTCTGTTGTTAAAAGTGGCAACATTTTGAAGAGAAGGATGTAAGAAAAATGTGTGGTGGCCTTCTGAAAATATTTATTTATTGAACTTGAGGAATTTTCTAACTTTCTTGTTTATTGTGCTAAATTTTAGCATGGATTTTCCCTAGTATTTAAAACTAACAAAAGAATAACCAATTTACTGATTATTTCTGCTGTAGTAGGTCTGTCCACTCTTGTTTTACTCTTGGCTTTAAACCTATGAACAATTATACTAAAATATGCAACAAAACCAACATAAAATAAATATGCATAGCTTTGATAATGGACTCTCAAATGTATTATTTATGCAGATTGTCCATGATGTTGTCTTGTTACATGGAAAAAGGGAAGAGCCAGGAAAAAATGTTTTTGCTTCAATATTTGGTTTTTCCAGTCTAGCATGAAATATTTATTGTAACAGGCTTATTGCAGACATTCTGCCCCCAGAAGCCAAATTATATCAGCAGATATCCGATTGCCTTTTATTAATATCAGAGGGTAGAGTTGGGTATTGTGGACCAGCGTATCCCTTCTGCTCTGAAAATCAAATTGTTGCAGTGAAGTCTTCTGGTTTTCCATCAGTTGCTGACAGCGGGAATGGATCCTGCATGTGCATTTTGCCCTGCAGTAGAAGACAGGCAGTACCAATACATGATTTGGGTGCACCAGACTGTTCCTCCTGTGGGATTCCTTTGTGATGAAGGGTGATTTGCTTCCAGAGACATAAGACTCCGTTTTGTCATCTCTTCCAGTGGAAGACTGCCAGATTTCGCTGGGATTTTGCAGGCAGGACCATTAGCACTTGAAGCGTAGGGTGTGCCCAGTGAACCCCGCGGTTGCGAAGCCCAGGACAGCTTGGACATGGCGGAGGCGGTACGTGCCAGTAGATGCGGTGCATTCAGGATGCATCGGGCTTTTTGTGCATGTGCAGATCAGACTAAGTAGGTCTGATGTTTCCCAAATGTGTTGAGCTCCCGGCTCACGTGCTGTGGAGTAGGTGTGCACGTGCGTAGGGCACAGCAAATTGCTGGATGCCAAATTGGAACAATTTCCTTGGCAGAAGAAGAGGTTGCATCTGGAGAAGCTACACGTGTTGTAGCCTATTCTCCATAAATAAGCCTGAAAATAGAGAAAGGGTGAAGGAATAAAGAGGTGCACCAACTTTCCTTTCTTTTGGACCCTTGAAAGGTTTCAGTCAGAACTGTTTTGAATAGAGGAAGTTGCAAAACAAAGGCTGGAAACTCAGGTCTCTGATCCCACGAGCTGGAGAAGAAAGGTTAGAGGGGATTTAGGATTCACCTTTTCCTACGTTCCTTTCTTCCTTTGTTGGCATCATGTTCGTTTCTAGGTACCCACCTGGTGGAAGACTTTGCGTGGCCTGTATCCCTGGCTTGCATGTTAGGCTGTTTTCATGTTGGCACAGAAGTCTGCACCTACAGACCTGCACGAGTGATCAGGTTTCCGTGTACGTTTGCACAGCACCTAGTGCATTCGTGAGGCTGTTCAGATAGTCACCACAAATTCCTGGTGAGGTTGTGTAAGGTCATTTGGCTTCTTGCTTCTGCCAGATTCGCAGTTCTCTGACCAGGAACGAAAGAAAATGGCCTTATCAGCCCTGGGTAGTGCTCGGAGCCTGCGTGGCACTTGTCCTATCTGTCGTGCAGATGAGTTTCGAATGCCACAGTAAGTAGATTAAAGCCAACGTGGCTTTCTGAGCTTTTGTGGTTGCTGTGTCCTGCATTGTTCACGTTACAGAGTTCTGGCAGACCTCTCCCTTTTGATGCTATTAATATTAAAATAGAGTAGTTCTTTATATTACAGAGATGGGCTTGTAGTTGAACTCTGACAGGCTTGATGAGGCTCCAGGCACCTCTGCTGCCTTGCGACAGAGGCAGTGCTGAGCCTTCCCATGGGAGCTGGACCAGGGCCGGATGGGGATTGTAGGTGCCAGTGGAGTTCGGGATGGAGATGACGCTGTGCTGTGTGAACTGTGATTATTAATGGGGAGCCTGGCCGGTTGAATCCTGTTGTGTGTAAACACTGCCTGAATTTCCAGAGGGTTTGTTCCCTCAGATGGCGGGAGCATATGCCAAGAGTGGGGTTTCCTTCCTTTCTGGCTTCCTTTATTGCCAAGCAACTAGCCAGAATGTCATTATACAGTGCCCTGTTATCCAAACTGTCCACTGCCAATAGTCACTGCGTGATATGTGAAGTCCCCAGAGACTGCATGATGGAGTTTCATTCGCAGGGACCTCTTTATAAAACTGGGACCATGATCAGAAAGAGAAACGAGGAAGCTGCTACTTCTGCAGTTTTTCTCACCCCAGGGCAGACTGGCGACTGTGCGGTTCTCTAGGTGTGTTTCCAGGAGCTGGTTGTGATCTGATAAGCCACGTCTGGCTTGTGTCCTGGCTGCCGAGGACGACATCCACGTTTGTGCATCGGCACTGGCTGAAGGAACATTTATTAGCAAGCAGTGTGTGAAATACATGAGACGACACAGAGGGCTTTACATCTTAATTTTTTTTATTTTTTTCCCCCCACTGTACTGTGTTTGCCGTCAGCATAGCCATTCCTTTCTGCAGATGTGCTTCTGAGGTTTAGCATTTCTAACCCCAGCTCTGGGCTGGGTTGTGTGGATGCTGGTGCTGCTACGTAACAGGGTGTGTGCCTGGAGCTGGTGATGAAGCAGAACAGCAGCTCTCTTGAGGTTTGGCAGAAAATAGCTTCTTACATTATTATGCTTAACTTTTTTTTTTTTCCTTGGCAAAAACAAAAGGAAGCTTTAGCAGGTAGAAGGTTGTTGCCTTGCCACAGAAACATGTTCTCACATATGGCTGCTGCGAGGGCAAAACCACGAGCTGGACCCACCCCTGACTGTGGCCAACATTTGGTGTCCCGGTTAGTGATAAAACCCTGGTTCTCATTGGATCGTGAGGCATATGAATATTCAGCATACACCAATCAGCCTTTTAATCACTGTTAATTGCTGACTTTCCGAAACTAATTTTTTTTTAAAAAGAAGCAAAAGCTGGTAACAGAAATAAATGGGAATTTCCAGAGAACTGGGTGTTAATCTCCCTCTTCGTTTAAAGCCACTGTGAAACTGCCTGGGCAGAGATGGAGATATGCAAAAGATGAGCACTTTGGAAAATGGTATCCAGTGTGGCTGGATCAGTGAAAAGGAAGTGATGAACAAACCAGTGCAGGCCAGTGAGCATGCCCACACTTCACAAAACTGAGCTGGAAATACATTTCTGGTTAAACTGGGTCAAGCCATGTGTGCGAGCAAGGTCTTTAAAAATAATTATTTGGAACCTCGTTTTTTTCTAGTCTTTCGCACATGATGTCATTTGTTTTACCTTTTCAAAGTGGATGCAAAATGCTAGCAGTGGCATGCTAGTGCTTTATGCTCACCTTGCACTCAGAGTAAATGGCAAGTAGGAGTCAGTGCTGGGAGCCAATCCATAAAGGTGGCTCAGGGACTGATTTCAGAACCCCTTCTTGTAGGTATTTGGTTTTTTGTAACCCTTCTGTTATTGAATATAGTTACTTTCTTGTGCAAACAGATGGTAAAAGTACTTATTTTCTGTAAGCCTTGGTGGTGCAGACATGAAAACACTTTTGTGGTGTTAATGCTAAGACTACAGGACAGTAGCCTACAAGCACTGGCGAGAGATGGGTTTATATCTCAAGAGAAATTCTGGAGTTGTTTAAACTTCCCGGGTTTTGAGGAAAAACTAAATAGTAAAACTAGCAAAATGTAGTTGCTTGCACGTTTGTTCTTTCTTGCCCTATCCACCATCTCTGACCCAGCAGTCCCGATTCCTCTGTGGAGTCCGTTAGGATCTCTGCTAGCACATCCACCCATGGCCCCCACTGACTCCGTAGCCACCCCCTCGGACCTGACCATGCAGCAGCTGCTGCCCTGTGGGGATCGTCTGCTGCCCTTTGGATTGCTGCGGATTGCCCCGCGCTCCCCGGCCGGCCAGCTGGCAGGCAGCGTCGGGTGGGAAACCCCAGAGCCCGCTCTGGAGGAAGGGAGTTTGTCTCCATCTCCGATTTCTGCCGGAGCATACAGGAATTGAATCGGCTTTGAGACTTCTATCTGTCTGTCAGTGTTCGGTGAAATGGGCTGACAGGTTAAAACATGGTTGGATGCAAGGGCAGCGCAATCATGCACACCTTGTTTTCTTAAGAAACCTGGCTAAGGTTCTGTCTTTGATAGTGGAGGAAAGCTTGCAGTTCCCTGTAATCCCATGTCCCTCCCTGAACCTAAAGGTTCAGAAACTAGAAGGCAAGACAGAGCGCTTGGGACGTAGGTTTTCTGGTATGGTGTTTTCATATGCTCTTTGATTTTTATTTTTTTTTAAGATGCTTTTGTGGTAAATACAGACCTAAATATTTAAATTTCTGTTATTTAAATATGTGCATTGGCAGTGCTGTAGACTTTTAGCTGACCCCGCGAAATTTTTCCCTGGTGCATATTACCAGATTTATCCTAAGGATCAACGAGCTGTTGGTGGTGTATTTTGCCGTCTGGATGTGGATGACACAATATGCAAAGAAGCTGCAAAAAGAATTTATTTTGAAACTTGTGGATGGATAAACTTCTAGAGTAAATTTTAAAGCAACTACAGTTAGAAGATGTTAAAGCAGAGATGCTAATTTTTCAAGCTTATGTTGTACGTGTAAACCAGAGTTCGGATACTTGCTGCTCCACGTTTCTCCAGCAAGCTGCTGGCATAGGTGGATGCCTTGTGGAATGTTTAGGTTGTTTTGCTGTTTTCTTTTGCTTGTTCTTTCTTGACAGCTGCTTTGTGATGTGATGCAGCTGGTTGGACAGGCTGTTGCCATTACAAGGTAAAGGAAACAGATAGGGTTCAGAGCTTGGAAAATGAGACCTGGGTTTGAGACTGAATCATGCTAAGGGTTCTGGTGCAGCTTCGTTGACACCTGTGGTTTCGTGGCCTGGGCCAGTGGATTTCACTCTTACAGTTTAGAATATTTATATATGTGTTTGTGTGCGTGCACTTTTTTCCATAGTACCTTGGGCCCCATTGCATTTGCTGTTGTACAGGTTTTCACAGAATCACACAGAGTCACAGAATGTTAGGGGTTGGAAGGGACCTCTGTGGGTCATCTAGTCCAACCCCCCTGCCGAAGCAGGGTCTCCTACAGCAGGCTGCACAGGACCTTGTCCAGACGGGTCTTGAATATCTCCAGAGAAGGAGACTCCACAACCTCCCTGGGCAGCCTGGGCCAGGGCTCCATCACCCTCAGAGGGAAGAAGTTCTTCCTCATGTTCAGCTGGAACTTCCTGTGCCTCAGTTTGT